>Ga0209591_10002914_pt1 | contig 20191 bp, 17 predicted proteins | sample MAT01_FD_187207 | JGI IMG/M metagenome (GOLD analysis project Ga0209591, IMG submission 187207) | Freshwater microbial communities from Lake Fryxell liftoff mats and glacier meltwater in Antarctica - MAT-01 (SPAdes) (version 2) | ecosystem: Environmental > Aquatic > Freshwater > Ice > Liftoff... | reverse complement strand
ACCGGGCCGACATCGCCCACAGACCCATCGATCCTTGCGAGAGAACGGGTGTGGAGAGACGAGACCACCGCTCCCCACTGAGCACGTGGTGACCACCGATCAGATCTCCCTCTCGAACGAGCTGTCCACCGATCTTGACGGCACTCTGGCTTGGCGGCGAAAGCCCGGTCGTCTTGACCAACTGGCCACGCTGCGCCATCGCGCCGGCTATCTCGACAATCGAATAAGCGAAGTCCTCGTTCCACCCAACTCGACCAGACCGCACCTGCGCGACGGTGCGTGCCGAAGTCGGAAGTCCGATCACCGAATCCCCAGGAAGCACCACTCCGACCACTTCGCTCGCGAACGCATCAAATCGATACAGTCCACGCGTCGTCACAGGCCCGAATCCAGGCGATGACTGCCCACCGGTCCAATACGCACCACCCAATCCCGTTGACCCCACCCCACCCATATCCCGCCACACCGCCGTGAAACCCGGACCCACAGCCATCTGTTCCGCGCCCAGAACCACGTTCGATCGCACCACACAATCCAGAGAGCCGATGCTTCCGAGCGCGTTGCAGCCGCCGCTCTCCAGCATCCCGCTCCAAGTCACCACACCGGCTTCATCGACCCCGAATGATCGCTCCATCGACGTGATGATGTGCGGCGAACCCTGTCCATCCGCAACCAGCATCAGTCCATTCGCGGTTGAGCCACCGCCCCGACCCCAGACCGCGTCATGGCTCATGCCGTTGGGACCAGTGATCCGAAGTTGAACCGCCAAACCACCATCTGGTGTGATCACAACTGTTCGAATGCCGGAAATGGATCCAGCAGAGGTAGGTTGGCTTTCCATAAGGAACGGAACGAGCGGAGGTTGCGCCAGAACTACCGACGCCGTGCAACTGACCAGCACACACGCGGCAAGGGAATACGTTCGTGAGAAACAAAGGTGTACGGACATGACTTATCCTCTAAACAGGTGTCGCGGCATCCGAAATGTCACCTATCAGTCGAACGCCGAAGCGGTGTGTGAGCCGAATTCCAATGCGCAGTGCGGTTTTGTTGACGACTTCACAAGACCTTTGCAGATCCTCGCGCCGCTCCTCTTGCGGCGACCATCACAGCGACAAACTCACCCAGCCGCGCGCAACACCCCTCCCCCCCGAATCGGGTTGAGAAGGTTCCAGTCGGAAACCGGTCTCAGCACGCTTCTGGCGAGCATGGCGATCTGTGGCACATTAGAGGTACGGTCGAGCAGTCCACTCGACCGCATCGCCACGAGGCTCACGCCAAGTGCTTCATCCTCTCAACACCTGTTGACAAATGGCATCATCGTGCAGCGCGATCCGCGGCGTATGACCTCGCCAGAAGGGGTCTTCACTCCGGCACTCCGTTTGTACTTCAGAATCCAAGATGGTCCGCAACTCACCCAAGACCCGCTGCTTCCCCTTGTGCTGGCTCGCCCAGGCCTTGCCCGCGTTGGTTATCACGCTCACCATCAGCACCATGTTCGGTGGTTGCACGACGCAAGTTGTCAGACGCGAGGCCCCTTCGCTTCAAGCATTTGGCGGCGATCAGGGCGGTGCATCCGAAGTGATCTTTACCACACCCGAGCTGAGCGCTGCATTGGAATCCGACCCGACGCTCGCATCCGGCGATCAATCCAGGCGTGATTACACCTTGAACATTCGCGATGAGCAACCTCTGCTCGCAACCGCCGAATGGCCCCAGAGAGCACGCGCCAGTCTTGAGCGGCCACGATATGTCCATGTTCGTGATCGCGACGGCCGTTTGACGTTCTTCGTTCCCGATCGCCGCGATACGCGCCACTACCAGCACTGGCATTATCCCTACCAATGATTGGCCTCTGAAGCGATCAGGAAAAAAGGGCACGCCCGGGTCGGAGGCAGGACCCGGGCGGCCAAATCAATCATAAAGCAACTCGTGGCGGCGATCAGTCTGAGAGACCCGACGTCGCGGGGAGTTCCGCATTCTCGAGCGAGATGCTCGTGTCGATACGGAAGTTCGACTGCGTGCGGTGGCGTTCGGCGAAGAAGAACTTGAGGCTGTACCGCTGGCCATCTTCCAACCAACTGCACCGATCAACATCGATCGTCTGGCTCACGGCCGAGTGAACACCGCCGATGTCAATCACCAGCTTGCCATCGATAAATACCCAGACATCGTCGTCGCCGGTAAAGGTAAAGACCTGGCCAGTGCCGCGCTTGTAGACAAAGCTCGTGTCAAGCTCATACGTGAAGTGGAAGTTCTTCGTAGGTGTTGAGCCACCCGAGTTCCCCATCAACTGTCCATTGATGGGGAAGAACCCACCCGTGGTCGAATACGTCGGATCCAACCGATCGTTGAACGTGTACATGTTCGTGCCGGGATTGCGCACAAGCGTGATCGCGAGCGGCACACTGAGGTTCGAGCCGTTGGTGTCGCGGTACCACTGCGCGAAGTTCTCCGTTGTCGTGAGCGAACCGCCCTCGACCTTCTCGACGGTACCAGCCTGATCGCCGCTCCGCGCTGCGATGTAATCGCGAGCACCAATGACGTTGCGGCCGCTCGAATCCTTCGCCTGCTTGGTCAGTTTGTACCCGGTTGATTTGAACTCCGGCTTGCCATCGACATCGAGGTTGTTTGAGACTTGCGTCACATAGTGCCCGAAGCCGCGCGTCGGCTGCCGCTCAAAGTCGGCGTGACCACCCGATGCGGTGCGCTCGCGGAAGTCGCGGATCACACCCGTGAGCGCGATCGCATTCGGAAGTCCGGCACTGCTGTCCGAACCGCTCGTGGATCCCGACAGCGAGCCGCCGCTGGTGCCCGATGTGGTGCCCGCGTCGCGTGTGCTTGTCGTCTGAGCCGATGCGCTGCCGGGACCGGAAAGGGTGAACGCCGCAGCGAGGAGCAGAGCAGTCGCCGACGCGGCCGTGCCGTTGCGAAAAGATGTGAACGTCATGAGACTTCCTTTGCTTTCGTGATCGGCCGTTGCATACTGAGGCCGACGGCCTGTGCTCAATCGCTCTGGCCAGGTGCCCGGTGACGCACTTCGTCCGCACGAATCGGGAACACCCCGATCGTGCCCCGCCGCGGTACGGCGAGCCGGTCCTTTCTACTTTCAGATTCGCACCCCGCCTTCGCAACCCTCTCGACCACCCAGCCTCTCATTCCGCGCCCATCTGTAACGTCTACGACCATCAACCCCCGGTCCGCCCCGTGGCTTTCGCAAAAACAAAGCACCCGGCGTCTCGTGCGCCGGGTGCGTTCAGGGTCTGATATTCTCCGCGTGTCCGCGTTCGACGACATTCAGAGTGAATCAGTCGAACGAGTCGGTCACCGCCGGAGGCTGCACAGGCACCAACTTGAGCGTCGTCTCCACTCGAAAGTTCGACTGAACCGTGCGCCGCTCAGCGTGAAAGATCTTGAACTGATATGCTTTGTTGTCCGCAAGCCACGTCAGCCGGTCCAGCTCGAGGGTCTGGGCCTTCTTTGGGTGAACTCCTCCAAGATCGATCACCAGCCGTCCGTCGATGAAGCACCACACATCATCATCACCGGTAAAGGTAAAGACCTGACCGGTACCACGCTCATACACGAAGCGAGCATCGAGCTCCGTTGTAAAGTGGTAGTTCTTGTTCGTAGATCCAAAGTTGCCAAACAACTCCCCGTTGATCGGGTAGAAGCCCCCGAGCGTCTTGTAAGGCTGATCGTTCGCGGAATCAAAGATATACCGGTTCGTCCCCGCAACACGATTAAAGGTCAGCGATGTGACCTTCGACATGTTCATGCCCGGCGTGTCGTTGTACCAGCTTTGAAACGACGCCGCGGAAGTAATACCGTTCGTGTTGTTACCATCCGTGATGGCTGCTGAAACATCACGACGCGATGAGTCAAACAGAAAGTACGGGATCGGTCGTCCTGCCGAGTCCTTGAAGTCAGATGCCAGTTGACGACCGTTTGAACTTCTGAAAATCGGCTTTCCATCCGCGCCAAGCCGTTCCCCCACCAGCCCTACCCGACCACTCCCGGTAAACGACTCGAAGTCCGGGTGTCCGCCACGCTCGGCCTTGCCGCGGAAGTCGCGGATAACCGCTGATATCTGGAGCTGGTCGGGCAGTGTTTCCACCACAGCGTTCCCGCCCCGCCCGGTTGAACCTGCGGGCGGGTTTGCGGTCGAACTCAACGGGCCAACGAAGGCCGCGATGACGACCGCGCCCAGAGCGCAGCCTGCCAGGGCCAGCAGTTGTTGACGACGGTTGGTCTTCATTCTTTGATACTCCTGATCGGGCCGGGGGTCACGGTGCCTGGCTTTCCGACGCGGCGGCCACTTAATGGCCACCTGAGGAACCGTCGTAAGCTCTGTCCGAACAACCTTCGATCCGATGCCACCCCGGCAACATCCACTGGCTGTAAAGCCGGGCAACCGCGACGGTCTGTGCCGACTCGGTGGTCTGCGCGGTTCCGAGAACAATCGTTGCGGCCAAGCCGCTGCGCGAGCCGATCATCGATTGCGACAACGGGTGAACTCGCGTGTGCAAACCTCAACCCAACTCCACCTCCTGAACATCCGCCCTCCGCACCATCGACCCGAACTGAGCACCCAACAATCACCTTTCCGGAGATCGGACCCTTGGACCACTTTGTCATCAACGGCGGCAATCGACTCTCCGGTCGTCTCACGATCAAAGGCTCAAAGAACGCCACCCTGCCCCTCATGGCCGCGGCGTTGCTCACCGATCGGCCCATGGTCCTGACCGATGTCCCCGACCTCGCCGATACTCGCAACATGGTGGGCCTGCTCTCCGAGCTTGGCTGCCGGATCGAGTTCACACCGGCCTCTTCATTCAACGCCGCCGGCGGCACCATGCTCCTCCACGCCCACGATCAGAGCCAGAGCCACGCCCGCTATGAGATCGTCCGCACCATGCGGGCCAGCATCTGCGTCCTCGGTCCCATGCTCGCCAAACGCGGCTTCGCCCGCGTCTCCATGCCCGGCGGTTGTGCCATCGGAGACCGCCCCGTTGATCTCCACCTTCGCGGCCTCGAGGCGCTCGGCGCCGATGTGCAACTCCATCAAGGAGACATCATCGTTCGAGTTCCGGGTGGAACCAACGGCCGCCTCAAGGGTGCCCGAATCTTCCTCGGTGGGCCTATGGGTTCAACAGTCCTCGGCACCGCCAACGTCATGTCCGCCGCCACGCTCGCCGAAGGTCAGTCCATCATCGAAAGCGCGGCCTGCGAGCCCGAAGTGGTCGATCTCGCCAAGATGCTCAACGCCATGGGTGCCCGCATCCGCGGCGCAGGCTCGCCCCGAATCATCGTCGATGGTGTCGAGAGCCTCGGCGGAACCGAGCACCGCGTCATCCCCGACCGCATCGAGGCCGGAACATACATGTGTGCGGCCGCGATGACCAACGGCGATATCACACTCGAAAACTGCCCGAGCGATGCCCTCATGGCCGCGTCGGATGCCTTCGAGCGCATCGGCCTCATCTTCTCACCCGAGCAGAGCGTTGTCGGCGGTGTCGCTGCTCAAAGCTCCACCAGCCGCGACCCCATGCGGGCCACCGTCCGCGTGACCTGCTCACGAGTCCTTCGTCCAGTTGAGATCACCACCCAGCCCCACCCGGGCTTTCCCACAGATATTCAAGCCCAGATCATGGCCTTGCTCTGCCTGGCCGATGGCAACTCGATCATCACCGAGCGCATCTACCCGGAGCGCTTTCTGCACGTCGCCGAGCTGAGCCGCATGGGCGCCAAGATCGTGCGCCAAGGCTCAACCGCCGTGGTCACTGGTGTTCGCAAGCTCGTCGGTGCGCAGGTCATGGCCAGCGATCTCCGCGCCAGCGCGTGCCTCGTCCTTGCCGGCCTCGCCGCCGAAGGCACCACCACCATCAACCGTGTCTATCACCTCGACCGTGGGTACGAAAGCATGGAAGACCGCCTCCGTATGCTCGGCGCAAGCATCGAACGGGTGTGTGAGAAAAACCCTACCAACGCCCATGAGGTCGCGGCCGTCTGACCTCGCGGATCGTGACCCCATGGGCATCCCCCGGCTCATTGGTGCCCGCTCAGCCCCATCGGCTGGGCTCTCTTTCGCTTCACCATGACTTCCCCAACCTGTCCAGCCTGCGATCGCCTCGCCCGACTTCGTTCGGGCAACGACGTTCGGGCAACGATCCCTTCTTCCTCGCCGAGTTGCGCGAGTCGTACGCCATCCTGCACAAACACCAGCCCTATGCAGACATGGGTGTTGAGGGGGTGGTTGGGGTGGTGGGGGGGGTGGGGGGGTGGTGTACGTTGTGGCTCAAGGACCACCACGAACATCTCGGGCTTCTCGATCGCGAGCGGCAGTCACGCCTGGCCGAAGATGTCTCAGAACTGGCCGCGGCCATGCACAGGGCCTTGCCCAGCCTGCGCCGCATCAACTACGAATGTCTCGGAAACGTGGTCGCCCACATCCACTGGCACCTGATCCCACGCTTCGAGTGGCCAATCGACCCCGACCCGGGCGCAACCGTCTGGGTCAGACCGCCGAATGAACTCGAATGCGGCGTCACGGACTCCGTGCGCGATGATCTGATCCAAAGACTGCGGGCCGAGCTTCAAGCCTGAACTGAAGTACTCAACCCATTGGCCGGATCACGCCGACGGCGAAGCCTCTTCCGGAGTGGCGGGCACTGCTTCAGTTGAATCTTCGTCAACCGCAACCACGACATCCGCCACGACCGAGCCTTCGTCAACAGCAGCCTCGGCCGGGCCTTCGTTCTTCAAGGGCTTGGCCTTCTCCACCAGTTCATAGAAGCCGCCACCCGTGTTCCGGATCTGCCCCTGCTTTTCCAGCTCTTCCCAATAGATCCGCGGATACAGATGCGGAGCCGGGGGCAGGATAGCGACGATGTTCGACTTCGATCCGCCGGTAAGGGGCGAACGCCCGATCCGCGATTCCTGGTCGAGCTTCGTCAGTTTGAGCCGCTTCTTGAACGCCGCCAGCGCGGTCTTGAGCTGCTGAGGTGTGGGTTTCTCCGCCCGCACCATGATCATCGGTTGCGATGCTGGCCGCTGTGACCCCGCCTCACCCGTCGCGGCCATGCTCCCGCCATACTGAGCCCGAGGCTGCGGCGGTGGAGCCTTGGCAATCTCTTCCAGCAGGCCACGCATGGCCTCAACATTCCGCTCAGCAATGTACCGTGCCAGTCGCATCTGGTCACATGGAGCCTTCTTAAGCGTGGTGTGAAGGATCTTCCACTGCGTTCCGGATCGCTTCGGGTCAGTCCCCGTTGCAGGTGTGGAGAGATCGGCGAGGAGCTTGCGGGCTTGTTCGAGCATCAATGGAGGTTAGGCGCGTTACAACCGGGTAGGCACCCCTCTCATCGCCTTCCGAACCGTCAATCCTCATCAAAACCACCATCGACCAGTTTTTTCAGGGCCGCGCAGGCCGCTTCGGCATCATCCCCTTCGGCAACGATCTCCAGTTCCGTCCCCTTCGTCGCCGCCAGCATCATCATCTGCATGATCGATTTGCCATCCACGCACTGCCCCTGCCGCTTCACCGTAATGGCCGACGCAAACACGTTCGCGGCATCCACAAAGCACATCGCCGGGCGCGCGTGCAGCCCGAGGCGGTTCGAGATCAAGACTTTGGCGGTAATAGTGGGCACGGGCAAGGATCGAGCGAAGGGTGGTTGGCGTGGTGGTAGGTGGGAGTGGGGGTGGTGGGGGTGAGGGTGGGGGTGGGGGTGGGGGTGGGGTGAGGGTGGGGGTGAGGGTAGAGGTAGAGGTAGAGGACAGATGGATCCAGCATCAAAGAGTGGCGAGATCACCTGCGTGATGGCTGCCCATCCGCCTCTTCCAACAGGCTCCGAACATCTTCCGCCGAGTGGGCCTGCCGCATAAAGCGCCGGAAGCTCTCGTTGCTCAGATTCTTAAAGATGACTTCCATGGCACTCAGGTGCGTGTCCGGATCATTGGTCGGAGAGAGCAGCAGGAAGATCGTGTACACCGGCTGTCGGTCCAGAGCATGAAACTCAACCCCCGTCGGTGAGAGCCCGATCGCCACCGCCATGCCCTTTGTACTCTTGTGCTTCACATGCGGCACAGCCACACCCTTGCCGAACCCTGTCGAACCCTGTTTTTCACGGTCCAGCACGCGGGCGATCAACTCGTCACGCAGCGCAGGATCGGCCGCGCCTGATGAGACCAGCGCATCGATCAACTCCGCGATCACCTCATCCCGTTCGTTGGAGACGAGCTTGGGAACAATCGCTCCCGGCGCGACGATCTGGCTGAGCTTGAGCACGTGGAAGTCTCGGAGGAGGGGCACAAGGCGATCGGTCACAACAGTGTTCAGTGGCGGAGCTTCTCTTTGAAGTCCTTGAGCTGGCGGGCCGACTTCTCAATGCACTCATCGATGCAGTGGTAAAGATCACTCCCGTGAGCACGGCTGATAAAGTCCTCGTGCTTCACGACATCGACCTGAATCTCGACCGCAAACTCCTTGGCCTTTCCGGCGGGGCTTTCAAGTATAACGCGGACCTGCTGCGTCCCATCAAAGAACTTCGTGAGCTTATCCGCCTTCATCTCCGCGTGAGCGCGGATCGCCGGTGTGATGTCGAGGTGCCTGCCGATGATATCGATTCGCATGGGTATGGAGCTTTCCGGTTATTCTTGAGGGCGACTTTCAACGCTCTATCCGATCATTGATTCATGCCAAACACGGGAACGAAAGACCCAGAGACGCATGATAGTAAGGCGTTAGGTCTCGTCCCCTCACCACAGTGTACTTCGCTTCAGGTGCCGACGAAGATCGCCCAGAAACGCGCCCCGATCGGCCCGAACATCACACAGAGGCGCGGCAAGTCCACCGCGACACTGCGCAGCGACTTGAATCCTTCAACCTCAACGCGGTTCAACATCAGTTGACTTTAGACCCGCGGCCCCGCCGCACGAACCGCATCCGGCATTTCAAACTTCTTGTCGTTCTCGCGGAATCCGCCCGCCAGCTTCTTCGCCATCGCGTCGTACGCGCCTTTGTCCGCCCACGTGTTCCGTGGGTGCAGCACCTCGCTCGGAACGCCCTCCACCGCCTCGGGTATCGGCAGCCCGAAAATCGCATCCGGGCTGTATCTAGCGTGCGCCAACTTCCCGTTCAGGATCGCCGTCACAAAGGCGCGCGTATACGCCAGCTTGAACCGCTCCCCTTCACCATACTTCCCGCCCGTCCACCCTGTGTTCAGCAGCCAGACGTTGGCGTTGTGCTTGGCAATCCGAGCGGCCAGCATCTCCGCATACACCTTCGGCGGACGCGGCAGAAAGGGCTGTCCAAAGCACGGGCTGAAGTTCGGCTCGGGTTCTTTCACGCCCGCCTCCGTCCCGCCCAGTTTCGAGGTGTACCCGTTGATGAAGTAATACATCGCCTGCTCACGCGTCAGCTTCGAGATCGGCGGGATCACGCCATACGCATCCGCCGTCAGAAAGATCACGTTCTTCGGGTGACCACCCAGAGACGGAATCACCGCATCCTGTATGTAATCGATCGGGTAGGTTGCGCGGCTATTTTCCGCCAGCGCCGCCGAGTCATAGTCCGGCACGCGCGTCTCGGCATCGATCACCGTGTTCTCGAGCACCGAGCCAAACCTGATCGCGTTCCAGATCTGCGGCTCACCCTCCTTGCTCAGCCTGATGCACTTGGCGTAGCACCCCCCCTCGAAGTTGAATACCCCCTGATCGCTCCACCCATGCTCATCATCGCCTATCAGCGCGCGGTCCGGGTCGGCACTCAGCGTCGTCTTCCCCGTTCCCGATAGGCCGAAGAAGAGCGCGACGTTCGACGGGTCCTTCTTGTCCACGTTCGACGAGCAGTGCATCGGAAACACGCCGACTTCGGGCATGTCAAAGTTCATCGCAAAGAACAGGCTCTTCTTGATCTCGCCCGCGTACTCCGTGCCGAGTATCACCACCGTCTTGCGGCTGAGCGATTGCGCAATCAGCACCGGACCCTTCGCGCCGCACCTCTTCTGCTCATCGGCACTCAAACGCCGCTTCCCAGCGTTGATCACCGTCCAGTCGTGGTTCCACCTCGCGTTCGCGCCCGCCGCCCTGCTCCCCTGCGGTATGAACAGCGTTCGTGCGAACAACGAATGCCACGCCTGCTCACAGATCACCTGCACATTCAAGCGGTGTGTCGGGTCGGCACCCACAAACCCCTCGAACGTGAACAGCTTGTCCTGCTTGTTCAGATGCTCGGTCGCGATGGCCAGCGCCCCATCAAACTGCGCGCTGGTGACAGGCATGTTGACAGCGCCCCACCAGATCTTGTCGTGGTAGCTCGACACATCCTCAAGGTGCTTGTCCTTGGGCGATCGGCCCGTACGGTCGCCGGTTTTGCACACCAACGCCCCATTCGAGGCCAGCACCCCTTCGTTCCGCGCCAACGCCTCTTCAACCAGTTGCGCCACACTCAGGTTCTTCTTGACTCGTGCGCCAGACAGATCGATCGTCTCTGCCGAACTGGCTTGTGGGGTGGCGGTTGCGGCGGCCATTTGGATGAACTCCCGTGTTTGAGCAGATGGGCCTGGCGAAACGGTCACGTAGCCGCTATTCGCGGCCTCCACGATAGCCCAAACCTACTGATCGAAACAAGGGCAACTTGAACGGAAGATCCGCAAGTCTCCCCCTTTCCTCAATCGCGGCCTCCATCGGCCTGCGTTCCAAAACCCCACCGCACCGTTGGGCAACCTCCAACCAACAGGCTATCGTTACCATCTTCACCGTAAACCAGACTTGGGCCTCGGTCGTCGGGCTTGTCTGATAGGTGAAAGTTCGGTTGGTGGTTGTAGCTCAGTTGGTTAGAGCACGAGATTGTGATTCTCGGGGTCGCGGGTTCGAGTCCCGTCAGCCACCCTTCCCCTTTCGATTCGTCCGCCGCAGCCCGCCCTTCGCGTTCAGTTCGTCTCCGCCAAAGATCCGTGCGCACGTGGCCACCAGCACGTGCCGGTCGATCGGCTTGGTCAGATACTCGTCGCACCCCGCCGACAGGCACTTCTCGCGATCACCCGCCAACGCGTGCGCGGTCAACGCCACGATCGGCTTGCGATACCCCTTGCCCCGCAACTGCGATGTGGCCGAATACCCATCCAGCTCGGGCATCTGCATGTCCATCAGAATAATGTCAAATGGCCGCGACGACGCCACCGCTTCCAACGCCATGTCGCGCCCAATCCGCCCGTTCTCCGCAGTCTCCACGGTTGCGCCCGCGTGCCTGAGGTGAAAGCAGACCAGGCGGCGATTGTCCGATCCATCTTCCGCATACAGAATTTTCAAACCACTCAAAGGACGTTCACCGAAGCGCTCGACCGTCATCGCTGGCAGCCCGCTCTGTACACAGTCAGTTGCCCGAAGCGTCTCCCTCATGGTCACATGCGTCAGGTCACCGGCCGAGATGGTCAACACAAAGTTTGCTCCGCGCCCGGGCACGCTCTTCACCGTTATACCACCGCCCAGCAACTCCGCCACACGACGCGCAATCGTGAGCCCGATCCCCAGCCCACCATGCTTTCTCGAGTGCGATCCATCCCCTTGCTTAAACGGCTCAAAGATCTCTCGCACTTGCAGAGCATCCAGCCCCACGCCCGTATCAATCACTTCAAACCGTATCCGAGAATCAGCCCCGCGCGACCCTTCCACCATCGATACCCGCAAAGTCACCGACCCCTGATCCGTAAACTTGATCGCGTTGTCCATCAGTTGCACAAGCACCTGCCGAACCCGCGAGGCATCGGTCTGAATCGCCGTCGGCACCGACGGCACAATCTCCCCGATCACCGTGAGAGACTTGACCCTCGCCCTGCTCTCCACCTCGCCAAGCACCTCCTCGACGAGCTGCATCGGTGAAATGGCCGCGAGCTTCAGGTTCGGTTGCTCGGTCTCAAGTTGTGCAAGGTCCAGCACATCCACCATCAGCGTCGTCAGATGCTGCGCGTTGCGCCGTATCGACCGCACAAGCTCATCGTGCTCCGCCGCATCACGCCCTTCGCTCTCCAGCAAGTCCACATACCCGAGTATCGCCGTCATCGGCGTTCTCAGCTCATGGCTGACATTCGACAGGAACCGGCTCTTCGTCTCTTCGGTCGCCCCCGCACGTTGTGCCCACGCGCCAACCTCAGACCGCTTTCCGCGTCTGTGCAATCCCCTGCCGATCAGGCCCGCAACGCCGAGCGCGCACGACCCCATCAGCAGGCTTGCACCCGTCACCGGAATGACCGACGAAAGCGCCGCCGCAAGTCCCAGGCTAGCCGCGCCGGCCAGCACGCTGTTCGATCCCATCATGACAATCGTGGTCATGCGTTTCATGGAGAGGCTCCTGCAACATGGAAGGAGTTGCCACGTACGCCGTGGCAAGGTAGTTCCGACACAGTTCAATCAGCTTCATCCGATCAATCGGCTTGGTCATGTGCGCATCGCACCCCGCCGCGATCGACCGCTCCCGATCCTCGGGCATCGCGTGCGCTGTCAGCGCAACGATGGGGGTCTTCACCCCGCGCGATCTGAGCAGCCGCGTCGCCGCGTATCCATCCATCTCCGGCATCTGCACATCCATCAATACCATCGCATACCGGCGTGACTCCGCCATCGCCCCCATCACCGCTTCCACCGCCAGCAGCCCGTTCTCCACCACATCGACTTCCGCCCCCGCCTTTCGCAGGTGAAACGAGATCAATCGCTGGCTATCCAGACTGTCCTCAGCAACCAATATCCGCCCCAGCATCGGCACTTCCATCGCATTGACCGTGACCGCGGGCGCGGGCTTCTGGCACGGGTCTGCGTGATCGCCAACGCCGTTCCACACAGTCGCCGAATCCTCATCACTGATCGCCAGCTCCAGCCTGAACGTTGACCCAAGGCCCGGCGTGCTCTCCACCAAGAGATCTCCACCCAGCAACGCGGCCAGTTTCTTCGAGATCGCCAACCCCAGCCCGGTTCCCCCGAACCGGCGCGAGACCGACGTATCCGCCTGCATGAACGTCGTGAACAGACGCGACATCTGCTCCTGCGTCATCCCGATCCCGCTGTCCCTCACCGCGATGCACAGCCGACCCGGCGGCCCCGCCTCAAACCTCACCCTGATCTCCACACTTCCCTGCTCGGTAAACTTGATGGCGTTGCCGACAAGGTTGGTCAGCGTCTGCCTCAGCCTCAAGGGGTCGGTACGAATCTTCCGCGGCAACGGATACTCCAGCACCGTTTCGAGCACGATGCCCCTCTGCTCGGCACGCACCTTCAGCAGGCCAACAACATCTTCCACCACCCACTCGACACTGCACGCAATCGCTTCGATCGTCATCTGCCCCGCTTCGATCTTTGAGATATCCAGAATCTCATTGATCAACCCCAGCAGGTGCTCCCCATTCCGACGGACCGTCGATATCGCCTCCACCCGCTCCTTCGTTCCCAGTTGATATTCATCCGCCTGCGCCAGCAGATCGATGTACCCGATGATCGCCGTCATCGGCGTACGGATCTCGTGGCTCATGTTCGCAAGAAACTCCGACTTGGCCCGGCTTGCATCCACCGCCTCGAGCCGCGCAAGCTCCATCGATCGCTCCGCATCCCTGCGGTCGGTGATGTCAACGCACGTGCCGATAAAGCCCACAAAGCTCCCCGCCGCCGAAACACGCGGCACACCGTGGTCAAGCACCCATCGAAACTCCCCATCATGGCGACGCAGTCGATACTCCTTCTCGAACGGCTTGCGAGCCTCGTAGCTCCGTGCGTACGTCTCCATGCACCAGGAGCGATCATCCGGGTGAATGCCCTCCGACCATCCCTGCCCGACCTCCTGCTCCATCGTGCGCCCGGTAAACTCCAGCCATCCACGGTTGAAGTACGAGCCGCGCTTGTCGCTCTCCGAAACCCAAACCATCATCGGCGCGTGGTCCGCAAGGCTCCTGAACCGCGATTCACTCTCGATCAAGGCGTGCTGCGCCTCCTCGGTCGTTCGCAGGAGCCCATTCATCACCACGCCCAGCGATGTAAGTTCGTCGCCTCCATCCTCGCTCACCCTCGCCGATAAATCGCCGCGATGCTTGATGTTGTTGATCTCGCTGTTCAGCCTCGCCACGCGCCGAACCACCAGCCGGTTCATCGCGTATATCGTCGCGATGATCGAGACGATCGCCGCCACGCTCAACGCCACAAAGAAGTACGTCAGACTTTGAACAGCCTGCCGGTAGACCGCCCGATCATTCGTGCTGCACAGCAACGCCACCGGCTGCCCCGCCACATCATCGAGCATTGCCCGTGCATGGATCCGCTCCGCATCAGTCACGCACGACCATCCGCCCCGTGCCTGTCGCAGTTCTTCCGCGACAGTCTGTTCCTGATCACTCAACATCGCACCCGCAAGGGGCGCGATCGCAATCTCCGTTCCAAGCCGGAACGAAATCGCCCGAACAAAGTCGTCATCCACACGTTTCAAGAACGCGATCGTTCCGCGCGACGGACCCGCCGATTGGCTCGTCAGGATCGGTCTCCACGCGATCATGTGCAGCCCCGCGGGCAATGCGACAAAGCCGCTTCCCGCTTGCTCTGAATCATTCCCCAACCGTGCTTCAACGAATCGATCAACCCCCGGCATCGCCGCGGAAATGTCCGTCGATTCCTCCCCCGACACCCGCGCTGTGATCGGCTTTCCAACGCTGTCCCACAGCACAATCGCATCGATCTTCAACAGCTCGGTCGCCGACGGTGTGAGGTTTGACTGAATGAACGCCGTGTTTCGTTCCGCGGCGAACGCGTAGCTGTCATCCCAGCTTGCCCAGTCCGAGACCTTGATGCCAAGTTCCACCCCCGCCTGTCGCATCGCGCTCGCCGAACGACGAAGATCATCCAGGGCGTGCTGGTTCTCGATCGTTCGATACCCGCGCATCACCACCGCAGCACCCACCACGAACAGTCCCGTCATCGCCACCACCAGCGAGCCGCCGATAGCCGAGAGCATTCGATGCTGGAGCTTCATCCGTGCATGACCCCTTGCGCGCCGAACCATCCCGCACCCTCGGCGACTCCCCTCATCATCGACATTTCCGACTATTGATCTGAGCGCGCCTCGCCAACAGGCCTCCTCCGCCAACCCGATAACCCCACGCACAAGCCGTTCGCGCGCGTGCCCGGCCATCACGTCAGCTTGCCGTCGTCATTCCGCCTGCGCTGGCTCATGGCTCAGTTCGCAGAAAGCTCGTTCTTCGAGCGACTCGCGGCCTCCGCATCGTCCCGCGCCCGCCCGATCTCTTCGCGCGCCAACCAGCAGATCGTGCCCGCTACATCTGCTTTCTCAGCACGCACGCGTGCGCAGGTCGATCATCACGCTTGAACTTCCGTTCATAGTTTGTTCCCACCAACTCCCCCTCGACCACCCATTCCGGCGGAGTGAACGCACGCTGAACAAACGGCGCACGCCCCACACTCAAACCCACGAGCGTCGAGCGATCAACCCCAAGCTCACCCTCTCCATCCTTCGCCGCCCACCTGTTGAAGTGCTCCACATCCCACGACCACAGATCATCATGGTCGGTCACCACGCGAAGCTCTCCGCCCGCAACCAGCACCTTCCACGCATCCGCAAGAAAGCTGTCCTGAATGACCCGTTTCTTGTGGTGCTTGTGCTTCGGCCAGGGGTCGGAAAAATACAGGTGAATCACCCGCACGATCCCCCCCGGGCAGCGCCACTTCAAATAGTCCGCCGCGCCCGCGTGCAGCATCCGCACGTTCTGCAATCCCTCGGTCGCCGCACGCCGTCTCAGGCGATCGGCCGAGTACAGATAAAACTCGTGCGCCCACTCGATCCCAAGGTAGTTGGTCGCGCGATCGTTCGTGGTCTGATTGACCAGGAACGTCCCCTTCCCCACACCGATCTCGATCTCAAACGGAAGGGTCGGGTCGGCAAACCACGCGCGCGGATCAATCCTCCCCGCCTCACGGTCCGCAATCACCGCATCCGGCAGCGGCGGCAACTCCGCCTCCCTCACGCCGATCCCGGCATCATCAAGCTCACGATCTCGCGCCAATCCAAATGACATCCCCGACTCTAGGGACCACCAACACCCGATCGCAGCAGCAGCACCCGCGGCGAAGCTCCGGCCGTGTTCCTCACCGATTTCGGGTACGATGAAACACCCACAATGGACCGAGAACCTGATCCTTTGCTCCCTTTGCTGCGTATAGATGGTGTCTCGTGGTGCAGCTTCTCTCGATACCGCCCGGACTCGCCGATAAGGACGATGCGGAATCGAGTCATCCGGATGCCGCGTTCGCGCGGGCGTCGCGCCCATCCGGCTGGGTTCCTTGGATAGGTTGACGGTGAAAGTGCGGTCACGCCGCGCGTTCCCGACCGCTCGGGGGTAACCAGCGTTCAGGAACCTGCGGCTGACCAATGGAGCGAGGCCATGGCAGAGGACACGCGCCGTTCTGGATCCCCATCGAATGAACACTCTTCCGAGCCCGGTGGCCAGACCGCCGGAACCGGTTCGGGCGATGGTAACGCCGAGCTGATGTCGATGATCGAAACCCGCATCGACCGACGCTCGTTCCAGCAACATCATTGGGAAGGTGCGTTCGCTGACTATCTTGATATTGTTTCACGAAATCCGTCTGTTGTGCGCAATGCTTATCAACGAATGTATGATGCCATCCTCTCATACGGATATGAGAAATATCGACTCTTTAAGAAAGACTGTGTCCGCTACCACTTCTTCAGCGACCCGATCGACAACGGTGCCGACGGGATCTACGGCCTCGACTTCGCCCTCATGCAGCTCGTCGATGTCTTCCGTTCCGCCGCCGAGGGCTACGGCACGGACAAGCGCATCCTGCTGCTGCACGGGCCGGTCGGATCGAGCAAAAGCACCATCGCGCGCCTGCTGAAGAAGGGTGTCGAGGCCTACTCAAAGACCGATGCGGGCGCGCTGTACAGCTACTCCTGGATGCTCGATGAAAGCGCCGGGGCCACGTCATCAGACACCGAGTTCGCCTGTCCCATGCACGAGGAACCGCTCCTGCTGGTTCCGCGCGAGGCGCGGGGCGAGATGCTCGCCAAGCTCAACAGCAAGTACACCACGCAGCACCGCGGCGGAATGCTCAAGCTCTCGGGCGAACTCTGCCCCTTCTGCCGGCGCGTGATGGCCGACCTGATGAAGCACTATGGCGGTGACTGGCGTCAGGTGATGAAGCACATCAAGGTCCGGCGCATCATCCTCAGCGAGAAGGACCGCGTAGGCGTGGGCACCTTCCAGCCCAAGGATGAGAAGAACCAGGATTCGACCGAGCTGACCGGCGACATCAACTACCGCAAAATCGCGCAGTTCGGGTCCGACTCCGATCCGCGCGCGTTCAACTTCGATGGAGAGCTCAACATCGCCAACCGCGGCGTCTGCGAGTTCATCGAGGTCCTCAAGCTCGATGTCGCGTTCCTCTACGACCTGCTCGGCGCGAGCCAGGAACACCTCATCAAGCCGAAGAAGTTTGCACAGACGCACATCGACGAGGTCATCCTCGGCCATACCAACGAGCCCGAGTACAAGCGGTTGCAATCGAATGAAATGATGGAAGCCTTCCGCGATCGCACGATCAAGATCGATGTTCCTTACAACATTCGCCTTGATGACGAGATCAAGATCTATCAGAAGGACTTCGGCCCCGAGCGGATCAAGAACATCCACATCGCGCCCCACACGCTCGAAGTCGCGGCCATGTGGGCCGTGCTCAGCAGGCTTGAGCCCCCGAAGAAGGCCGGCCTCACGCTGATGCAGAAAATGAAGCTCTACAACGGCAAGGCCATCGCCGGCTTTACCGAAGACTCGATCAAGGAACTCAAGGAAGAGACCAGCCGCGAAGGGATGAACGGCATCTCGCCGCGATATGTGCAGGATAAGGTGAGCAACACTCTTGTCAGCCGTCAGGCCGTTGATGAGAAGTGCATCAACCCCTTCATGGTGCTCAACGAGCTTGAGAGCGGCCTCTCGCACCACTCGCTCATCAACGATGAGGAGATCAAGAAGCGCTATCGCGAACTGCTCAGCGTGGTGAAGGAAGAGTACGAGGACATCATCAAGGGCGAAGTGCAGCGCGCCATCAGCGCGGATGAAGACGCGATCAAGCGTCTGTGCCAGAACTACATAGAGAACGTCCGCGCTTACACCCAGCGTGAGCGCGTCAAGAACCGCTACACCGGGCGCGATGATGAGCCCGATGAACGGCTCATGCGCTCGATCGAAGAGAAGATCGATATCCCCGAATCACGCAAGGATGATTTCCGTCAGGAGATCATGAACTACATCGGCGCGCTCGCGCTCGACGGCAAGCGGTTTGAGTACAACACCAACGCCCGCCTCTACAAGGCGCTCGAGCTCAAGCTCTTTGAGGATCAGCGTGACACGATCAAGCTCAAGAACCTCGTCTCAAGCGTTGTTGATGATGAGACCCAGCAGAAGATCGACATTGTCAAGCAACGCCTGATCAAGCAGTTCGGGTACAACGAAACCAGCGCGACCGATGTGTTGAACTACGTGGCCAGCATCTTCGCGCGGGGCGATACCAAGAGCAAGTAACCCGGTTTCCCGCAATCCCCACCCGCTTCTACTGCTTCGGTGTTGCGGGCAGCGTGGTCTTGATCGGCTCTTCGAGTTTGCTCGGTGGGTTGGCGGGCGCAGGTGGCTGGGCTGGGTTCTTCTCGGGCCATGACCACTTGTGGCCGTACAGGCGATCGCGGTCGGTCTGCTCATGGCAGCCGATGCACGAGGCGATCGCGCCGGCATCGATGATGGTCTTGGCGTCGGGCGAAGTGACGGCGTAGACCCAGCCCTTATCGGTGCCTTCGGTCTTGGGGTCGAGCTTGAGCATGATGAAGAGTCCGGCGGCATCGCCGGTGTGGAAGAGCTGGCCGTCGAGTTTGATGTACTCGGCGGGCAGGTGTTGACGACGCATTGTGTCGGTTTCGAGCGCGGGCTCAACTGGTGCGGGCTCGGGCTTGAAGGCTTCTTTCACCACGCACTGGTTGATCGGGTTGATCCAGACTTCAGGCTTGGCGGTCTTGTCCGACTTGGTGCCCTGATAGCCAAGGTTGCCATGTTGGCTCATCTCTTCATACGCACCTTCATTGCTGGCATAGAGGAAATAGAGCTTGCGGCCGTGCGTCTGTTCATCGTTGCTCAACGATTGCTGAGCGCCGGTCGGGAGAGGAACACGGCACATTGCTGGTGCCCAGTTGGTTTTATCGGAGACGCGCTTGTAGGACTTGTATTGCTGGGCGATCGTCAAGATCTGCTCGTCAAACTTGCCCGTCGCACGAATCGCTGGCGCAGACGGGGCGTTGCCGGCGGGAGGTGGTGTTGAAGTGGCGATGCAGGATGTGGCCGCGATGGTGAGGATGGGCATCAGCATGGGTTGCCTTTCGGATGGGTGATCGGTGACTGCTACCGAGGTGGGTCGGGGTCGGGTGCAGGATGAGGACTGTCGGGGATGATGGGGCGGTGGGGGGTGGGTTTGGGGTTTGGCGCGATTCGTGCGAGTTCGCGTCTCCAGCGTTTGACCATGGCGGGGTCGAGGATCTGGTTCATGGGGAGGGTGGGCATGAGGTGGCGGAGTTGGGCGACTTCCTGTTTGGTGAGGAGGTCGGAGAAGGGGTTGGGGGAGGGGGATGGGGTGGGGATGGGGCTTGAGGCTTGGATGACTTCTGTAGACATCGCTCTTGCCCCCCTCACCCCGGCTCCCTCACTCTGGGAGGGGGAGGTTGGAGCGTGCTGTTCGCGGCGGAGTTGGGCGCAGTAGCGGAGGATGGCGTTGGCGGCTTTGGTGATGATGTTTGGGTTGTCGGTGGAGGCGAGGACTTTGCGGAGAGCGGAGAGGGCGAGGGATTCGTGGTCATCGATTTGGGTGAGGGTGGGCATGGTGGTGCTCGGGGTTTGAGTCTCGGGGTTGAGTGGGGTTGAGAGGGGGAGCGGGGAAATGGCATGGGGTTGCTATAGAGGGGTGGCGGAGCGCGCTTGTGCGCGCGCTGGCGCGCGCGTGTGGGGCGCGGGGGTGCTTTAAGCTGTTGTGGGGGCTGGCGTAAAGAAAATATTTGGGAAATGGATTTGGGGGTTGGTGGGCTGCGCCGGCGCGCGCACAAAGGCGCACCTGGTGCCTGGAACGGGGGACGGGGGCAGAC
>Ga0209591_10002911_pt1 | contig 20203 bp, 15 predicted proteins | sample MAT01_FD_187207 | JGI IMG/M metagenome (GOLD analysis project Ga0209591, IMG submission 187207) | Freshwater microbial communities from Lake Fryxell liftoff mats and glacier meltwater in Antarctica - MAT-01 (SPAdes) (version 2) | ecosystem: Environmental > Aquatic > Freshwater > Ice > Liftoff... | reverse complement strand
TTGCTGGGGCAAATTTGCAAGACTGGCTGAAACATCGGGGCCGCCCGATCAGTCAAGAACAAGCTCTGAACTGGCTCAAACAACTGTCGGAAATTTTAGACCAAGTTCACCGACTCAACTATTTTCATCGGGATATCAAGCCGCACAATATTATGTGCAAGCCGAACGGGCAGTTAGTCCTGATTGACTTCGGGACTGCTAGGGAGGTGTCGGCAACTTATTTCGCTAAGGTGGGCCAGGGAGGAAATGTGACTGGTATTGTTTCCCCTGGCTACACGCCGCCGGAACAAACTAATGGCAAGGCGGTTCCGCAGTCGGATTTTTTTGCTCTGGGGCGCACCTTTGTTTATTTGCTGACTGGAAAGCCGCCGACTGCGTTTCCAGAGAACCCGCGCACGGGCAGATTAATGTGGCGCAAAGGAGCTCCTCAGGTTTCCGACCCCTTGGCTAATGTCATCGATTACCTGATGGCGCCTTTTCCCGGAAATCGACCTCAAAGTCCGCAGATGGTTTTGCAGTGCTTGGAGGAAATTCATCTCGACGGCGCGGAAACTCAGTTGCCGACTCAGTTGCCGACTCCGGGGCAAACTAAAATTCGCGGAACTTCCGGGGCGTCTGGGGCGACGAAACAGACTTCCATCAACCGCCTCAGACCTCTAAATTCTGCTGGCTTGAACCAGTCTGAGAAAAAAGTTTTAGATTGGAAAAAGAAGTTGCTGGCGGGCGCTGCTGTTTTGATGCTGGGTATTGGCGCGTCTCAAATTTATGGTTCGATGCGTTACGGAGTCTTTCCGGCAAACCCGGTGTGGCTGCTTTCTAGTTTGCCTAGCAGTCAGTTTTTGCAAAGAAGTTTGGATAATGTCGGAAGTGTAAATGCGATCGCCCTGTCGCCGGACGGTCAAACTTTGGTCAGCGCCAGCTTTGGGACGATGAGAATTTGGAATCTCAAGACGGGACGGCTGGTGCGGACTCTGAATCCGGTGCATTCTAAAAAATCAGTCAACACGCTGGCGGTGAGCCCGGACAGCTCAATGTTGGCCAGCGGCGGTGGCGACAATAATGTGATTTTGTGGGATTTGAAGACGGGGAGGCGGGTGCGGACGATTCCCGCTCACAAAGCCGCCGTCAACGCGATCGCTTTTAGCAGCGACGGTCAAACTCTCGCTAGTGGCAGTGATGACAAAACTGTTCGCTTGTGGAATGTCAGAACCGGCAGCAGGTTGCGGACTTTGAGCGGGCACACCGGAGGAGTAAACGCGATCGCTTTGAGCCGGGACGGTCAAACTCTGGCTAGCGGGAGCCAGGATAAAACTGTGCGTTTGTGGAATCTCAAGACTGGAGAAGTCAGAAGAATTATCACGGGTCACGGGGGCGCGGTTAATGCTGTGGCTTTTAGCCCGAACGGGCAAGTTTTGGCTAGTGCTAGCAGCGACAATACGATCCGTTTGTCAAACGTGCAAGACGGGAAGCGCACTCGCACTTTTAAAGGGCATTCGAGCTGGGTGAGGACGATCGCCTTTAGCCCGGACAACCGCACTTTGATCAGCGGAGGCGGAGATATTATAGTTTGGGATTTGAAGACGGGCAAAGAAAGAAGCACTCTTTCTGGTCACGGCCAGTTTGTGAATTCTGTGGCTATTGCTAGAGATAGTAAGACTTTTGTGAGCGGCAGTCCCGATCGCACTATTAAGATTTGGCGAATGCCATAGTCAGTTGTCAGTTGACAGTTGACAGTTGACAGTTGACAGTTGGCAGTTGGCAGTTGGCAGTTGTCAGTTGATAGTTGACAACTGCATTACTTTTTTACGAACCGCGAAGACGCGAAGGACGCGAAGGAAGACAAGAGAGAGAAGAGAGACTGTATTACCAATAACCAATTACCAATGACCAATTACCAATGACTAAATATTCACGAGGTTGTGCAATGGGATTTGATATTATGTGAAAATTCCCCGCCCGTTTTGGGCAAATTCATCAACTGTTTGCTGGGATAATTCGTGAACGACCATCGCTTGCAACACGTCAAAAGGCAATGTCAAATGATGGGCACCAGCTAATAAAGTCTTTACTGCTTCTTCCGGTGATTTAATGCTCGCTGCCAAAATCTCTGTATTCGTTCTCTGCAATACGTTGGCCATATCCTGCACTAAGGCAAAACCGTCTCCGAGGAGTCTGGTGGCGCGATTTACGTAGGCGATCGCATATTTGGCCCCTGCTTCTGCGGCAACAACCGCCTGGGCGGCACTGTAAATCGCCGTCACTGCACAAGGAATTTCCGGCGATAATTGGGCTACTGCTTGGAAGCCCGCCGCGGTTGCTGGAACTTTCAAAACTGTTTGTTGCCCGATCGACTCAAAAGCGGCTTTTCCTTCTGCGACCATGCCATCAAAATCGGATGCTGTTAACTGATAGTACACTTCTCCAGGAATCAGTTGTGCCAGTTGTTTGAGCGTCTCTTCAGGAGATAACTCGCTTTTTGCCAAAAGTGTCGGATTAGTAGTAATTCCCGCTATCCACCCGAACTTGCTCGCCCGTGCGGCTTCCGCTACAATTGCAGTATCAACATAAATAGCCATCGGCTCTACACCTTCAGTTTCTTAATATTTTCCAGACGCCTGCTTTCTGCTTGAGAGCGATCGGAGCCAAATTAATTGTTAAGCTTTAACTATATCAGAATCTCGGAAATATTACTGTTAAGTAAATATAAAAATTCAGTTATGTGCATCATCGGCAGTAGTGCGTGAGTTTTAAATTCAACATAACTGAACTAAAAATTTTGAAGTCAGTTGGTAACTGCGATTGTCGGGTATGGAAAACTTGACCCCCGCCCTAAAACGGATACCGTGCCACGTACACTCATGAGGGTGGGTCAAAAAAAATTAGACTCCTGTTCAAGCTCCCAGATTCATCAAGGCGAGTAAATCTCAAATCTCAAATCTCAAATCTCAAATCGACTGACTCCCCAAATCCCGGATACACATAAGTTGGATTTGTAGTAGGGGTTATGTATGCAATCACTCAAGGAGGTGACTCAGAAAATGACCAAAGAACAACATCAGCAGCCACAAGTCAGACTTGAGACATCTTCTGAACAAGTCGAATCGGACAAAATCGCAGCAACGGCTGAAGAATTCTCGGTAAATGTTAAGTCTGAAACTGTATCTGAAGCGGTGGAAAATAGCGCCCAAGATGGTTTGAAAGCTCTAGGTCGCTTGATGATGGTGAGCCTAACTTGGTCGCTGGCGGGGCTTTCTAAACCCAAGTAATACCATTTTGACAAAAGATTGCTACACAATAAATGTTGTGTTTGTTTACAATGATCCTGCTCAGAAGGTGCGTCGCTGTTAAATCGTCGATATTTTTCAGGGATTGTTGATGGCGACACACGCTACGATTACTGTTGCATTAATTTGACTTTCTTGGTATAAGTTATGGATAGCTACCGCAACGGGCGAGTTAGGAGTTGTGAGTTGGGTTGGGAATTTTGTGGTACTCAAAACACACAACTCTTGGACTTAAATAATTTCCGCTTACTTCTCATAAAATCCGTTTGTAGTGAGGACTTGCGTCCTCTCTCTTCGGACTATTGAATATTTTCTGAACCAACCGCCTCAGAAATTGAATTAAATCCTTTTTCTTCTAACTTTTGTAGCAAACCTTCCAAAATCCGCCGCACCATCCAAGGCCCTTCGTAAACCCAACCAGTATAAACTTGAATTAAACTTGCACCGGCGGCGATTTTTTCCCAAGCATCTTGGGCGGTGAAAATGCCGCCTACTCCAATTATGGGTAATTCGCCTTTTGTATATTGCCAGATAAATCGGATGACTTCTGTCGATCGCACTTGTACTGGAATTCCACTAATTCCGCCCGCTTCTTCGGCGATGGGTTTGCCGGTTTCTCGCAATATTTGGGTTTTCAATCCGTCGCGGCGGATGGTGGTGTTGGTGGCGATAATTCCTGCTAGTTGGTAGGTTTTTGCTAAGTCGAGGATGGATGCGATCGCCTCTGGTTCCAAATCCGGCGCAATTTTGACTAAAATTGGCTTGATTCCTTGATTTTCTTGTTGCAAAATTTCCAAAATCGTGCTAAGCCCAGCAGCGTCTTGGAGCGATCGCAACCCAGGCGTATTGGGAGAGGAAACGTTGACTACAAAATAGTCGCCCCAATCTTTGAGCAGCTTAAAACTCTCCAAATAATCGGCTGCTGCCAGCTCTAACGGTGTTACCTTAGATTTACCGAGATTGATGCCGATCGGGAATGGCGACTGAGACATGGGGCACTGGGCATCGAATTTTGACTGTTTCTGTGCAGCCTGAAACCGGACTGCCATTGCCGCGGCTCCTTGATTGTTAAATCCCATGCGGTTGAGGGCTGCACTGTCGTCCGTCAAGCGAAACAAGCGAGGTTGGGGATTTCCCGGCTGTGGTTGGCAGGTGACAGTGCCGAGTTCGGCAAAGCCAAAGCCAAAATTTGCCCAAATGTCGGCAGCTACGCCGTTTTTATCAAATCCCGCGGCCAAGCCGAGAGGATTTTTGAAGCTCACTCCCCACAAAGATTGTTCGAGGCGATCATCTTGCACTCCCAAAGATTTCTGCAATTGGGAGAGCATTCGGCTGGTTGCGGGGTTAGACTGGGTTCTGGCTGCCAGTTCGAGAACTTGAAGAGTGCGGTTGTGCAGCCACTCGGCATCGGTTTTCAATACGGAAAACAACAGCGGGCGCACGCTTGATTGATAAATATCCAATGACTTGTCCTGGGGCAGTTGACAAATGAGAAATGAGAAGGGAAATAAAAATATTCAGCAGGAGACTGGAAAGGTGAGATTTTTACTTCGACTTGAACTTCGATCGACTTTATTCAATGTTTTAGATTGAAGCATAATTGAGACGACTATATTATAGGTTGATTCTTTTTTATTTTAATTTTTTTAAATTTTAAGTTGGTAATTTGAAATTAAACAAAGGTGTGGGGAATCTGGGAAATGGGGCTGGAGCAAAGACTGAAGGATTTAGACGAACAAATCGCGGGCCTGGAGCGCGTTCTCCAGACTCTCCGAGAAGAGGAGGATGTGGAAGTGCTGCTGGAAACCACTCTCGGTTACTTGCAAGCGGAATTTGATTGGCGGTTGATTTGGATTGGGTTGTATGATCGACAGGCGCACCGATTGTTAGGGAAAGGTGGCATGACTCCTAACGGCGACTTGTCTTTTCTCAAACAGCGATTTTCCCTCAGCGCTGGGGATTTGCTGGAACAGGTGGTGATTCAGCTTCAGCCGGTGGGAGTGTCGGATTTGCGATCGGAAAACAGAGCTGGAGAATGGCGCAAAGCAGCTCAAATTTACAATATTCAAGGCACGACTCTGTTTCCGCTGCGCTACCAAGACCGCTGCTACGGCGTGATTTTGCTGGGGACAGACTTGTGTGGTTCTGCGCCAAATGCAGCGGAAAAAACGCAGTTGGCGATCGTATTTGGAGCGCTGGCAACTGCTCTTTACCAAATAGAAAAAGATTGGCAGCGACAACAAGTCAAACGCCCGGATGAGTCTATTTTAGCGCTGATTTCGCAGTTGCGGGAATTGCGATCGCTCGACCAATATTTGCAAGCGGTAGTCGAACAAGCCCATGAATTTATCGAGCCGACGCGCACTAATATTTATTGGTTCGAGCAAGAGCGGCGCTATTTTTGGCGCCGAGTCAGCAACCGCCAAGTTGCTCCAGGTTTGGGCCTGAGCCGACCGGCTTCGGGTATCACTGTGCAAGACTTGGGAGAATTTTATCAGGCTTTGGCGGCGGAAGAAATGGTTTGGATCGGTGAATCTCATAGTTCTCTGAAAACTGAGCTGACGGGGCGGTTGATGCAGCAAATTCGTGCTCGCTCTCTGTTGGCTGCGCCGATTGTTTTGGAAGGGGAATTGTTGGGATTTTTGGCAGTGGAAGCCGGCGAGGCCCGGATTTGGCAAGATAATGAAAAACATTACCTGCGGGGAGCGGCGCATTTAGTGGCTCTGACGGCTCCTCTGTCGGAGATGGAGGAGAGGATTGAGCAAACGCAGCTCGATCGAGATTTAACTGCCGGCATAGCTCGCGCCATCTACAGCGATGCTGACTGGGAGGCGACTTTGACAAATACGGCTGAGCAGTTGTGTGAGCGGCTCAAATGCGAATATTTTTTGCTGCTGCTGTACAGCGAAGAACAAAATTGCTTTGAAATTGTCTCCCAAAATCTGCCCCGCAACCGCAGGCGAGTGCCGTCGCCGCTCAAAGCCCTCGATGTGGCTGACGTGCCACTGCTGCAAGAAAGTGGAGAACCTCTGGCGATTGAAAATTGGGAGGAAGATGGGCGGTTGGGCGCTTGGCGGGAAGTGCTGGGGGAATCGGGGGTGCGATCACTTTTGGCATCGAGCACTCGCGGAAAACAGTCCGAGGGAGAAAACCCCAATCGCCAATCGCAAATCGCAAATCGCAAATCGATCGAGGGTTTGCTGCTTGTCGGGCACAGCGCAACTCGCACTTGGAGGCGCACAGAGCGAGAATTAGTTCGGGTAGTCAGCCAACAGCTAGGATTGATCCTGCACTCCTGGCAGCAGAGCTCGGAAATCGACAAATATCAGCAATTTGAGCGATCGATCAAATCGGGTTTAGCGCTGTTGCAGCATTCTGGCGAGTCGCAATCTCAACAACAGAAATCTGTTGTTTCGCCGAAGATGTTCCCAGAGTTGCCGCTGCAAAAGCTCGATCGTCACTTTGCCGAACAGGTTTCCCAGACAATTGCCTGTCCTTTAGTCGCCGTAATTACTTGGAATCCCGGCCAGGAGTCCGGTTCAATCGCGGCGGTGGTAGCTGCAAATCCTGTATTTGCCCTCAATCCCGATGCCGTGATTCCTATTCAAACAGATGCTTTGATTCAAAAAACCCTGGCTACTAGGGGCGTGCTGCAACAGAGTATGAGCGAACTACCGCTGGCGACAAAGCGGTGGCTCCGCAGTCCAGGAATTGGCGAAATTATGGCGGTGGCGCTGCGGACAGCCCCAGAACACGCTCCTGCGGGCATTGTGGTGGTTGCGGACGCTCCGGGCCGCCAGTGGTCGGAGTTGTCCGTGAATTTACTGACTTCGATGGCGTCTCAGTTGGCTTGGTGGCGGAGGTATTTGGCGGTGCAATCGGCGCAGGAGTCGCAGCGATTGGATCTGGAGATGCTCAACTGGTACAAGCAGCGCCGTTTCGAGGATTTTTACCGCACTGTGGCAGCGGGCGTCAAGGAGTTGGGAGAGTTGAGCCAGTCGATTTTGCAGTCGGCGAAGGAACAAAAGGATGCTCTGAAAACTTTGCGCTACCAACAGGTTTTGCGACAAATTGGCAATGGTTTGGGGTCAATTCATTTGGTGCTGAAACAGGAGCAGTGGCGGCCGCAATTTGCACAAGATGCGGTGCCTGTGAGCACTTGGTTGAGGCGATCGCTCGATCGCACGGCCCCCCTGGTCAAACAGTCGGGAATCTTGCTGGAAGTGAACAGAGAGACTGCTGTGTCGCTGCCTGCGGGTCAGACTTTGGGCGTTCGCGGGGACAGCATTAAGCTGGATTTGATCCTGTGCGAATTGCTGGCGATGGCTTGCAGGCGCTCTGGAGTTGGCGACAAGGTTGAGATTCGCTCTCAACTTTTGGGGGAAGATTGGTTAGAATTATCTGTGATTGATAGTGGCGCGTGCGATCGACAGTTAATTGCTGTGTTCAACGGCGGTTTCCACGGCGATATGTTGGCCGTTACGTCAAATAGGTCGATCGTGCAAAATCTCTTAATTTGTCAGCGGGCGGTACGCTTAATGGGGGGAGACTTTTCCTTAGAAATATTAGAAAATAACTTAATTGTCGCCCGTTTAGTGCTGCCCCTAGCCACGTCTTAAAATTCTGTTGACTTTGTAGCGCACGGCGCACCGATTGACTAGACTTGAATTGCATAAATTTTGGATCGATCGGGAAACCGCAGATGTAAGGCAGATGCCACGCAGATTAACGCAGACGCATTTCAAGAAGAGCGATCGAATGAATGCAATGCAAGTCTACTTTGTAGGGTGCTATAAAAGCGCACAAGTTGACTTTGTAGTTGGCGACAAACTCAACCGGTGCGCCGTGCACACCCTACAAAATACTATCCATCCCGACAGCAACCTGAAAGTATCGCGCGAGGGCTTCCGGCGAAAAAGCTAAACAGAAGGAGTAACAGTTTCCAGCACCTCAGAACTCGGGAAAAACCTTTCAGTAATCCAAGCAGTTACAATATGAGAAAGCAATCCCATCGGCCCAGCAAACAAACACAAAGCCAAAGAATGAACAGTCCAAACACCTGTCCGCTGTCCTTCCAAATAAATCCAGCGTCCCACAAACAAATCCATCACTAAAAAATGAATCCATCCCGTAGCAGCCGCCGTTTCCTCCCCCAGAAACTTAGCAATATCTGCCAACTTGGGATTGGACAAAGCAGCCGCATTTTCTGGAGTCAGACTGCTACCAAACAAATATATGTACAAGACGGCGAGCACTGCAAACGGAATAAAGGAATTCATCACTTTTCTGGTAATTCCCCAGTTTGGCAATAAAATCATAATTGCCCAGAAAGGCAAAACGAACAGATTACCTGCATCGAAAATTAGTTCTGGCGTCATAGTTGGCTGTTGGCTCCTTTGATTCAGTTGACAGTTGACAGTTGACAGTTGACAGTTGACAGTTGAGAGTTGACAAAAGAAGGAAGAGGATTGGAGTAATGAATCGTCTTCTTTTAATTTATGCCTAAAAGGGAGAGGCTTTAAACCAATTCTTTCTGGTAAATGAATGCAATAAACGATGTTAAGATTATTTTACACAATTTTTGCTAACATTGCTCAAAATCCGCCAAAATCCGATTCAGGAATTAGACATAATTGCTAGATTTATCGGAAATTTAAGATTTACAAGTGCAGGTATGTTGTTGCGCTTGGGCGCTATTTAATATGAAACAGTGTCCAAGCGCAACAACGTACCTCAAAAACTAAAATCTAAAAGCTAAAACCCATGACAACAACTTATAATAACTTTGCCGATTGGTGTTCGCACAAAGAAAATCTATCTGCCGGCGCGAAACATACCGTAGAAACACTGTTGCAAATATCAGATACGGCAGAGTGCGATCGAGCCAACGAACTGCTTTCTAGTATAACAGAACTCAATCTTAAACTTACTCAACTTACCGATATCAGTCCTCTCTCATCTTTCACTCAACTTACTGCACTCAGCCTCGACAGCAATCAAATATCTGACCTCGCTCCCCTGCAATCTTTAACCAAGCTGAGAACTCTGTATTTAGATGTCAATCAAATATCAGATATCAGCCCGCTTTCATCTCTGACAAATCTGACTAGACTCGTTCTCGATACCAATCAAATATCAGACATCAGTCCCCTAGCTGCTCTAACTAATCTTACCGAACTTGTCTTGTTTGATAACAAAATTTATGACATCAATCCAGTGAAAAGTTTGACTAAGTTAAAGGCGTTAATTATCTATAAAAACCAAATTAATGATCTCGCTCCTCTGGCAAATTTAACTGAACTCCAGACACTCTACCTTTACCAAAACAAAATATCGGATATCAGCCCGCTGGCTTCTTTAAAAAATCTTACTACGCTGTTTCTGTTCGAGAATAAAATATCTGATCTGACTCCGCTGAAAGCCTTGACTAACTTAAAAAAACTGGTTTTATTTGAAAATAAAATATCGGATATTAGTGCTTTGGCAGATCTAACTAATTTAGTTGAACTCAACCTCGGCAACAATCAAATTTCAGACATTACTCCGCTGAAATCGTTAACTAATTTGACTCAACTTTATTTGTTCAATAATCAGATTGCCGATTGCAGCGCACTGCAAGCTTTGAATAATTTATTTGTGCTCGATTTGTACAACAATCAAGTTTCTGATATCAGTGCACTGCAATCTTTGCAAAAGTTAACGACGCTTGACTTGCGCGGAAATTCGATTGTGAATAAAGTTTGCCCGGTCACTCCGGCATCAATCTGTCGGTTTTAATTGTTAAGGCGGTGGCGAAATCTGGGTGTGTATGATAAGCTATCCAACGTCAGTATCAGGAGAAAGTGATGAGTGCACACGATGCTTTGATGTTAGGATTGCTGCTGTTGCCCGGTTTGGCTTTGTCGATCGCAGTTATGGGCGCTTTTGCCGCTGGTGGATAATCGGTTTTTAACATAATATAGTTCAGATAAGACGGTGGTTGAAACCGCCCATTCTTCAACTCACGGAGGTGGGTTTTGTTTGTATAGACGCGGTTTCAACCGTCCGGTCTTCTTTGGCAAAACCCGCCCCTTTTATCTACCAATTTACAAAAATTGTGCTGTCACATCGGAATTTACCAGGGTATTCGCGCACAAAATACCCGATGCTGCGACGGCGGGAACGCCGATTCCGGGCATGGTGCTGTCTCCCACCCGATATAAGCCTTTGATCGGGGTTTGCGGGCCGGGAAATGTGCCTTTTCCGGCGGCGATTGCAGGCCCGTAGGTTCCCTGATATCGGTGCAAAAATCGGGCGTGGGTTAGCGGTGTGCCGATCGACTCCAGGACGATTCGCGATCGCAAATCCGGTATAATTCTTTCTAAAGCTTTAAACAGAGATTGCGATCGCCCTTGCTTTCTTGCTTGATAACTATCGCCGTACTCCCAACCTGCGTAAGGTTCCAATGTATAAGCGTGAATCGCGTGATGTCCGGGGGGTGCGAGATTTGCATCCCACACTGTTGGAATCGAAATCATGCAGGTATTTCCGGGTACTGTAATGTCAAGCAAGCTGTCATGAACGACGACGTGGTGGCCGGTCAACCCTTCGAGTCCTTCGGCTTTAATTCCTAAATGCAGGTGCATGAAACTGTCTACTGCTGGCATCGACAAAGCAGTTTTTCGGTAGCTGGGCGGCAAATCTTCAGGGCGCAGTAACTTTGTATAGGTATCCCAAACTGTGGCATTTGAAATCACAATTGGGGCGCGGATAATTTCGCCGTTTTGCAACCGAACTCCCGTAGTTTTGCCGGATTCAACTAATATTTTCTCGACTGGTGTTCCCAATCGCAACTTTCCTCCCCAGCGTTGTAAGCCTCGAACTAAGGCATCGACGATCGCACCGCTGCCTCCTACAGGATACTCGATCGCCACTCGCGATCGTTCGCCAATCATAAAAGCGATTTCTGGCGCGACGGTTTCATGCGCTTTCAAGCCCGACAGTAAGAAACACTCCAAATCGATTAAACGTCGCACCCAAGGGTCTTGCACGTCGCGATCCATCAAGGAACCGGCTGAACTGGCGATCGCCCCTAATGACGGCAACAGCTTCACCAAAGCAGGGCCGTACCGAGACAGCAAAACAGGTATCAACTGCCAGTCGGATCTCAGTGCTAAAGCCGGAATTCCACGCAAAGCTTCATACAAAACTAATAAATTTTGTTGAAATTGCTGTAATTCTACAGCACCTTGTGGTGCGAATTTAGCTACAGCATCTAAGTAATTTCTCGCATCAGCATAGATTGGCAAACTTCCCTCTGGAAAATGGTAATGCCCCAGCGGATCGTAGGAAATTACTGCGATCGATTCCTCCAAAATATTCAAGACTTGCCGCAAAGGATTCAGCGACTGCGGATCAGTCAAACCGCAATAAAAAGAAGGCCCCGAATCAAAGTGAAATCCCCGGCGCGAAAAGCTGTGAGCCGCCCCGCCCGCTATGGTGTGGCTCTCGCAGACGAGTACCCCCTTCCCGTAGCGAGCGAGCATCGAACCCGCCACTAAGCCGCCAATACCGCTGCCAATTACGATCGCATCAAAGTCTGGCATTTATCAAATGTGGTATGATTGTATTATTTACTTGCTGACTGTTGACCCGCCCAAAAACGGGTACAAGTCCACGACTTAAATCGTGGAGACACTGACAACTCCACACACTGAACGGGATACCGTCGAGCGCGTGGGCTTCTTAAGAAATTAAGGAGCGTGTCAATAGCCTCAGTAATTCGTTAAGCCAGGATTACTACGTTACTCCAGAATATATAGGCACTTTGGGATATAGGTTTGGCAGCCGCGTTCTAGTCCCAGACACTGCGGTTAATCATTAAACATTTCTACTGGCAGCGGGAAAGTGTGATTAGCATCAAACCTGGAACAACATTGGCAAAGAACACCACTCCGTAAGGAGTTGAACTTTATTTAGTTCAAAAAAAGAATTCCCTTACTATATTTATTTATAATAAGGGATTCTTTTAAAACAACCAAAGAGACTTATTGTGCTTTGATGTCGTCATCCACACGCTCACGGCTCAACGCTCTCTTACTCGTAGGAGGTTGTAAGCGTGTGGAATCAGGAGTCTCACCGCGCATGAACATCCCACACTAATCGAAGCGATCTAGTGTGGGGATTCCCGTCTGTTGAGCTAAAATTTTAGACTCCTGTTCGGGTTCCTTTGATTCAAAGTGACAGTAAATCTAAAATCTAAAATCTAAAATCGACTGACAGGGTATCTTTTGGGGAGGAAAACTATGCAAGCTTTATCTATTTTAGATGAAGTTGTTCGCGAATTTGAACAAGATCTCAATCTTTCGCGCATTAAAAGAATCATATTTTTTGCTTGTAAAGAGTGTTGGGAAAACGATCCGGCCAAACTCGCCAGCGCAGATATAAGAAAGTTGATCGAAGAACTCTGCGCTAAATACAGCAGGTTAGAAGATATTGAAACAGTTTTAAACAGTATCGTTGCCAAGGTTAACAAAAAAACCGAGTACGCTTTAGTGGCAGATCAAATCGTCTGCCAACTGAGCAGGCTTTACGAATACCAAGATTTCACAAAATTAGAAACCAACATATCTAATTTTGGCGGTTATGAAGCACCTGCATTTGATGAACACTTTAGTTCGCAACTCCCCGCAGGGGAGTCGCTAGAAAGAGACGCCGGAAATCTATTTGATGTCCGACAAAAAATTTTACAGCAAACCAATCCATTGAGGGCTAAAATCCTCATTTTTTCTACTCTTTATCACGAGTTCACATTTAGCGAGCGCGATTGGCTGCTGCTGAAAACCCAAGAACTTGACAAGCTGCTGCGACAAATGTTTAATGTCTGTGGCAGCCTAGCCGAACTCGAATCTAATTTGTACGGAACTGCGGGCAATCTCGACAACAGCGACGAATACGACCAAGCAGCTAGCGTGATCATCAAAGCGATGAATCCTTGTTACGCAAAATTGCAACAGGAAGAACGCGACATAGCCGAAGATTCGATTAGCGAAGATTCGGCTACCGAAGATTACGATCAGACACATTTAAATAACAGTTTCTATGAAGATATTGTGCCGGTTGACAGGCGCAACGAATATTTTGAACCTGGGGATATTACTCAGATTATTCAAGCTGCTCCGGCTCACTATCATTATGACCCTCTGAAGAGTTACTTAGTGCCGGACACGGCAAAAAATGTACAGTTTAAAGACTCAAAAACCAGCAGCAATAATTCTACTGCTAATTTCAGACAGGAATTGGTAGAAACAGTCCCCATTTCTGAAACGCCGACAATTATCGAAAGTTTAGAACCAGCCGCTCTTGTTACTACAAATATTAGCGATTCCATCAAACGCAAGTTGGGATTGGAAGAGGAAATGAAAGGCTTAGTTAGTCAAAATGCTAACTCCGCAACGGCGCAAATAGAACAGATATTCAGCGAGTTAGAATCTGCTATGAACGGAAAATTTTCTACAGAAAGTACCGAAGAGCGTTTGTATTGGAAATATAAAACTCTCAGAAATTATCTAACAAAAATTAATGGATTTACCGACAAATTAATGGAAATGCTGAGCGAAGTTGAGTCAAAAGAAAGCGGGATTCCTTCTGCTGACACTCAGGAGAATATCACCAAAAAAAAATCAGCAACAGAGCAGCAAAACTCTAGCCAGAAACCAAATCAGTATCAGCTTGTGGAAATGGCAAAACAAGGCAAACCAAAGGCGATCGCCATTTTGATCAATCAATTGCTACAGCCCAAGGGAATTACTGCCACAGCGGGATTTAAAGAAGGTTGGCTCCACGTCATTCTGGAGTCTGCCGAAGTCCCAAACCAACAGGATACAGCTACATACATTTACAAAAAACTGGGTACTTTAAAGTCACAATCTCTGACTCACGTAAAAATTCACGGGCGACAGTTAGGCAACAAAACAGTCGCTTGGACTCAAGAATTTGTGAATTAAACTCATTAAATGCCTAGATTTGAGTCTGGGGCTACACAAACTTGAGTCCCTCTCTAAGAGACTGGAAATGCCAGAAATCTATAAATAGTAAGTAGGTCATTGCAAAAAAACAATAGTATCTTGTAGGGGCGGGTTTAGTTAAAAATCTATGATCCAAACCAGTTTATCAAGGCAAAACCCGCCCTCTCCTCTCCTAATGTTTATTTGTACCACCTACTTAAGTAAATCTTGCCCAATAATTAACAACCCAAAAATATGAATGCCAGCGAAGTTTTAAGGCGATATACATCAGGAGAACTAGATTTTCAAGGTATGAATTTGAGAGGCGTTCACCTGAGCGGTGCCGATTTAATTGGCGTCAATTTAAGCAGTGCTGACCTTTGTGGTGCAAACTTAGCGATGTCGTATCTGAGCAGAATTAACCTTCAGCGTGCAAATTTAACTAATGCAAAGCTGTGTGGTGCTAACTTAAATCAGGCAAACTTGAGCGCAGCAAATTTGTCCGATGCCGACTTCCACGGAGCTACTTTGCAAGGTGCAGACTTTCGCAGAGCTAACATTTCTTTGGCAGTTTTTATCGATGCAAATTTGACCGATGCAGATATGCGAGGGGTCAATTTGCAAGGTGCAGATTTGCGCGGTGCCTGCTTGCGCGGCGCAAATCTGCACAAGGAGCAGCGAATTTTTGAGGGTGCAAATTTGCGCGGTGCGAATTTGCAAGGTGCAGATTTGCGCGGTGTCAATTTGCTGGGTGCAGATTTGACTAAAGCTAATCTCAGTAAAGCGAATTTGACTGAAGCATCTCTGCGGGAAGCAAATTTAACTCAGGCGAATTTGAGCGAAGCTATTTTAGATGGCATATTTTTGACTGAAGCAACTTTGGTAGAAACAAATCTTTCCTGGGCTGTTATGACTAATGCTAAGTTGGAAAGAGCTGTGTTAATTGATGCTGAATTGGCTGGTGCTAATTTGCGCGGTGCATTTCTTCCTGATGTTAAGTTGAGTAATGCTAATTTGGTGATGGCTGATTTGAGTCGTGCTAATTTGGTGCGGGCTGATTTGAGTCGTGCTAATTTTAATCAGGCGAATTTGAGTGAAGCCGACCTGACTGATGCTTACCTGGCTAGAACAGATTTGCGGGAAGCAATTTTGCACCGCACAACTTTGATTAGGGCTGATTTGAGCACTGCTAATTTAGCGGGAGCTCAATTGCGCGGTACGATTATGCCAAGTGGAGAAATGCACGGGTAATACCATTTTAGATTTTAGATAAGACGGCGGTTGAAACCGCGTCTACACGAACAAAACCTGCCTCCGCAGGTTGAAGATCAGATTTTCCCCCTGATTTTTCACCGTTCCTCGCGTATCTAGAAAAATTTCTATAATCAATCCATATTCTAAAATCTATAATCAAATGGCGACACCATTTGATTTTCCTAAATATCTGCAATTCCTGGTAGAGGATTATAAAGAAAAACAACAGCATCTCTTCTACACGCTGACGGATTTACAGGTGGAGGTGCGGGTGGAAATGCCACCGCAGGAAAAATCGCAACTTCCCGCAGAAAATAAACCAGAAACCAAAATTGATCGCCTGGAAGTGCTGGCGGGACTCCGCAAGTACGTGCAGTAGTGCAAATCATTCAGGCGTTAGAAAAAAAGTATACCTATGTGCAAGACGAACAACAGGCACTCAATATTATTGATGCATAATTTAAGGAAATCAAAGAGCAAAAACCCATCGAGTGGCAAAACCTAATCAGCGTCAAACGGCTTTACAACGGTGGCAAAAAAGCAGCGGTAAAAGTTGGCGAACACTTCGCGGAATCAAACCCCTGGGGTAAAGGAATTGTTGCCTTCATTGAAGGCGCATCCGAAGACGTGAACTAGCTATAGGACTTATACACGGGAGGTCAGAAACCGGGTTTTTTACGAAGATACTTTGTTGTTATCCAAGGATTCGGTAAAAACCCGGTTTCTTTGGCGGAGTGCGTAAGTCGTGACGAAACGACAAAATTTGTAGGGGCGGGTTCACCAACAATTTACGGTAAAAATGAATAATCTCATAAACCCGCCCTGCCCCACCAACCATCAAAATGTACCATAATTTATGGGCAAAATGTTCATATAAATAATGGCTGGGATGGGGCGGGTTTATGAGATTATTTGTAGATTTCATAGATGGTTGGTGAACCCGCCCCTACGGGATTTTGGGATGTTTTTTATGAGGCTACATAACCAATTAAAACAGAAAATATCGCTGCGCCATCGGCAAAACAGTTGCAGGTTCGCAAGTCAACAATTGCCCATCCGCCCTCACTTCATAGGTTTCTGGATCGACTTCCATGTGCGGCAAATAATCGTTGAGTTTCATATCTCTTTTACTAATCTGCCGTGTCCCCGAAACTGCTACAGTGGGCTTTTTTAAACCTAGCTGTGCTGCAATATCTCGATCGCGCGCCACCTGCGAAACAAACGTCAAACAAGTCGCCCCGATCGCACCCCCAAAACTGCCAAACATCGGCCTCATATGCACTGGCTGCGGCGTGGGAATGCTAGCGTTGGCATCTCCCATCTGCCCATAGGCGATCGCACCACCCTTAATCACCAACTCCGGTTTCACCCCAAAAAACGCCGGCCGCCACAAACACAAATCCGCCAACTTACCCTCTTCCACCGAACCGACATACTGACTAATTCCGTGAGTAATCGCCGGATTAATCGTGTATTTCGCAATATACCGCTTCGCCCGAAAATTATCATTTACCCCCCCTGTTTCCCCCCTTTGGTAAGGGGGGGTTAGGGGGGGTAAATTCCCCCCTTGGTAAGGCGGCGTTATCCCTCTTGTTCCCCCCCCTTGGTAAGGGGGGGTTAGGGGGGGTAAATTCCCCCTTTGGTAAGGGGGGGTTAGGGGGGGTAAATTCCCCCTTTGCACCTTCATTTTATGTGCAGTTTGCCAAGTCCGAATAATCACCTCTCCAACTCTTCCCATCGCCTGCGAGTCAGAAGAAATCATACTAAACGCACCCAAATCGTGCAAAATATCCTCAGCAGCAATAGTTTCCCTTCTAATTCTCGACTCAGCAAAAGCCACATCTTCAGGAATACTTCGATCCAAATGGTGGCACACCATCAACATATCTAAATGTTCTTCCAATGTGTTGACAGTGTAAGGGCGAGTCGGGTTAGTTGACGAGGGCAAAACATTAGCTTGGCCGCAAACTTTAATAATATCCGGTGCGTGTCCGCCGCCAGCACCTTCAGTGTGGTAAGTGTGAATTGCCCGATTCTTAAAAGCGGCAATTGTAGCTTCGACAAATCCTGCTTCATTGAGAGTATCGGTGTGAATTGCAACTTGCACGTCGTACTCGTCAGCTACATTCAAACAAGTATCAATTGTTGCTGGTGTAGTCCCCCAATCTTCGTGGAGTTTCAAACTCATTGCACCAGCCAATACTTGTTCGACTAATCCTTGAGGTTGACTGCTATTTCCCTTACCTGAAAAACCGATATTTACGGGAAAAGCATCGGCGGCTTGCAGCATTCTGTACATATGCCAAGGGCCGGGAGTGCAAGTCGTGGCGTTTGTACCCGTTGCTGGGCCGGTACCACCGCCGATCATGGTAGTGACTCCAGAGGCGATCGCCACTTCAATTTGTTGCGGGCAAATAAAATGAATGTGAGTATCAACTCCCCCCGCCGTGAGAATCATTCCTTCACCAGCAATTACTTCTGTACCAGGCCCAATAATAATATCTACCCTATCTTGAATGTAAGGATTTCCCGCTTTGCCAATTTTGTAAATTTTCCCGTCTTTAAGTCCAATATCTGCCTTAACAATTCCCCACCAGTCCAATATTAAAGCATTAGTAATTACCGTATCAACAGCACCATCAGCATTAGAAATAGGCGACTGTCCCATGCCGTCGCGAATGACTTTGCCGCCGCCAAATTTAACTTCATCCCCGTAGGTTGTGAAGTCTTTTTCAACTTCTATGAATAATTCTGTATCAGCTAATCGGACGCGATCGCCCACAGTCGGCCCGAAGGTTTCCGCATAAGCGCGGCGATCCATTCTGTAACTCATGCTTTCTCCTAATATTAATATTTTTTTAGTTGGTAGTTGAGGCTAACTTAAATTATACTATTTAGCAAAATTGTTGATAATAGCTGAAGTTTCATCCATCTAACTCACCATTAATCTTACCATTAAAGCCGTAAACTTCACGACTACCAACAAACGGCACTAATTGAATTTCCATTTCATCTCCCGGTTCAAACCTGACTGCTGTACCTGCGGGGATATCCAACCGCATTCCTTTTGCTCGTTCTCGATCGAATGCTAAGGCTTCATTCACCTCATAAAAGTGATAGTGGGAACCGACTTGAATGGGCCTGTCGCCCGTATTTGCGACCAGCAAGCGCACTGTTGGGCGATCGGCATTTAGCTCAATTTCACCATCTGAAACAATCATTTCTCCCGGAATCATATCTGTCTCCTGTAATTTTTTGCGGTTAAATATTTAACGAATCGGATCGTGCACTGTCACCAACTTAGTCCCGTCGGGAAAAGTCGCCTCAACTTGCACTTCATTCACCATTTCCGGTATTCCTTCCATCACATCTTCTCGCGTCAGGAGAGTTGTCCCGTAACTCATTAAATCTGCGACGGTGAGGCCATCCCTTGCTCCTTCTAAAATCGCGGCGGAAATGTAGGCCAGTGCTTCTGGATAGTTTAATTTTAAACCTCTTTGTTTCCGGCGCTCTGCTACCAGGGCGCAGGTGAAAATCAGTAGTTTGTCTTTTTCTTGGGGGGTGAGTTGCATTTTTATTCTGGTAAGGGCGATCGCATTATTTGGTCAAGTTTAACTATCAGTCGCGGTAAATCTAAGTAGGTCATTGCGAAAAAACAATAGTATTTTGTAGGGGCGGGTTTAGCTAAGAATCTATGATACCAGCCAGTTTTTGAATGCAAAACCCGCCCTCCCCATCTACTGTTTATTTGTACCCACCTACTTACTGAAAATAAAATACGATCCTATTTTACCCAAACTCGGGGCAAACAGCAAGGGCGTGCTGAAAAAGATAAACGCAGCAAGTGCCAAATGCTCACAAACCAGTCTCTAGCTGCGGTGGTGGATGTACCGCGATATCGGCACAGCAAACCGTTGGGAATGCGAGTCACGCCGATGGTACAATTACCAGGATAAATTGTTGCTTCAGATGGCAAAGCTCGCACTTTTCCCACGAGTTCTGTGGTGACGGATTCGCCGATCCAAGCGAGGGTAGCGACTACGGGTTTTCCTGCTAAACCGTGGGGACTTTCGAGCATTTTGTGTCCGCCTTGGAGCCATTGTCTGTCAATCCACAGAGGGCTGTTTTCCTGCCAGATTTCGGTGTGCGATCGCCATTCTCCAGACAAGAATTTTTCGCCCCTAGCACTGCGTCCAAAGCGCGTAATTTCCCACAGCAAAATACTGGCTTTTGGCGCTAATTGTACCCGCAAATTTTGCCGATAAATTGCGCCGTCAAAAACGATTGTTTCCTGCGGTAGCCATTCCAAATTAGCGCCAGCATCTACTTGAATGTCAATATTTTGTTGTGCTGACTCTCCGCTGCTGCGATAAATTTTACCAGCGGCAGCCGTGGTAATTAAGGCTTTGGCGTTGGGTTCGAGGTGAAAATGGCTTGAAAGCCGATCGCCCCCGACAACTCCCCCAGCACTGTGCAAAACGACGCTGTGACAAACCTCTTTTCCTTCAGGATAAAACGGACGCTGCACCTTTAGGGGCGCTTGCATTTGGTTGTGGATGATTTGAGTTGAGCCGTCGCGGTTGGCGTAGACTAAATTTAGGCGGCCGTGCCAATTATTTTGAACTTGATTTGTAGGTTTGTCAGGTGAATGTGCAGTCACAGTTTTTTGCATCTAAATTG
>Ga0209591_10002909_pt1 | contig 20224 bp, 17 predicted proteins | sample MAT01_FD_187207 | JGI IMG/M metagenome (GOLD analysis project Ga0209591, IMG submission 187207) | Freshwater microbial communities from Lake Fryxell liftoff mats and glacier meltwater in Antarctica - MAT-01 (SPAdes) (version 2) | ecosystem: Environmental > Aquatic > Freshwater > Ice > Liftoff... | reverse complement strand
CCTGCACTTGCAGCGCGGTCTGCGCCAGCAAGACACTCGCCCGCTGATGATAGTCCTGCACCGACTCTTGGGCAACGGGTGGTGGCAAGCGGAATTCCCGCTCCAGGTCTGGTACGGCGATGTCCCGCTGCAAGCGCCCATAGAACGCTTGAATGTGTTCATGCTGCGCGATCGTCCCTTTGATGCCGCGCTGCAGCTCAAGGGGAGCCATGGCGGCGGCAAAGTGGTCTTGCCACGCTTGCAGCTTCGCCCGTCCACCAAACCAGTGCTCCCAGCTCAGCCATCCCTTTTCCGGGTGGAGCGGCACCAGATGGGCATGGATGTGCGGGGTCATTTCATCCAGGTGCAGCACGGCTGAGAGACAATAGGCACCAAAGGCTTGCTGGAGCCACTCTGTAGCATAGGCCGTAAACCGGTCGACTTGGGCTAGGTCAAGCTCGCCCTGGCGGTCATGGCCCTGGTGGAACCACTCGGGGCTGGCGCTGAGCAGGACTTCACACGCCAGGTTGGCATCCGGTCGGGTTTTCCGTTTCTGTGCCGCCACTTGCAAGCGTTCGTCCACCTGTTCCCAAAGATGCTCGGCACTCCCCAACAGTTGGCGGTTGAGGGGCGTACTGGTGGGATCGGCGTTGGGCGTCTCACGGGTGCGGGTGCAGTGGGACTGAGACGCGGTGATTTGGCCCGCCGTTTTAAGTTTGCCGAAGCGCAGGATGGAGTAAGCCATGACCTTAGAGTGCCCCAGGTCACCAGAGAGGCACCGGCTTGCTGCTCTTCGGTTCCAACAGCGAGCACGGCGGCACCCGAAGCCTCGAGGGTGGGGCAGCCACACGAGTCACGACACTGGCTGAGTGGTAGAGCCGTGTCCCACTCTGGGTCAGCAGCACTCCGTACTTTTCCTGCCTGTGAAACCACTGCACTGGACTAGTAGCGAGCATGACTCCGTACTTTTCATGAAGGCGAAAAGAGGCGGCTCCGTACTTTTCATGCATGTGAAAGGCGGCAGCTCCGTACTTTTCATGAAGGCGAAACCACAACGTTGTCACTCCTTGTTGCAGGAAAGACTAGCGGTACTCCGCCAAGGCAATGGCCCAGCGCTGCCACTGGCGTTGCCATAGAGAGCTTCCAGTAGAACGCTGGTGGAAACCGCTGCCATGCCGGTAGAACTCCGGTGCGGCTAGCAACATTGCAGTCAAACACTGGCGGTACGATGAACTTCCAGTAGAACGCTGGTGGAAACTGCTGCCATGCCGGTAGAACTCCGGTGCGGCTAGCAGCATTGCAGTCAAACTCTGGTGAAGCCAAGGCACTTCCAGTGGAACTCTGGTGGAAACTGCTGCCATGCCGGTAGAACTCTGGCGTTGCCATAGCGAACTTCCAGTGGAACTCTGGTGGAAACCGATGAAATTCCAGTAGAACTCCGGTGATGCTGGCTGGCAGTACTGCGTTAGAACTCTGGTGAAGACGCCACCAGAACCCCACCAGAACTCTACCAGAACAACCATGTCCGATCTCCCCATCCTGCCTGAGACCGTTGATCGCCTCTCCCTGTCCGAGCTAGAAACTCGCTATGGCATCAAAACCGGAGCCCTTTACGAGCGGTTTAAGGTACTGGGCATCGAGCGCAAAGGGTCGGGTCGACCGGCTTATCTCGCGCGTGAACAGACTGCCCTGATGGACGCGCTGCACTTGCACCTGCGCCAGGGAGGACGCTTTGCCGATTTTCCTCACAAAGTCCAACAGAACTCTGGTGAAAGGGTAGAAGTCCAACAGAACTCTGGTGAAAGGACTGGTGAAAGGTCTTATGACCCTGAGCAAGCGCTACCCGGTCAACCGTTGCGAGCACTCTCTGCCAGTGTGGCCACCTTTTTAAGGGCAGATGTGCTGGCGGTGGTGTCAGGGGTCTTAATCAAAGTGGGCAGCGCCATCTTCCCGCCACCCCTACCACCAGCAAAACGTGGGCTAGAGCTGGCCTACTTGCGCGAACTGGAGGAAGCCTACCGGGGTCATTGGCAGCTTTCGAGCGAAAACCTCGCTAATCTTTTGGGCTTGACCAGCAAGACCGTCACCCATTACGGCGATCACTTTGAAGACGCTGGCTTTACCTTTAGCCGTGTGGGTAAGCGCAAGGGCGGACAGCTTGCCTGGCAAGTCGGCAAGCTCAACCAAGTGGAGGTGACACCGTTGGACTAGAGCCAGCGGGCGGTCTGATTTGTTTGGGGCACTGCTCCGTGACTGGGAGCACTCGGAGCTTTTGATGACTGGCTTACCGCTCCCAAGTTGTCTTTGGGTCCGTTGGCGGCGGCGGTGACACGTCCAGCGTCGGTAGCCGTTGCTGTAACGCCTGACCTTGCGCTTGGAAGTAGTCCCGGTCGGCTTCAGTGATCTGCTCACTCACAAACAACAGCTGATCGCCCTGGCGGCTCACCAGAACTCCGCGACCGTCCTTCGCCGCGATCGTCAGCGTTTTGCCGTCATAGCCAAAGCGATAGTGCTTGCCTTCATAGGTCGCGTGCTGGACCGCTCGCAGGACAGCCGCAGCCACCTTTGTCATGGCCCAGCCCCAAGCCTCACGTTGTGCTGTCTGCTGCTGCCGCTCGGCTGCCAGTCGCGTTTTCTCAGCCAGCGCCGCCGCTTCAGCCTCCAGGCGCTGGCGTTCTGCCTCTACCTCTGCTTCTAGGCGTACTCTTTCTGCCTCAGCTGCCAGTCGCGCTTTCTCAGCAGCAGCAACCGCTTCAGCCTCTAGTCGCGCTTTTTCTGCCGCAGCCGCAGCCTCTAAGCGCTGGCGTTCTGCCTCTGCCGCTACCTCTGCTGCCAGCCTTGCTTTCTCAGCTGCCGCTTCAGCCTCCAGGCGCTGGCGTTCTGCCGCCGCCGCCGCTGCCAGTCGTGCCTTCTCAACAGCTGCTTCGGCTTCAAGGCGTATTCGTTCTGCCGCAACCGCCTCAGCTTCCAAGCGCTGGCGTTCTGCCGATGCTTCGAGTCGTGCCCGCTCCTGAGCAATCTCTCGATCCAGGTCTACCACGCGGTCATTAAACTGCTGAATCTCCCGAAACTGATCGACCCTTGGGTGCTCCAGGATGGTTTCGTTTCTTGCCGCCCGTTCAATCATGCCTGCCGCTGCCACCCCTAAATGAATTTGTGGCAAGCGATCCTCAACACCCTGGTCTTGGAGACTGCGGTGGTCTACCCTGGCGTCATGACCCGCTTGCTCTAACGCACGATTCACGTGGTCACTCCAGGCGGCTCGTTGCGCCTGCAAAAGGTCTTTGTCATTCCACGCGCGCGCCTTCAGCCCAAAGCCCTCCGCGTCGATCGTGCGCATGGTAGTCATAAGGTGGCAGTGTGGGTTTTGTGGGTTGTCTTCGTGGATCGAATAGTCCGCGACCATACCCCGATCCACGAACTGCTCCTGGACAAAGCCCCTTACCAAGGCGAGGCGTTGCGGCAAGGACAGTTCGACGGGCAACGCTAAATCAAAGTCCCGTGCCAACTGCGAGTCTCGGCGTTTTTCACTAGCCTCGACGGCATTCCAAAGCGACTGCCGCTCCAAAACCCAAGCTGGAGCATCCGGTGGAGCCATGATCTCGCTATGGACAACGCCCTTTTTCTTGGCATAACAATGCTCCGTTTCCAAGCGCTCATCGTATAAATCCGCACCAGCACGATAGGCAGCCGCAGCGACAGCACTGCGACCAGCACTGCGTGAAATGACTTTAGCAGCACAGTGGTAAATAGCCATACACGAACAACCGAACTCCGAGGGGGTTGAGGGGGAAAGCCTCACGCACACATCGCCCGATGTATAAGTGCGCCCTTAACGGGATTTGCCGAACTCCCCACAGACCCAGTGTGCCCAGAATATCCAGCCGCATCACCAGCCAACACTGAGTACTTTAATTGCCGACTCATTGATATTTTACGTAGCTCATGGGCACTCTAGAACTAATCTCGCAACCCTACCCTTGCCATGAGTGACATCCAAACACCACCCAAAATCAAGCCAGCCAAGTCAGAAACCGAACGAACACAGCCTGACGCCGAATCTGTAGAGTCAAACTCAGAGCCAGTCAAGCCAGAAACCGAACCAGCAAAAACCAAACTCGAAAAGCTGATCGAGCAACGACAAGCTCTCGAGAGAGTCATCAAGGACGAACAAGCTCGCTTAGCAGCCGAGTATCGTAAAAAGGAAGCACGCATCAAGATTCTGATTGGTGCGTCGATTCAAAAACAAATTAAGGACGGGAAGCTGACCAACGCGTGGCTGATGGAAGTTCTGGAGACGGGGCTAACCTCGAAGCACGATCGCGAAGTCTTTAAGCTGCCACCGCTCCCAGAAACAACAGGAACCACAAAAACATAGGGTTGATGCCTCACTGCCAAGGCAAGCGCAATGGCTGCGGTTTGCTTGGCTCTACCCTCAGTGCTTGCCTGCCTTCTGGCCTTGGTTGAGTCGATTTTAGCTGCGAGGCTAGGGCACGCTTGAGAGTCTCACTAAACCCACTAGCGACTCTTAGCTTGAGGAGGTCATTGGTAGGCAATGCATCAACCGTTTGATAGCTCAATTGATCTTCCAGAATGGTGATGGGGTAGCCGTGCCGGGGCGAGGGGGATGGGGGATGGTCTTCCCTGGTGCTGGAGCGATAGGGCTGATGGCGGGGTGCTGTTTTGCCCTGCTGTGAAGGGATGGATGTGAGTTGGCAGGGTTCGATTTGAGGCTAAGGATGAGAGGCTGCAACACTCACTCAAAGCGTCTGTACTTTACCCTAAACTGAGGCTGAAAATCGCACTCTGGTTGGGGGTTTGAGTTTAGGGTACTGCGTCGGACTCGTTTGACGGCTCTCTCTGTCCTAGAGCGGTACTCCCTCCCCCTCCCCTACCTGTACGCCGGAGTGACAGGCAAGGAGTGGGTCTGGTAGCGGGTGGCGAGTGTTGGGGGGGTCTTGGGTGATGGGTGATGGGTTTATGCTGCTCTTGGGTGCCTGGGGATGGGATGCGCTACTGGTGTGGGTCTGAGGGCTTTGCTGGTTTGGTGATGGTAAGGGCTTTGCTGGTGGGCTGTCCTTCAGGTGGGAGTCCTCACCCAACACTCACCCTACCCACTCGCCAACAAAAAGCCCCAAACACTTATGGTCTGGGGCTACAGGTATAGACTGTGGCGGGATAGCATCACGCCTGTCGCTGCAAGGGAATCAGGTTGCTGGCTTTGAGGGCAGCTTGCATCTCGTGTTTCTTCAGATGCTTGTGCCTCCCATGCGCATCCCGCCATTTAATCCCGGCTTGCTGGCATTGTTGCCGCAGTTGCTCGACAGGGGAGCGCTGCTTCGCGGGTGTCACAGGTGCGACGGGCTGGGGTACAACTGACCGTTGGGCAGGGCTTGACTTGCACTTGGACTGGAATCGGGACTGAAAGGGTAGCGGTTGGGTGAACTGTCGGTGAGTGTGCCAAGCCAGGGAGCCTGCCACATAACTCAAACTCAACCACTCGACTGCTACGGTTGCCTGTGTGATTAACGCTTCCATGCTTAAAACTCCTGGTGTAGCCCCTCTGCCGCCAACGAATGTAGCGAAGCTGGGGACAGACGGGGAATTTGCCCTTATGGTATCAGAGTCCCCTGTAAACGGATCACCGGGTACTGGGGATCAAGACCTTTCTTTGCAGGGGCTGGCGGCTGGATGGTTAGGGTACGGGAAGGGGTCGCAAGGCTGATGGCAGTAGAGGCAGGTTTACCCTAAAGGACGTTGGGGCGCTGGTCTGCTGGTCTGCTGCCCTGTTGGTGATGTGGGTTTAGGGTACGTGTAGAGGCTGCACTACTCACAGAGTGGAAGGCAGGCTTACCCTCAAGGACGTTGGGTCGGACTCGTGGGTCGGGCTGTTTGGTTGGGGCTGGGAGGCTGAGTGCTCCTAGGGTTGGGCTGACTGCTAAGTTTGTGGGTGGTCAGTCCTTTATTCCTGCATTTAGGGTACGCCTACGCGCTGCATCCCCTGTCAGAGCACGACTCGCTTTACCCTAAAAACCAACAGCGGGAGCGTCTGCCCTGCTGCTAGTGAGTAGTTGGTGAGGCTCACGCCGTCTTGACCCAGAACTGCATTGCGGCGCTGCTTGGAGGGTTAGGGCTTTGGTGCTGGGGGCTGGGGGCTAGAGGGCTTGGGAGTGGGAGTTGATGATTGGGGCTTTGCTGGCTGTACGGGTAGTAAGCCTAACTGTTTGCGGAACTCAGGGCTGTAGTGGGCTTGTTGCCAGTTCTTTGCTGCTTTAATTTGGTCGGGGCTAACATCTTTTACATGTATGAGATCAGTACCCTTGAGGTTGGCAGCGCTGAGATTGGCACCCTGGAGATTGGCAAGGGTGAGGTCGACACCCTGGAGATTGTCACCCTCGAGGATGGCATCGCTGAGGTTGGCAGCGAAAAGTCCGGCACCTATGAGGTGGGCATGGTTGAGGTTGGCATGGTTGAGGTTGGCATGGTTGAGGTTGGCACCACTCAAGTTACTGTGTCTTAAGTCTAGCCACTGCCCCTCTGGGTCTTGCTTCGCTTCCCGTCTGCCGATCACGGTTAAGGCTGACTTTACATCTGTAGCCACAGCCTCTAAAGGCTTACGCTTCTCTGACGGTGTGCTTTTCCACCCCTTCGGCACTGGTGATTTGTTCCGCACATACGCTGTCAACACTTCCATCACTGTCCCATGGTCTTTGGGTGAATCCTTGGCAACGCGCTCCAGCGAGTAGATGCCACCCAACCGCACATCAACATCCTGACTGCCCAATTGCTCCACCGCTTTGCTAAAGCGATCGGTGACCAGCCTCTCAGTATTCAGCTGCCGCTCTGCTTGTGAGTTCTGATAAGTGAGATATAACCCTACCCCTGCAAAGACTGTCGCCAACACACCAAACCCAGAGATCACCACCTTCACCACATCAAGCGTGAAGACCCTGTTCTCCTTATTAGTAGCCATCTGCCAGGTCTGATTCACTCGCCACACCAGCGATACGTGCTTCGCACACACAAGTGAACGCTCTTGCCTCAGTGCCTCAAGCGCTGCCTGCCAATACCCGTCTGCTGACTGCTGGTCTCCCCCGATCTGCCAGAGTTGATACGCCCTGGCTCTGATCTGCTCCTCTGTAAAGGGGATGGGTTTAGATGGGTTGGGTCTATGATGTCCGACCGGTGGTCTGTTCAAAGCTGCCTGACTCGTTAGCCTGCCACCCCTAAATTACCCTCAAGTGTGACCAACGGCTGGATGAATCCCTTTTAGGGTACGACTAGCAGCTGTAACCCCCGCTCAAACAGCATCCACTTTACCCTAAACCTGCCGTCTCTACTGTCAGTACCCCTTGGACTGAAGCACACACCCCCTTAAAACCTCTAGCCACATCCCCGTGGGGAGCATAAGCGTGAAAGCCATACTGAGCAGGCATCATCTTCACCACAAAGGGGGGGCATCCCTCTAGAAACAATTGCCGACCATTGCACTTTAGCCCCACTTCAATTGCCGACAACTGAATCCCATCAAGGCTTCATTTGACCACACTAAATTACGGAGCTTGCAACAATGCCAGCTAACCAACCCTTTACACCTACCAGCCCAAGCCCTCTAACCCATACCCCATAAGCCTGACAGCAATCAACCACGATTAATGGCAGCGCTCAAGCAAGTGTCGGCAATAACTTTCTACCCAGTGACCCGTTAACCTGTCAACACATGCCCTTGATGTTGCACTAGCGGTCAGGCAAGCAAAGAATGATGGCTTGTAGGGTTGGTCAGACTGGACTGGCGAAGCGAAAGAGCAATCTGAGTCGTACTCTAAAGCAAGAAGCCTCCACCAGAACGTGGTGAAGGCGAGGAAGCGGGGGTGTAACCCATTAGCCGGCTTTACTGTATCGCGTTCTGACGCATAGAACAAGTGTACTAAGATGCTGTTTCGCTGGTGGGTTGATGAGGGCGCGTAGCTGTCATTACCCGCCAATGTCACTGTCATTTCATAACCGCTTAACGCTACTTTCTGCTCGCCTACTCATTTAACCCCCGACTCCCGAATGTAGTGCGACTGTAGGGCGAGTGAAGATATTAGCTAAATATCATCACTCCACTGAGTACGGGCAAGCGGGGCTGCCCACCATGCAGGCGTTTACAGTTTGGCGATCGCTCAACAGGGGGGAGGCAATGGAGCGTAGCATCGGCATCAAAGGCAGACGCACAGCCTTAAGTCGGTTGACTGTTCCGTTACTCTCCAGACCCCAACGTCAAGAGCAGGGACGGCGCACGGGACTGAAAAAACGAGGCGTGTGGGACTGAAAAAGGATAGAGGAAGCTCTGCCTGTGGGAAAGTGTTTGTGGCTTCTTGTCTCAGCTCTCTGGCTCTCTCATTTTTCTGCAAACGTTTGTATTTTTTTACTTGCCACTCCTAAAAACTCACCCGCCATCTCTGTGGCAAAAGCTGGTTGAGAATCAACTTATTCCATGCGGCGCAAACGTTGTGCAAGGCTTCAAAAGAGCGGTGCAATGCGACGCGCTTCGCGCGCAAAGAGCAAGAGGGCAAAAGAGTAAAGGGCTACAGAGTCCTCGGGGCAGCACAAACCACTCGAAAACCGAGATAGTCGACGCGGAAGTCGGGCGAATGGTCGCAGCGAGAGGCAGAACGGCAAGACCACGGAAAGATGAACCAGGCACCGCCGCGTAACACTCGGTTTGCATTCTCGTCTTCACTTAACCAGGCACTGCCGTCGGTGGGCGCACCCTTATAGTGATCATGCCAATAATCCTGACACCACTCCCACACATTGCCGTGCATATCACATAACCCAAAGGCATTCGCAATTTCAAACTGGTCTACGGTCGTAGTCTCTTCTCGATCCTCACCTTGAGTCCCGATATCGTAGGTATAGTTGCCGTCGTAGTTTGCCAGTTCGGTCGTCAGGGTTTTGCCAAAGTAGAAGGGTGTGGTGGTATCAGCTCGACAGGCATATTCCCACTCAGCTTCGGATGGTAAGCGATACGGTCTACCAGTGTGCTTCGCCAGCCGATCGCAAAACTCCACTGCGTCGTACCAGGGCACCTGCTCAACGGGGCGATTATCGCCCTTAAAGTTGGATGGGTCGAGTTCTAAGTCCCGCTTCTCTGGAGCCAATGCTGCCACAAACCGCCACTGTGCCTGAGTGACGGGATAGCGTCCCATAAAAAAGCTGGAGACACTCACTTCATGCTGCGGTCCCTCGCTTTCGTTGCGTTCTGGTTCATCGTCTGGCGAACCCATCACAAAGGTGCCAGACGGAACCAGAATCATATCTAACCCAATCCCGTCTCCCAGCTTTTCGGTAAAGTAGCGGGCTTGTTTGCGTTCTTTACGAAGGATGAGTTCTGCCATGCAAGACTGCCCTACATTGGGTGAGTCAGGCAACACTTCAGCAAGGCTTACCAAGCTACCTGACTCGGTTTGATTTTCGGATGCCACTATTAGAGCTAAAAGCCAAAAGAAGAGCATCACTGGAACTAGTCTGGACTCTTCTCACACTCCCAGCAGATATCTCATCTGCCAGTTCTGGCACTGAAGAGTACTCGGGGCAGCACAAACCACTCGAAAACCGATATTGTTGTTGCGGTTGTCGGGCGTATTGTTGTTGCGAGAGGCAGAACGGCAAGACCTCGGATTGTTGTTCCAGGCACCGCCGCGTTTGCCGACTAATCCCGTTTGTAGGATACCGCTAGACTTCCCAATCAGGCTCTAGTGGTGCTGGAATCTTTACGGAGAGTGGTGCTGCGGGTGGGGTAAAGCGCCAGCGATCGCTGATTTGACGGCGCAGTCGATGGGTATCACCGTGCAGCAGATGGGCTTCCCAGCTTTGGAGACGCTGAATGAGGTGTTCCAGGGAAATTTGTCCGGTTGTGTAGTCTTGCTGGAGTTGCCGGAGCCGCTGCCGTGCCCGTCTCAGGTTGTCGCTGCGGACACGAATGCGGTCTGGCAGGATGCGAAACCCCACAAAGTTTGCGCCGTAGCGTGTTTCAAACAGTTGACTTTTGATGGGATGCAGCTTCAGGCGCAGAGTCGTCAAATAGTCTGCGATCGCGCTCCATGCGTCCTCGAGAAAAGAGCGATCGTCCGAGAAGAGCGAAAAGTCATCCACGTAGCGCAAATACTGCTTGGCTTGGAGCTGTTCTTTCACAAAGTGGTCAAAGCCATTCAGATAAACATTGGCAAAGAACTGGCTGGTCAGGTTGCCGATGGGTAAGCCCTTGCGACGCTCAAGCGGTGTCAGCAAGTCATCGCCCGGAAAGTACTCTGCGTCTTCGCCCTGGGGATTGCTGCCGTCAATGATGCGATCGATCAACCAGAGGGTCTCTGGACATTTGATTTTCTGCCTCAGGGCGGCTTTCAAAAGGTCATGATCCAGATTGGGAAAGTATTTGCGGACATCGCCTTGCAAGATGTAACGACTCTTACGGGCAAAGTAGGTGAAGCGCTTCAGGGCACGGTGGGTGCCATAGCCCAACCGATTAGCGTAGGTGTCTGCGATGAAGGTGCGATCGATCAGCGGCACAATGACGTTGCACAGCGCGTGATGCACCACCCTGTCACGATAGGGCGCTGCGGAAATCAAACGCGATTTGGGGTCTCGAATCCTGAAGGTGCGATAACCACCGGGCGTATAGGTCTGTGCCGTCAGCTCTGACTGGAGTTGCAGCAGTGCTTGATCCAGGTTGTCGTTAAAGGCCAGCACGTTGGGGCGATAGCGCTTGCCTTGCTGAGCCTGTCGAGACGCTTGCAGCAGGTTCTCGAACGCCACCACCTGCGACCAAAGCTGACCGTAGCGCTTCATGCGGGTTGCTGCTGCCGCTGTTGTTTGATCCAGCCACCTAAGTCTGTGCCGATCGTGTTGATGTGCTGACTCACATAAGCGTAACGTTGATCCGAAAGGAGCTGAAAGTCTAGCAGGAGGCGGGTCTGATGGCGCAGGAGGTCGAGTTGGGTATTGAGGTCTGCTAAACGGGAGAGCTTTTCTTTGGCATAGCGGACGCGAATGAGACCTTCCAGCAAGTCGTACAGACCGGCGATAATGCGATCGCCCAGCATAAATTTGTGATCCCTCGGCAACCGATTCAGGATTGGCACATACCACTTAATCAGGTCGTGGGTCTTTTGGATAAGGGGCAGCTCGTTCACGGTGTCTCGGATGGCTTGAATCCGCTACTTATAACAGCCTCCCGGTATGCTGTGCTGAACTTTCAGAAAGTATTAAGATTCCACGATCGCTGACTACCTTGCGCGGTCGAGATTGCGTAAAAATTTCTAGGCGCAAAGCGCCAGAGAAAACGAGAGAGCAAGAGGGCAAAAGAGTAAAGGGTTACAGAGTCCTCGGGGCAGCACAAACCACTCGAAAACCGATACTGACGTAGCGGTAGTCGGGCGTATAGTAGTTGCGAGAGGCAGAACGGCAAGACCTCGGATTGATGAACCAGGCACCGCCGCGTAGGACACGCTTTGCACTTTCATTTTCGGTTAACCAGGCACTGCCATTGGTCGGTGCACCCTTATAGTGATCATGCCAATGATCCTGACACCACTCCCACACATTGCCGTGCATGTCACACAACCCAAAAGCATTGGCAATGCCAAAGTGATCGACAGCGGTAGTTTCCTTTCGATACTCACCCTTGGGTCCCTGACCATACGAGCCTGACGACTTCATTTGCTCCTTATCCGTGCCGCGATAGTTTGCCAGGTCGGTGGTGATCGTCTCACCAAAGTGAAAGGGAGTGGTGGTTCCGGCTCGACACGCATACTCCCACTCCGCTTCAGTCGGAAGGCGATACTCTCGACCTGTATGAGCGGAGAGCCGATCGCAAAACTCCACTGCGCCTTCCCACGACACCTGCCCTACCGGGCGCTGATCACCTTTGAAACGAGACGGATCAGGCTCCAAGCTTCGGTTAATCTGTGGCATTGCTGCCACTGCTCTCCATTGCGCCTGAGTCACGGGATACTTCCCCATAAAAAAGGTGGCTATGTTGACTTCGTGCTGCGGACCTTCTGCGCTAACCCGCTCCAGTTCATCCTCTGGTGACCCCATCAGGAAGGTGCCTGCGGGAATTTGCATCATCTCAAGACCAACCGCATCACTCAGCCTTTCAACGAAAAACTGCACCGTCTGTTGCCGTCGCTGGAGCGTGAGTTTGGGGCTTTGGTCTTGAGCGATCGCCATAGTCCTGGAATGACCTTAAAGTAAAAATACAATGCGACGCGCGACGCGCGAAAAGGGCAAGAGGGCAAAAGAGTAAAGGGCTACAGAGTCATCGGGGCAGCACAAACCACTCGAAAACCGATATGGTAGGCGCGGATGACGGGCGTACGGTTGATGCGAGAGGCAGAACGGCAAGACCTCGGAACGGTGGACCAGGCACCGCCGCGTAACACACGAGTAGCTTCTTCATTCTCACTTAACCAGGCACTGCCGTCGGTGGGCGCACCCTTATAGTGATCATGCCAATAATCCTGACACCACTCCCACACATTGCCGTGCATGTCACACAACCCAAAAGCATTGGCAATGCCGAACTGGTCTACAGGGGTGGTTTCTCTACGGTTCTTTCCTTTAGGAGCATTCGTGTAAGTGTAGTCGCCGTTGTAGTTCGCCAAGTCTGTTGTCATGGTTTCACCAAAGTGAAAAGGGGTTGTGGTGCCAGCACGACAGGCATATTCCCACTCCGCTTCAGTCGGAAGGCGATACGATCTCCCAGTATGGGCAGCGAGGCGATCGCAAAACTCGATCGCTTCTTCCCACGACACCTGCCCTACCGGGCGCTGATCACCTTTGAAACGAGACGGATCAGGCTCCAAGCTTCGGTTAATCTGTGGCATTGCTGCCACTGCTCTCCATTGCGCTTGTGTGACCGGATAGCGCCCCATCAGAAAGCTTTCAAGGCTGACAGTGTGTTGTGGACTCTCAGCATCGCTACGTTCCGGCTCCGCTTCTGGCGACCCCATCACAAAGGTGCCACCTGGCAGCAGCACCATCTCCAACTCAACCCCAACTGCCAACGGCTCCACCAGCAACCCAATGCGATGCTGCCGCTGCTTGTGAATAGCCCATTCCCGGTGCTGTTCGAGGGTTGCCACCTCAAACTCAAACAGTTGCAAATCGAGCACTGGTTCGGTCGCTGCGGTCTCAACGGCAAGGACGATCGTCACTACTTCCACTGCTTGAGTCTGCAAGGGCGGCAAGGGGGATGCCGTAGCAGTCTCGAACAGTTGGGCAGTCGTAAAAGTAAGGATGTCTAAGTCTGGGAAGGCAGAATCAGTTTCTAAGGGCTGAATCCAGTCGGAACGCCCTTGGGCATCACCTTCAACTAACTGCGCTAGTTCAGCATAGTCACCACCGAGCCGATGGAGCACTTCTGTCGCAATTTGGGCAAAGGGCAGGATGGCAGCCTTTGCTTCCTGAGTCCAATCAGCTTTGGGGGAGAGTAGAGCCGTAAAGCTCCTGATTTCAAAGCCCAGAGTTCTAGCAATGCGCTTAGACAGGGCTTCAAGTACCCCCAGGGTTTCATCTAGCGCCGTAATCTCATTCAATAACCCCCGCACATCTTTAACGAAGTCGTAGCGCACAGAGGCATCTGGCTTTGCTTGAGCTGGTTTAACGGTGTTTGAGTGAATTTCTTCTAGCAGTCCGCTAGAATACACCTCGGCAATATGCACGGGCTGCACATCCTCCAGCAATTCTTGCTGAATCAGATGCACTACGGGTAACTCGACGGGAACGGCTGCCATCAGGCTGGCTAACCGTTGAGCCAGGGGAGAGGCGGTTGCCATAAACAGCTCTACCCGTTCCTGAGCAGATTTTGGTCGGATGACTGCTCTGGATCGATCGCGTTCTGGGTCGTTCACCCAGAACAGGTCAAACAAGCGGGCTGGCGATCGCTGACGACCCGCAGCGGCAACGACTAAAGCCCATTGCTTGAGAGCACTCGCTGTCAAAGTCACTACAGGCACTGTCAACGTCTCCACGGGCGCAATCTCGGTACGAACAGGCAGCTCTCTGACTTGCAGCTTTGGGTTTGGGGCACCCGGTAACAAGGAACTCACCTGCACAGAAAAGCCTACATCCAGTTCACTTTGACTCCACAAGCGTTCGGGCAAGAGCTGAACAATCGCGGTCGGTCCGTGCTGTCCCCAGAGGGCTAACCAATCATGGATCTGTCCTTGCTGCCAAAGTTGAGAACGGCAATCACTGATCAACAGCACCAACCGACGTCCAGAGGTATCAACCAGTTCTTTGTGGCTGCGTAAAGGCAGATCTTGTTCAATACCTGCACGTCGCTGCGGCTTGGCTACTAGCTGGGGTTGACCCTTAGCAGATTCTTTGACAGACCAAGCCCGCACATTGCGAAAGGCTCCCTGGCATTCCAGCAGTTGTTGAAATTCATCCAGAGTGTCTTGCCAAATAAAGCTAAATTTAGACGCTTCGATCACCAGTTCCAGGTCAAACCAGCGTTCAGGGGAAGGCTTGAGAATGGGCAACCAAAGATCCCGTTCAGCAATACGATTCACGGTGGCCAATTCATCGAGTTCCAATCGTGTCAAGGAAGGGACCTTACGCATCAGCGGTCGCAGCGATCGGGCAATGTCACGGGGATGAGCCAGAGCCGGAGCCGCTTGCACCTGAATGGGTAAACCCTGTTCTGGGGTTTCGGCTGTTGTGGTATCCGGCTTAGTCGTCCGGGGCATATAGGCAGAGACAAACGGTTGAGGTTCGGCTGTAAGGGTGGTGTCGTCAATGACCGGAATGGATGCCCCTGCACCAGAGTCTGCTGCATCTGACTTGTCTCCCTCATCGACTGCGTAAGCGCCACCAAGCTTAGAGGCTAACCAGAGCGCATCGGCAATATCTTCGTCATGCAATAAAGATTGAGCCTCGCTGAAGGCAGCAATCTCCTGATCGCTCAGAAGCAGACCATTTTGCTGCAACATCACGATGAGCTGACTGATCATTTGTTCTTAGGCTCTGATGCACGCTCTTTGGGTTTGACCTCTAAGAGACGATCCAACGGCGCTAGCAGGTGGTCAAGCAAGCTCTCTTTTTCGTCGCCCACCCAATCTCGCTGGCGGATAATCATAAAGAGGGCGTTCAGCAGTTGATCGGTCGAAAGTTGTTCTCTGCCTTTATCCCGGCGCTTGAGAAAGCTGTCAATCAGCTCACTCACTTCAATGTCTGAGAGATTGCAATGCTCGAGATGAGCTTTGATAATGCGCTCCAACTGAACGCGATCGGGGTCGCGCATATTCAAGCGCAAACAGCGACGCAGAAAGGCAGGCGGAAAATCGCGCTCACCGTTGCTGGTCAAGATGACCAGCGGAAACTCCTGACAGGTGATGCGTCCCCCCCTAAGTTTGACCTTCTTTTCTGTGTAAGTGGTTTCGGCTTCATCGATGTAAGCCGTACGAACCTTTACTTCGATCTGGTCTGGTTTTTGGTTGGAGTCATCACTATCTTTTTCCAGTCGCGCCAACTCTGGGATTTCAAACCGACCTTCCTCAAAAATGGTCAGCAGGTCATTGGGTAGATCAATATCGCTCTTATCAATCTCATCAATGATCAGCACACGGGGGGCGGGTGACTCCAGCAGGGCAGTCCCCAAAGGACCCAAGGTAATATAGTCAGCGATTTTTTGTGGATCTTCGGTATAGTCGCCCCTGGCTTCTGATTGCTTCACCTCTTGCAAGCGACCAATGGCATCGTAAGTATAAAGACCATCTTTAAGTGTGGTGCGGGTCGTAATCGGCCAGTAGAGCACTTCACCTAGCTTTAACTCCTGAGCCACCGCATAAGCCAGGGACGACTTGCCTGTGCCCGGCTTGCCGGTAATCAATAGAGGTCGCCGCAGATACAAGGCAGCATTGACCATCTCAATCTCTTCGGGTTGAGCCTGGAAGGTTTCACCCCGACGCTTACGGCGACTGACACCCGGATTGGGGTCTCTGCCAAAAGGTCGCCAGGGTGGAGCATCGGGTAAGGACACGATCGCGTCATGGGGTTTTCGGTTATCCCCCTGGAACAGCTTCCAGTCTTCGGGTAAGTTACTCATAGCATTCTTCGCTCAGGCAGATTTCGGGGGCACCAAATAGGGGTTATCCCATAGAAGGGATAGGTGATGACCAATGTGATCATCAAAGGCTGCTTTACGAGCCTTTTGACGCTCTTCTTTGACTGTGTGAAGTAAGTTGCTTAATTGGCATAGATTCAGTATCCGCGCTAACTCGACATCGTTAGTCGTGCTTGTGAGATTTGAACGACCCCAGATCGCGATCGGTATACCTGCTTGTAAAAGCACTCCAAAGAGGCTATTTGTTCCAACATAGGTGGGAGCTTGCTTGACCTTCAAACCAACCACCTTATCTTCAAGCAGATCGTAGTAAAGAGTTTCTAAATCATCATCATCTCCTTCAATGAAAGCATCACAGGCGATCTTCTCTAATAAAGACTGGTGCTGTTTCCACTTTTGCTTCCACATCTTCTCTTGCTTATAGCTACGGCTCCAACGCTCAGTACAGCGTAGAACGACCTTATAACGACGACCCAGAGGTGGCTTAATGGGTCCACCATCATCTAATTGCCAGAGATCAACGTCATGATTCATGAGTTCTATAGGCAAACAGACATGTAACTCTGGGTCACTATCACTATCAAACAAATGGCTGCTTTCAGCTAGAAACCCAGAAATAAGTTTCGGCAGTTCATGCGGCAAATTAGACTGAGCATACGTTTCATCACCAGTCATCTCAGCAATCATGATGGGGGTAATACCTTGCTGATGGGCTTGATAGTCTTGGGTATCACGAACCAACCAAGCCTTAATTTGGTAGTAGGTCTCAGACTCTGCTTGGGTCGAGGCTTGATCACTGCGGTTGATTGCAACCAGTAAAGCAGGCTGAGTCTGTTGAGACTGCTGAGTCTGTTGTTGCTCTACGTGCTGTAAGAGGTCAGCCCACCGCTTGTCTAGTTGTTCCTCACCCCACCGTTGCAACGCTGCTATCACATCCACTTCCTGAAGTTTAAGCACTAGATGGGCAACGAACTCTTCTAGCGCCCCGTAGTCAAAATGACCTTTGGGCAGTCGTAATAACTGAGTGATCATCTCGTCTGGCATGGTGGGATTGTGCTGAATCTTCCCTGGTCGATGCTTCAAAACGTTTAGATAAGCAGCCCGCAGCGTGTCCAACCGCCGTTGGCTGCTACTAAATTGCAAAATCTCAATCAGATGATCGATTCTCCTTTGATGGAGAGATCCTTGCAAGCTCTCAATCTCTTGGTCAACCTGCTCAATCTCTGTGAACAAGAGGTTCAAACGGTTTTCATACTGGTCTTTGATCGTCACATCAGTCAGTGCTGTAAGCTCAGCTTGAGCGATGTCGAGTTTTTTCTTATGCTCAGCACGTTTTGATTGCAAGTACGCCAATTTAGGGTGACTACTCATCAGTTCCCTTGCCTAATCTTTTGAATCTCTTGGTCAACCTGCTCAATCTGCTTGAATAGAAGATTCAAACGCTTTTCGTACTGTCCTTTGAGTGTTACATCAGTAAGCGCTTCAATTTCTAATTGAACCATGTCAAGTTGTTGCTCAAAATTGGTACGTTTGCTTTGCAAATATTTCAGCCTAAGTGTCTGAGCTGGCTTAACAAGATTTTCTGCCTCAATCAATGGCTCGGGCACTTTAGTCTCACCTTCTAAGGTTGGAGTGACAGACTCCGACGGAATCAATGTCTCCACAAACAACTGCCCCCCCTCATTATCCTGCCAACGCAAGTAAAGCACCGGACGATACCATTGATTCCCCTCCACATTCATTGCTCGAATGCCTTGATTCAGAGCCATTAGGAGAGGCTTCTTGTTACCCAGCACTCGATAAAACTGCTCGGCAAACTCACGTGCGGCATCTGCCTGCACTGAGTACTGCATCGCCACTACCGCTGGCAGACGCTGGTCAATCAGGTTTTGTGCCATACCATTAAAGACCGAATCACCTGCGACTGTCATCCCCGATTGACAAGCACTCAGCACCACCAGGGGGATCGGGTAGGGCTGCAACAAAGCCGCCACCTGATTAGCGCTCTGATAGTCTGCTTGCCCTTGCTCTGTCTCAAAAGCCAAATAACCTTGTGGGGCTGGCAAGGTTTGTCCACAGGCACGACAGGCTTCTACCTTAATCCCGGCGTGAAGGGTCAGACACACTGCGTTGGTACAACGTTTACCAAACACGCCATGTCCATCAAAGTGCAACACCTGTGGCAGTTGCTCAGGCGAGCAATCCGTTAGATAGCGATTGAGAGCCTTACGGGTGGGCGACGGCAGGATGTGTAACTGCACTAAGCCAGTCTCCTGTGCTCGTTGCAACCCCATCTGGATCGCCTGCTGTTCCTCCAGGGACAATTGAGGCAACCCTTGTGGTCGAGCTGAAACCAACAGCACTCGCAGGCTCTGTTGCACAGGAAGGCAAGGGGATGAGGCATCGTAGGCAATGTAGCGAGACAGTCGGACTTTCTGGTGCAGTAGGAACCGCTGTCCGTCGTGTAGCAACTCCCAAGGGTAGTCAGCCAAGCGCGAGCGCTCAACAGAAGTGGCTGCAACCTTCAATCGCAGATGCAGGTCGGTCTGGCGCTGCTCGGCTAACCATAAGGAATGCAGGAATACTTGTTTGAGGTCGCTATCGGGAGGAAATAAAGAGCGGTAAAAGGACTGCCCCACCTGTTCAAGATAAGCAGGATGAAAGCGCTGGCGATCGGGAAGTAGCAGCCCTTCCTGCTCCAGCCAGTCTTGTTCCCCCAGTTCAGGATAGTGTTCAACACGAAAGCCTTGGCTACTCTCCAGCACCTTGATAACGGTTCTTCTCCAGTCCTGCTCATCTACCCAGAACGGTAAGTGGCAATCGGTTGAGGCATCGCCAATGCCATTGGGTACACGGGTGGCGATCGCCAAAAACCTCTTCTTATCCAGGGGTGAGAGAGTCAGCTCTAACAGTTCCATTGCGCTTATCTCAACCTACTGAAAAATTCAAAACTGCTCTGCCAGGTTGCCTTCTTCACCCTTGAAGAGGGCTTCCATACTCTGCTTCACAGACGCAGGCACCTGATCCGCTTGCAACGTCTGGTAAAACTCCAACAAGCGTTCTCGATCAAACAGGGGGGACAAGGTGACTTTTACCTTATGTACATCGTCGCGGCTGAGTCCGCCTCCTAACTCACCACCGCCGACAGCCACAACATCGATTTTGATACCGGCTTTGCCCTCCCGCTTGACTGTCACCTGCACCTCAACTTCTACAGAACTCACAAGGAGAATGGGAGCCTCTTTAACTTTTCCTGGCACCGTAGAAAGTAGTTCGGCTTTAACCTGCTGAATCAACTCGGCGAGACCAATGGGGTGCTGGTGCTGGTCGGGCATAGTGCTGCTGACTTGGTAGGAGGACGGATTCTCCTCAACCCTACATCGAAAAATTCTCTGATTTCAGAAATTTCGCATTTTCATCCCGATTAGGGTGGGGCTGCGGTCAGTGCAAAACAGTGCCACAAAAGCTTAAAAAGCTCTTTCAACCAGGACTGAAGCGATGGCTCTCCCGGCTTTGAACTAATTGAGACAGTTCAGTCCACAAGCTTTTAAGCCTTATAGTCCTGTGGCACTATTGCGTACGTAACTCGGTTAAGTCCTAAAACGAAGCTGACTACCATGCTTCACTGCCAGGGCAGTCGTAACCGAGTTTGTGTTTCAGGTGGCAGAGTATCTGCTTGTAATATGGGGTTCACTGTCTGCATGAGTGCTGTCTTTAAGGTCGCACTAAACCCTGCTCCAAGCCTTAGCTTCAACAAGTCATTGGTAGCCAGTTCGTCAACCGTTTGGTAGGTCAATTGGTACTCCAGAATGCTGACGACTTCCTCTAACCATTCGTCAGGCAGTTTGCCTCGCAGCTCACGACGAATTTGAACGATCACAGGATTAGAATTGCTAAACATACTATTAACGAGAGCCTCTACAAAAGTGACGGGTAACGTGACGGGTGAGTGACGGGTAACGTGTTGTCTGAGTGACGGGTAACGTGACACCTTTCACTTGTGAGGTGTAGTGAAGCCCACTACGCCTAGATTTCCACCCACCGCACCCACTCCGCGCGTGAAGTGACGGGTGAGAAGGTTTCGATTAGCTCGAGCTTAATTAGCTCCAACAAAAGTTCGTCTACTTGCTC
>Ga0209591_10002904_pt1 | contig 20239 bp, 14 predicted proteins | sample MAT01_FD_187207 | JGI IMG/M metagenome (GOLD analysis project Ga0209591, IMG submission 187207) | Freshwater microbial communities from Lake Fryxell liftoff mats and glacier meltwater in Antarctica - MAT-01 (SPAdes) (version 2) | ecosystem: Environmental > Aquatic > Freshwater > Ice > Liftoff... | reverse complement strand
GGGCGTGGCCAATGAATTGGCCAGCCAGAGCGGCGCCGCTGAAGAAGACCTGCAACTGGCGCGCGAGGCGAGCGCCTTCTATCTCAAGCTTTCCGAATCGTTTTTGCGTGAATCTCCGGGCAACCTGCGGCTGGCCGAAGCGGTGGCCGGCGGCTTCACGCAGTATGCGTATGCATTTGTCGCATTCGACGCCGAACGGCTCGACGCGAAGGATGCCGAATCGGCGCACAAGCTGCGTGAGCGGGCTGCCCGGCTGTACCTGCGCGCGCAACGCCATGCCATCGCCGCGCTGGAGGCGATGAGAAAGCGCGGGCTTACGATCAACCGCCCGAACGCGGAGCAGATGCGCGAATGGGACGCGCTGGCCGAAAAGCTGTATCTGCGCATCCGCGGGACGATGGTGCCGGCCGAGACTTTCGATGAAGTCTTCGCCCATTTAAAGGCCTTCCGCGCCGGCCGCGGCAAATAGCCTTGCCATCACGTCTGCGCGAACGTCTGCTCGGCCTGCGGCGCTTCGACGAAGTTCTGGCTGCGGCGGCGCTGGTGCTGATGGCGTTGATCCCGTTAATCGAGATCGCGCTGCGCCCCCTGCTCGGGCGCGGAGTGGAAAACGGAGCGGTCGTGGTGCAGCACCTGGGACTGGTGCTGGCGATGTTCGGCGCACTGGCGGCCGAGCGCAACGGGCACTTGACCTCGTTGGCCGGCGGTTTCTCCGCTAGCGCCGATGCCGGCCTGCAGTCTGCGCTGCGCAGCTTCGCCTGCGCCAGCGCGGCGCTGGTTTGCGGCGTGCTGACGCAGGCCAGTGCCCGCATCGTTGCAAGCGAGATGACAGCGGCGCATGTTCTCGCCTACGGTATTCCGGTGTGGTGGGTGGAGGCCTCAATGCCGGCCGGCTTCCTTTTGCTGGCGATGAAACTGGGTGCGCGTTGCGGCACTGCGGCATGGCTGCGCGCAGTGTGCGCCATAGCGCTGCCGCTGGCCGGGATCGGACTTGCGAGCCACTTCGAAGGCTGTGCGCCCGCGCTCTGGCCGGCCCTGATATGGCTTGTGGCCGCGCTTCTGGCCGGCGCGCCAATCTTCGCGGTGCTGGGTGGATTGGCGCTTGCCCTTTTCTGGAATGCGGGTCAGCCGCTGGCTTCGATCCCGCTCTCGCACTACCAGATCACCGTCAACCCGTCCCTGCCGGCGCTGCCGCTGTTCACCCTGGCCGGGTTGGTCTTCGCGCGCACCGGTGCCGCACGACGACTGGGCACGCTGTTTGTCGCGCTGTTTGGCGGCGGCGTCACCGGCACGGTGATCGCGGCGGCCCTGCTGTGCTCGTTTTTCACTGCCTTCACCGGCGGCAGCGGTGTCACCATCCTCGCACTCGGCGGATTGTTGCTGCCTCTGCTGCGCGAGGCCGGCTATGCGGAGCGGCGCGGTCGGCTTGGTCACCAGTGCGAGCGCGTTGGGCGTGCTGCTGGCGCCATCGGTTCCGCTGATCATGTATGCCGTGATCGCCCGCATGCCGATCAAGGACATGTTTCTGGCCGGTGTGTTGCCGGCGCTGGTGATGGTGGCATGCCTGCTCTTCTTCGGCGGCTTTCTCAGGCGCGACCCGCTCGCCGCAGACCCGGCACGGGCAGCGGCGGCCAGGCCGGACCTCTACGCGGCGGCCACCGCCGCCTGGGCCGCGAAATGGGAAATCCTGGCGCCCTTGGTCGCCATCGGCTCGCTGGTGGGCGGCCTGGCAACCCCGACCGAGAGAGCCGCGCTGACCGCCGCCTACGCCATCGTGACCCAGGCCGTCGCCCATCGCGAACTCGATCTGCGCTTGCTGGGCAAATGCCTGTCGGACTGCGCCCAGGTGATCGGCGGGGTCATGCTGATCCTCTGCATGGCCCCGGGGCCTGACCAACTACCTGGTCGATGCCGGCATTCCCGACGCGGCCATCGAATGGGCACAACACTTCATTCCGAACAAGTTCGCTTTTCTCCTGGCGCTTTGCGTATTCCTGTTCGCCGCCGGCGCGCTGATGGAAATCTTCGCCGCCATCGTGGTGCTGGTGCCGCGGCTTTTGCCGGTGGCCAAGAGCTACGGCATCGACCCGGTGCACTTCGGCATCATCTTTCTGGCGGCGATGGAAATGGGCTTTCTATGCCCACCTGCCGGCGTGAACATATATTTCGCTTCGGCCAATTTCGGCAAGCCCTTGCGCGAGGTCGCCGTATCGGTGTTGCCGGCGTTAATGGCCATATTCCTGGGCACGCTGGCGATTGCGCTACTGCCTTTTCTGGCCACCGGCCTGCCCGGCCTGTTCGCCGCCGGCCCGCGCTGAGAGGATTCACGTCCGCCTGCTGCGAAAAATCCATGCCGACATGCGTCACAGCAGGATCGACGTGCTCTACAGGTCCGCGATCAACGCACGCAACTTCGCCGCTTGGCCGATGGGTTTCATCAACGCCGAATCCACGGAGCGCGCAGCACCGCACGGCACGTCTGGCGCATTGCGCCATGGCATCGCTTCGTTGCGACTGATCCGCGCGAAGGCGACCGAGTTGCGCGCATTGCGCGCCGGTCGCGATGAGGTGGCGGCGCAACCCATCCTGCATTGATTGCGCTGGCCGCACATGAGATGCTGCCCGGGCGCACATGAGATGCTGGCCGGGCGATCCGTAAATCCAGGCGGCTTGCTGTTGCCACTCAGACTCCAAAGCTCAATACCGCGAGGAAATGACATACGGTGCCGCCGGCGACAAAGCAATGCCACACCGCATGCGCGTAACGCAGGCGCGAATCAAGCACGAAAAACACCACGCCTGCGCTGTAGGCGATGCCACCGGCCAGCAACCAGCCGACCACCGCGCTCGGCACGCGGTCGACCAGCGGCAAGGCGGCCAGCAGGACCAGCCAGCCCATCGCGAGGTACAAGGCGGTGGACAACCAGGGGTGCGCGAGCCGGTCGAACGCCTTCAGACCCGCGCCGGCCAGCGCCAGCGACCACACCAGACCGAACATGGTCCAGCCGCTTGCGCCGCCCAGCGCGCCGAGCGCGAACGGGGTATAGCTGCCGGCGATAAAAAAGTAGATTGCGCCATGGTCGAAGCGGAGGACGATCTCTTTGGCGCGACCGGCGGGCAAGGCATGGTAGAGCGTCGAGGTGAGGTACAGCAGCACCATCGTCGTCGCGAACACGGCGCTGCCTACGATATTGGCAGCCTGTGCGGGATGGCCAGGGACCAACAGGAACGGTATGCCGACAAGCGCCGCAGCCAGCGCCACGCCATGGCTCACGCTGTTGGCGATTTCCTCGCCGCGGGTTTGCGCGCGCTCCCTGCGGCCGGCCTGACGCGATCGGTCATTCATGGACATTGCGTTATCACCCGGCCAACCGAGCCGTCACTACACGGCATCTGCCGCAAGCTGCAATAGCGCACCCGGCGGACGATGATCGCTGACCATGCCGGCCACCTGAAAGCGCCGCGGCAGATACAGGTTCGCAGTTTCGCGTTCCAGCCGCTTGATGCCCGGAGGCTGGCCGCCAAGCGCCTGCCATCACCCCGCCGGCAGAATCTTTCATGTAGCGGCACGGGGGAGTTGCAGGCCTTGCATTCAAGTTCTGGCATGGCGCACCTGTATTCGTCGGAATTCGCATGAACCGTGACGCGGATGGTGCACCGGGCATGTGCCGCGCTGATGACAAACGCGGTGTGACGCGCAATTGCCGGTACAAATAAGTGGTCCCGTTTGTTTGAACAACTCGCGCCGCCCTAACAGTGCCATCGAAAATGCGTGTCCCGCCTGTGACAACAATTTGCACCTGCGCAGGCTATTCGGGCTACGCAACAGTGCGATGAAAACTTGAACACCTGAGGTGGTCCGTTCGGACCATCTACCTGTGCCAATCTGCCCACGCGATTTCTTTTACATAGAAAAAGGGGCCAGGCTCATATTTTCCGCCTGATTCACAGCCCCAACTCCGCCTGCCCAGTGATCCCCGCACCCTCCGCTCCTGACGTCCGCGGACGGCCACGCGGACGCGCTTCGCGCCGCTCTCCTGCGGCCTTCTCGATCTTCCGATGGAACTTCGCGCCGCCGAGCGCCTGATTCTGGTTGAGCGCCAGCCGAATATCGGCGACCGCTTCTTCGTCAAGTTCGCTGCGGAACAATGCACGATAGGCCGTCTGCCTCTGGCTGTCTTCACTGCCCAATGCCAGGTACACGGCATGCGGCGTCAGGCGCGCATCGGCTTTCCCCAGTGCGTTTGACCGATAACTGGTCCACCGGTAGTGCGCCGGATCGTCCACCATCGCCGCCCGCACCGGGTTGAGTTCGATATAGCGCTGGCAAATCAGCAGGTAGCGATCCGTGTCGATCAAGGAAGATTTGTAGCGGCTGTCCCACAGCGTACCGGTACGGCGGTAGGTCCGGTTCACATATTGCACATATCGCCGCCCCAGCGAGATGACAATACGCGCCACATCTTCGGCCGCCTTTGGCGTGAGCAGCAAGTGCACATGATTGGTCATCAACGCATACGCATGGAGCGCCGCGCCGCAAGGCTTGAGCGCTTCATCCAGCCAGTGCAGGAAGCCGTGGTAGTCCTCTTCGGCGAAAAAGCAGGCTTCCCGATTGTGACCACGCAGGACTATGTGCAGCGGCTGACCTGGCAGATGAATTCGCGGGCGTCGAGGCATTGCAAAACTCTATCAGAAAAGTATGCGAGCCTGGCCCCTTTTTCGCTGCCCTCGCGCAACGGGCTCGGTAAACACCGCGCCATCCTCGCCGTGCAACGCGGCGTCCATCTCGCCCGCCGCGCCCCACAGGATCAGCGGCGGCCGCTACAAGTCACAACGCCCGCATTGCGGGCGTCGGGGGGATGCTTCTCTACTCTTGAGGGACTATTCGTATACGGTGCTCTCGCACCACCCGAAATTCAATTCGACCCTGGCCCCTTTGATTGCGGGCCCCTTTGATTGCGGGCTCGATGCGCCGTTGCGGGAAGGCTTTACGTCGGCAGGTTGCCCACGGGCGTGCTCAGGGCCAGTTTCAGTTCAGTCCCACCGCTTGTCGCGCATGGCGCGATCAATCCTCTCCAGCGTGAGCGGCAAGTATTCGTTGCGCTGCCTGGCCGCACGGCTAGCAAAGGGCAAGATCCAGAGCAACGCACGAGCGAGCGCGCTTTTCCCCGCAAATTCATGCGGGAAGAACTTCTCAAACTCGAAGTCACTCGAGTCAACGTGATAGCGCTCGGACAGCACCTCTATGTACGCCGCCGCGATGTCGCCGTAGAGACCAAGGTCGTGATACATGCGCGTACTGCCGCTGCATTGCGCGATCTTGCTTTCCGACAGGCCGCAGTGCTTGAGATAGCTGCGCATTTCCGGTGACAGTTCGCTTGCCATTGGCATCAGTCACAGGAGAACGCATCGTAGAGCTCATAGGCAGCCAAGGCAGCACCGGCATACGGGATCTTCCGTAGAGCCTTGGTGATCCCGTTCCGCGTGGCAACCGAGTGCCAGCCGCGACTCGCCGCCGCATGATTCATCTGGCTAAACGTGGAGGTCGCCGTACCCGAAGGCCCACCGCCTGCAATACCACCTCTCGGCTTGCTTGCAAACGGGCCAGCCCCTCCAACGGCGCCACCGGCTGCTGCGTTGCCCGCCGAGCCAGCCGGCGTGTCTTGGCATGTGCAGTGCGCCTTCTTGTACTGCTCAAGGGCGTAGTCAAAGGCGTAACCCACGCCAATGCCAATCAGGATCGGAACAAACGCAATCTCCCCGGTCGGATCGACATAACTAATCGGGTTCCCCCCTACATATGTGTAGGTGTTGATGCCATCGCGCAACCCGATGGGGTCTGAATTCGCGTAGACGACCCCTGTCGTGCCTTTGGCCGCGTCACTCCTTGGTTTTCAGCAACGAAATTTCCCCGATATCCGCCAATCTCGTTGTGATGATCTGGATCTTCATGTCGGGAAAAATCACAGCGAATCTCTTGCCGTTGGAGCCCGCCGGCACAATGTACGCAATACCAAATGCACTTTCATGCGTCGAGTCCGCGGCTGCTTTGACCTTTGAAACATCGTACTTAAGTACTCGGGAAACAGCTATGAGATGGTAGTCAAAGGGCCACCAAGTGTCTCGTCGGTAGTACAACCTGCTTGGTGGGTCACTTGAAAAGGAGAGAGCTCTCATCATAGTTGAATCGGAATGAGGTCCAATACTCCACGGAAAGTCTGGCCGAAAAGTTACTTGAACTTCATCCGAACTCGCAGTGACAATCCCCGAAGTCACGAGCGCGCGCATTAACTCAGGAAAAAACGCAGCTAGAGCGCCGACTCCCCAGCCAAGCACCGCAAGAGCAAGTATCGTCGCACGTAACCGCTTTGTCATGGCGGTGGGCAAACAAGTTGCGAATTGGACTTGACTCCGGCTGGTAAGACCTTTCCCCGCGCGGCGTTGTACACGCCAGCGCCCTCAACAGTTGCTTTGGCTGCTCCCCTAACAATTGCGAATTGCGCTTCACGTGCGGCATTTGCATCGAACATGATTGGGGCCGTGGTCGAGTAATTCAATTGTTTCGATAGCGCGTCCTGCGCCTGCATCGTTTCTAAGGTCGCTCTGTAAAAGTTGTACACGGCATATGCGCCTAGAACAGAGCCGATTGCTCCGAGCGGTCCTTCGCCAGTTGGGTCCGTGTAGCTCAGCGGATTCCCCCCAACGTAGCTGTAGGTGTTCAGCCCCCCCGCCAACCCGATGGGGTCTGATTGCACATACCGCCCAGTCATCGGATCATAGTACCGATGCCAGTTGTAGTGCAACCCGGTCTCGGCGTCGAAGTACTGGCCCGGCAAGCGCAGGTTGAAGGTGATCGGTGTCGGCGTCCAGGAATTGTTTGGCAGCAATGCCGGCGCCGCATTCCCGTACGGGTCCGGAAACCGCCGGTCCCACACCACCTTGGCGTCGAAGTAATCGTCGAACCACACCCGCGCCGGCTGGCCCAGGTGGTCGTTCTCGATGAAGTACAGCGCCCCGTTCGGCCCCAGCGCCAGCTCGGCCACGCCGTCGATGCGCACGTACTCGAAGATCGCATTGCCGTTGGCGTCGTACTCACCCAACAGTTGCCCCTGGTACTCGCGCCCGTCGCCATAGACGAAATAGCGCGCTCCGCCGGGAACGGCGGCGGCCGGGCCGGCCTTCAAAACCCGCTGGGCGAAGGCGTTGGTCGCGTAGCTCACCTGCCCGCCGGCGACGCTGACTGCGGCGAGGAATCCGCGCGCATCGTAGGTGTAGGTGCGCGCCCCGTCGGCGGTGATGTTGCCGGCGCCGTCGTAGCTGTAGGTGCGCAACTGCGGACCGGCTACGCTTGCCAACCGGTTGCGGCCGGGGAACGGTTGGTTCACCCGGGTGTAGGCGTAGCTGTTGGCACCGATAACCTCGCTCACGCGGTTACCGTTGGCATCGAAGCTCCAGTTGCGCGTGCTACCGTTGTTCTGAAACCCGGTCAGCCGGTCCAGACCGTCGTAGGTGCCTGAGAAGCGCAGGATGTCCGGGTGCCATCCGAGTTCGTCAATGCGCGTCAGCCGGCCGGAGGCGTCGAAGCTGTAATCGTAGATGTCGAGCAGGTTCCATGAGTACGAGGTCACATTCTCGGTCCACACGAAAGACAGCCGGCCGTCGTGGTCGTAGTCGTAAGAGGCGTGGAAGGAATAAAAATCTTCGTACGTACCTTCACCAATAGCGACGAAGGTGCGCCCCAACACTTTGCGACCGAATGGGCGGTATTCCAAGTCCAATTTCGGCTCAGGCTGGTTATCGATGCGCACTTTCGCCGGGCGCTTCTCAAAATCGTACTCGATCTCGGCGCTACGCCCGGACGGGAAGGTGATGCGGCTGAGCAAGCCGGCGCTGTATTCATAGCCAACGGTGAAACTGCGCGGGCCGGACGGGCCGTTGACGGTCTGGCTCTTGCTCACTATGCGGCCATTGGCGTTGTAGCGCAGCACGCTTGAGCCGCTTGGGTCAGCCACCGCGGTCAGCCGGCCGCGGCCGGCGTTGTTGGCGGCAAGCGCATCGTAGCTGTAGGTGACGGTCTGGGGTGCGAAACCGGCGCCGGCGTAGCTGGACGAGGTGCGTCGATCAAGGGCGTCGTGCACATGGGTGGCGGTAACGCTGCGGCCGTCGGTCTCGCCAGTCACGTTGCCGGCCGCATCGTGGGTGCGGGTGCGCGAGCCGCCGTCCTGGCTGGTTTCCGCGCTGGTCTCGCCGAAGCCGTTGACGGTGTAGGTGGTGGCGATGGTCAGGGGGTCGGTGACGGTTGCGATGCGGTCTTGTCCGTTCCACGCACACAGGGTCGGCGCCGCGGCGCCGTTCACCGGGTCAATGATGCGGGTAAGCCGATTCAGGGCATCGAACTGGCGTACCGTGTTGTGGCCCAGCGGGGTGAGTGTGGCGGTTCGGTTGCCGTTGTTGTCGTAGCTGTGGGTGGTGGTCTGGCCGGCGGATGCGATTTCCTTCGTCAGGCGATTCATTGCATCGAATTCGCGCGTGCGACTTTCGATCACGGAGCCCGACCCAGTCTCAAGTCGCTCGGCAATGCGATTGCCGCGCGCGTCGAGTTCGAATACGAGCGATGCGCCTTGATTGTCGTAGACACGCGTAAGCCGATGCGCGGCGTCGTAGTCGAAGGTGCGATCGCCTTCGACGGTTGAGGATATAGATTCGACCAACCCGGCAGCGGTATACGAAATCGCGGTCACCTCAGAGTCGTGCGACCAACCCTGGATCCGTTGGCGCACGTCATAGCTGAGCACTACGGGCGTACCGTTGGCATCGACCAAGGCGGTCGGCTGTCCATGCGGGTTGTAGGCAGTGAATTGAGTCACGTGCCCGAGCGCATTTGTGGCGCTGGCCACGTTGCCGCGCTTGCCGATGTCGGCATCGGTGGCGGCATGGTAGGTATAGGTGACAACGTCGGCCACGTCGGTGCGTGGCCCATTCACGCTGGCGAGTTGCCCGAGCGCGGTGCGCAACGCAAGAGGCGCCAGGGTCGCATTCCTCTATGACTCACAGCCCCCCCCTGTGCAGGGATCCGTGGTGGTCCACTTCAGCGAAAAGCATTGTTCCCGACTGCGACCACGCAGGACCATGTGCAGCAGCCGACCAAGCGGTTGCGTTCGCGGGCGTTGGGGCATCGCAAAATTCATACAGAGAAAAATATCCGAGCCTGGCCCCTTTTACGCGCGAACCTACGCCAAATAAGCCTCTAACGGGCTTTCCGTCCTAAAACCCATGTCGCTATATGAACCGTCGGTCGAATCCGGCCCCCAGCACGCGCCAAATCTTGATGTGGCTTCGTCAAAAAAGACTGACTGAGGATCGCCTTGCGTCACAAGCCACACGTTGATTGGGCCTGGTTGAATCGACAACCGATTCGCGTGAAATGCGTCGACAAGAATCACGCAAGGTTTCGGCTCCTCAAGACATTGCTCGACAAAACGGGCTTTCGACTCGGCTATGGCTTCATCGGCGACTGGCACTACTGAGTCAATGGCGAACCTTGCTTCATCCAGTGAGGATATGGACCTTTCTCGGACTTGCCTCGAAGAAAGAGTGAATATGCTTGCTTGCTTCATAGCATGCTCATTTCGCGCAATAGCCAACCGGGGCATGTAGGGTTTCGCCAGTTCCGCCAGGCGGGAAAATATCTACGCGAACACCGTCTCTCCCTTCGCGATACTGGATACGAGTTCCGTTGGGTAGAGTATTTTCGAATCGAATATACCCGGCTCGAGTAGTACTCATATTTATGGGGCCATAAGCATTTCGCCCGAAATAACTCAACAGATCACCTCGATAGTCACTAAGCCTACCCCTGGATTCACTGATGCCATTTACATGGCCTTGAGATGTCGTCGAATACGGACCCGTCACCTGACTTGGAGAGGGGCCAATACTGGGCCAGCGATACTGTGCTCCTGGACCGCCGGGGCCATTAACAGCCCCCGCTCCTCCTCCACCTCGGGGATTAAGGCCATCCGGGTCAGACTCAGAGACCGGATTGCCACCAACATAGCTGTAGGTGTTCAGCCCCCCAGCCAACCCGATGGGGTCTGATTGCACATATCGCCCCGCATGCGAATCATAGTCCCTAAAGTAGTTGTAGCTGAGATTGGTCTCCCGGTCCCGATACTGTCCGGGAAAACGTAGGTTGAACTCGAACTTGCCCAAGTTCCACGGATTCTCATTCGCCGGCATGTCGCCGAACGGCTCGGTCTGGTCCCAACGCCACAATGTCTGTTGCGCCATGTTTGAAATCAGGCGCGGCGTGTTGAGATGATCGGCTTCGATGTAGTGCAGGCTAGCTTGGGTGGTTCCGCTGCACTGCACATTGCCGGTCTGAATCCGTACATCCAGCAACGCCCCAGGCGGGGGCGCCGCGCCAGTGAAGGTGAGCTTGACTTGACCGCGGATCCACACCCAGCCGCCCGCGCCTCTACTAGCGGCGCTCGGGTACTCCGGCATATAAGTAAGGGTCGCCGAGGAAGTGCTTGCCTGATTGTTCCCGGCTGTCTCCAAGGTCAAGAGCGTATTGTTGGCGTTTTGATTCGGCATCACGTTGTTGGTGATCGAGTTGCCGAACAAGGTAACCGCCGCCTTCGCACTGCCAAGGCCCGCACTGGCGGCGACTGTGATCTTCACGGCATTCCCGGTGCGCATCTGCAATGACTGCAGATAGTTGAGGTATGTATCAGCGTAGCCGTTGAAATTTCCGAGGTCGAACAAGGAAAAACCGGTATCGGTGTCGATGATTAGGGACCATTCATTCGTTTGCCCGGATATCCACGACACGCTATTGGTGGCCGCGCCGCCAGGTTGCGACACTTGGGGGCCGTACGCGATGGCCCAGTCGGTCGCGCTACCTGGCGTGCCGCCGCGGATTTCGGCGCGTTGATCGGGGCTGAATGGCGTGAAGGTGTTGCTTGTGTCGATTTGTACGCCTGGAGAACAGTTGGCCGACCAGGCGCTGTTCAAGGGCAGAGCAACCAGCAGCGCCAGAGAAGCCCACTGGATCGAGCGGACGAAAGCACGCAGACAGGGATTCATGCAGGTTCCAGTTCGCGGGGGTCGATCGGTTGGAAACCAGGTTTTGGTCGCCCGTGTGTTCATCTGGAAACGCTGACGCCGACGGGAATATCGAGCAAATACAGGTACTCGCGCCGGGTGCTGCCGTCGGGTCCGGTCTCGACAATGAGTCGGCCGGCGCTGTCGTAGTGGTAGACGGTATCGCCGATGAGGGGAGAGGTGTTGGTCTTGCGTACGCGCCGACCTTGTGCGTCGACCTGATAGGTGGTGACGCCCACACTGCTGGTGGCCTGCGTCATGCGGCCACGGCTATCGTAGACGTAACTGCTGGTACCGTCGCCGAGCGTGTTGCCGGCGGCATCGTAGTTGAAGGTGCGTGGAGTGCTGCCGGTGATCTGGTTCAGGCGGTTGCTGGTGCCAGCATTGAGGAATGTGCTGGTCCCGGAGCCGGTGCCGCGTGACGTCCGGTTCCCGGTGAGGTCGTAGCCGTAGGAATAGCCGCCGCTTGGCAGCGCGGCTAACACCAGACGGTCGAGGTTATCGTAGGTGTAGGCGTTGCTGTTGGCGGCATTGGCTGTATCCATCAGTCCGGTGATGCGGCTGGCGGCGTCGTAGATCACGGCATAGCCGGTGCCGCCCAGGGTGTACTGGCTGATCCGGCCGTCCTGGTCACGGGTTCGGGTGACCAATCGGTTGTTGCCCAGGGTGTAGGACTTGACGCCGCCGAAAGGGTGGTAGGCGACGTTCGAGACCAGGATGGCGGTTTGTCCGCCCTGTGCTGCGGAGGCGGTGGTGCTGATCTGGGCGATGCGCCCCACAGCGTCATAGCCGTAGACCAGGGTACGTCCACCGGGGTAGGTCATGCCGGTGCGTTGGCCAGTGGTCTGGTTGTAGGCGTAGGTGGTGGTGTACGGGCCGGTGTTTCCCACCAGCGTGCGGGTCTCGGAGGTCAGGCGGCTTTTGAGGTCATAGCCGTAGGCGGTGCTGTTGAGGGCGCTGCCCGCGGCGCTGGTTTCGATGGCGGCTGTGAGCCGGCCGACGCCATTCGGGCCCTGGTCGTATTGGTAAGCCACCGTCTTGAGTTCGGCACCCGCTGCCTGGATGTAGACCATGCTGGTCAACCGGTTCAGGGCGTCATAGACATAGGCCGTGACTTTGCCACGGGCGTCGGTGCTGGTCTGCAGATTGCCGGCGCTATCGAAGGTGCGGGTGATGGTGCCGGTGTCGGGGCTGACTTGCTGGGTGGTGTCGCCGAAGCCATTGATGGCGTACGTGGTCGCGAGGTTGCGTGGATCGCGCACGCCGGTCATGCGGTCTTGGCCGTTGTAGGAGTAGCCGGTCACCGGATTGGGCTGTCCCCCTCCCGGACTTGGCTGGGTCATGGCAACCAGCCGGTTGAGCGCGTCATAGCCGTTGGTGGTGGTCCGATTGAGCGGGTCGACCATCGATGTCAGGTTGCCCTGGTTGTTGTAGTTGTAGGTGGTGGTCTGGTTTTGCGCGCCGATGTCCTGCGCGAGACGGTTCAAGCTGTCGTACACGCGCTGGCGGGTCTGCGCCAGGATACTGGCGGGATCGAAGATGTCCTCGCGGGTGCGATTGCCGCGCACGTCGAGGGTGTATTCGATGCGGTTGCCAAGGTGGTCCGCCACGGTCTCGAGGCGCTGGGCTGTGTCGTAGGCGTAGAGGATTGAGCTGCCGTCAGGCAGGTCGACACGCGTGAGTTGCCCGTTGGAATCGTATTGATAGTCGGTGACTTCGCCACCGACATTGCGAGCGGTCAGACGCTGGCGGCTATCGTAGGCAAGCTGCGTGGTCAATCCGTTCGGATCGACCACCTCGAGCGGTTGGCCGTGGGCGTTGTAGGTGGAAATTTGGGTGACGTGGCCGAGCGCATTGGTGATGGTGGCGACATTGCCGCGCCGGCCGGGGGCGGAGTCAGCCAGGGCGTGGTAGGTGAAGGTGACAACGTCGGTCACTTCGTTGCGCGGCCCATCCACGGTGGCGAGTTGCCCGAGCGCGGTGTAGGTGTAGGTGGTAGTGCGTGTGGCGCCGCCGCTGCAGGTGGTGGGCGGGGCAGCGCCGCCGGTGGCGTCGCTGGTGGTCACCGCACACTGGCTGAGAAGGCTGCCGCGATTGCCTTGGTTGGGGTCGTTGGCCGCGCCGTAGGTGTAGAACGTGGTGCGCAGCGGTTCGACCACGCGCACTGGCAGGCGCCAATCGGCATGCCAGTCGGTGGTGATGGTACGGCTTTCGGGCTTGAATTGTTGGGGGATTGGCGGGCAGGCGGTGCCGCTCAAGCCCTCGATCCGCTTCGTCTCGCGCCCTCGGGCGTCATTGGTGTAGCAGGTCAGGTTGCCGATCCAGTCGATCCGGCTGGCGACGAAGCCGTTGATGTCGTAGGTGATGGCGGCGCTGGGGCCGCAGTCGATGCAAGGTGCCGTAGTTCCGGTGGCCCTGACGATGCCGTTTTGAGTAGTGAAGTTGAGTACCCGCGTGGTGCTGCCGGCGGCGGTATCCTCGGTCAGGGTCACCTGGCCGGGCGCGGGGGTGTCGTGGGCGAGGGTGGATTTGTCGATGCTGCCGTCGCCCTTGCCGCTGCCGGTGGCGCGGCCCTGGCAGTCGTAGCTTCAGGTGCGAATACGCTGGCCGAGACTGTCGCTGGTTCCGGTGAGCTGTTCCGGCAGGCCTTTGGTCAAGGGGATCGGGCAGCCAATGTTGCTGTTGATGTGTTCGCGCTCGTTGTAATGCAATGTCCTTTCGGCGAAATCGGCGCCGCTTATGCGGGTCAGCAGATTGGGTAACGGGTCGCTGGCGCCATTCCAGCGTTCCGCTGTTTCCCCGTCATATGCGATTTCGATCAGGTGGCCGGCCGGGTCGGAGATGGCGATGATGCGGGCTTGCGCGTCGTAGCGGAAGTTGAGTTGCCGGCCGAACGGGTCGCTCATGCACAACACGCGCCCGGCAGGCGGTGTGCCACCGGCGGCAAGATGCCAGCCTGCTGAAGGCGGCGTGCACACGGGCGCTAGATAGGCGGCCGGGTGCGCTTGCGGCGCGGTCGATGAATTGGCCGCGTAGTAGAAGCCACCCTGGCCGTCGGCATAGCCGATCGACTGCGCCAGGCCCTGGCGATTGGTCATGTAGAGAAACGAGCCAGCCGGGTCGTAGAACTCGGTTTCATCGGTGGCGCTATTGGCATAGCGCCAGCCGACGAAGTGTCCGCTTTCGATCAGACGGGTGAGTTTGTCGGTGAACGCCGGAATGGCAGCAACGTATTCGTTGGTGTTCGCGGTACGGAAAAAAGTGATGATCTTGCCGTCGGCGCGTTGAATGTCCGCAGAACCGGGAACTTCGAAACCCGCAAGGCTGGCGACCATGGCTGCCTTGAGCACTTTGTGATGCGAGGCTATCCAGGCGTTGCCAAAGCCGCCCGTCCATGCGTGCTTGATTGCAGGCGTGGTGCTTGTGGTCGACCGCGAGTTGTAGACGAGGTCGACGACCAGCGGATAAGGTCCGTTGCCGCGATACAGGGGAACTCGTTCAAATTTGATGCCGGCACCCGGATTGATGGGGTTTCCTACCTGGCAAGTGCCTTCGGGACAGCCGCCGTTGTTTCCTGGATCATCGCCTTGTGGTTTACACACTGAGGTGCCGTCGGGCTTGCTACCGACGGGGCACTCGTCAACGCAACTTGGCGGTGATTCTTGAAATTTCTTGCCGGCCGGGCATTGGCATGTGCCTACCGAAGGGCCGCGCGCGACACCCTCCGGACATACCATCGTGATAGTCATTCCGTGACTGGTCGAGCCGGCACCTTCGATGCACTGATAGCCGCCTCCGACAAATTCCCAGTAGCCGCTGCTGAAATACATCGTGTTCCCGGTAAGAGTGTTCGGGGCAACGATGTTTATGATCGAAGATGCGCCAGGGCAGACTAGTGGGGGCCGGTTTTCCACGACAGTAGAAAACGACTTCGAATAGGGGTTTGGTCCCCAGTTCCAGCCGAATACGGCTTGCGCGGAAACCAGCGGCATAGCCGCCAGACTGCTCAACAAGACCACGAGCAATTGAAGAAACGACACGACGCGACCGCTTCGCAGGCCGGCATCATTCCCGCGACGAACATCCGACTCGTCTGGTTTCATGTGGCTCCCCTGTCGCGCAGCATCGGAAAAGCAGCAACCAGCGCAGCTAGCGTTTATGCCCCGTAGCTTCCATGCATTTATAGCCATCAAACGTGACAATCTGGTGAACGTAAATCGATGTCGGATGTACCGATCGGACCATGCGCACTCAAATGTGAAGGTGTTGCGGCAAGCGATAGTCCGCGCGGCTCAGGTCCGGCTGCCAATCCGCGCATGCAATGCGTTTCACGCGACGTGCGGCCGCGATTGATGCCCAGCGCTTCCCTTTTTTGCACAAAGCGCCCTACACCCGATCGATGTCCACCTCGAACACCACCGGCGGACTCGCAATCACCACTTCGCAACACGCCCGGCACCATTCCCACACGTTCGAGCGCGCTGCAGGCGCTAAGCGCCCGCTGAACCACACCGCACTTGACACTGCAAGCATGGCCGCATCGGCATGCGCAGGCGGGCTGACCTGCTCCGCCAGAAAACTAATCCGCGCGATGCGCCAAGCCCAGCCGAACAAGCGGCGCAGGCTATTCTGCGCACCCGCGCAAATGAATGTAGCCGATGCCCGTGATAGTCAGTTCGGACCATCCATCCGTGCCAATCTGCCCACGAAATTTCTTTATCGCGTCACGCCAGCGCGATTGATGCGCAGGCCCGTGCTTCCCACAATGCGACTCAGCAGCGATCGTTGTCCGATGCGCGCGCAACCAGGGGATTCACATGCACAAATTCGCAACACTCGCAGCCGCCGCCACGCTGGCGCTGGCCGCATCGTTCGGCGCACAGGCCGTCACGGTCAGCGTCACGCAAAACGACCAGTGGTATGCATTCGACATCGACGATTTTTCGTCGGCCAACGGCGGCACCGGCTGGATCGACATCGGCGACAACTTCGGCGAAGCCCTGTCGTTTTCCTTCATCCTCAACACCCCCACCTACCTGCGCGTGATCGATGCCGGCTTCGCCGGTGACCGCTTCAACGTGGCGATCGACAATGGCGGCGGCATCACAAGCTTGACCACCGGCGCGGCCGTCAACTCGCACCCGACCTCGGTCGTTAACGACTACGACGCGGCCTGGGCCAACAGCGACTACAGCCGCTTGAACACCCTGCTCGCGCCCGGCAGCTATATCGTGACCGGCGACCTGCTGCAAGCCGCCGGCGGCGGTGCACCGCTCAATGTCACCACCGGTGCGCTGATGCTCACCGCAGTGCCGGAACCCGGCACCTGGGCCATGTTGTTCGCAGGCCTGGGCCTGATCGGTTCGATCGTCCGCCGCCGCGCCTGAAGCATCCATCGCGGCGCCGCCCGCCTGATGCGTACGCGGCCGCCGCTGCAAGCCTTTCGAGAGGACACCAAATGCAATCGACACTCCGTACAAGCCTGGGCGCGTTAGCCCTGGCGCTCGGCCTGGCGCAACCCGCCCTGGCCGTGGCCGTAGCACCGGCCAAACCGCCGATCACCGTCAAGATCATCGGCTTCAATGACTACCACGGCAACCTGGCGTCGCCCGGCACCTTCAGTGTCGACACCTCGATCGCCGGCCCGGCGCGCCCGCCGGTGGGCGGCGCCGAGTTCATGGCCGCACATGTGGCCAGGCTCAAGTCGCAGAACCCGCTCAACGTGGTGGTGGGTGCCGGCGACTTCATTGGCGCCACCCCGCTGATATCGGCGCTGTTCTTCGACGAGCCGGCGATCGAAACCCTGAACCGCATCGGCCTGGAATTCAATGCTGTGGGCAACCACGAATTCGACAAGGGTTCGGCCGAACTGCTGCGCCTGCAAAGAGGCGGTTGCAAAATGACCAACGGTGTGGTCGATCCCAACAGCTGCAAGGGTGCTGCGGTCGGCACCCCGGTGCCCTTTGAAGGTGCAAAATTCCGCTGGCTTTCGGCCAACGTGATTTCCACCGCCACCGGCCGCACCCTGCTGCCGGCCTATGGGGTCAAAACCTTCAATGGCGTGCGCGTCGCTTTCATCGGCATGACCTTGAAGGGCACACCCACCATCGTCACCCCTGCCGGCGTGGCCGGACTTGAATTCAAGGACGAGGCCGATACCGTCAACGCCCTGGTGCCGCGCCTGCGCGCAATCGGCATCGAGGCCATCGTGGTGCTGGTGCACCAGGGCGGTTTCCAGCAAGGCCCGAACCTGGGCGGCATCAACGGCTGCACCCGCGACTTGAAGAGCGCCAACGGCACGCTGGATTCGGACATCGGCAAGATCGTGGCACGCCTGGACAACGCCGTAGACCTGGTGATCAGCGGTCACACCCATGCGGCCTACAACTGCTCGAAAAACACCGTCGACGTGACCGGTACCGCCGCCAGTGGTAGCGGTTTTGTCAATCCCGGCGTGGCCATCAACACGCCGCGCCCGACCGGGCTTGCCAACGCCGCCGGGCGCCTGATCCCGGTCACCAGCTCCAGCGCCTTTGGCCGCATCCTGACTGACATCGACGTCGATATCGACCCCGCTACGCGCGACATCATCGACGTGCGGCCGACCAACCGCCTGGTGGTGCGCAACGATCCGACGCTGCCGCCCAACGCCGCTGTGGCCGCTATCGTCAGCGGCTACAACGCACTGGTGTCGCCGATCGCCGATCAGGTGATCGGCTCGATCACCGTCGCGCTGCCCAACAGCGCCGACAGCGCCGGCAACATGCCAGCCGGCGAGCTGATCGCCGATTCGCAACTGGCGGCAACCCAGCCGGTGGGCTTCGGCGAGGCGGTGATCGCTTTCATGAACCCGGGCGGGGTGCGCAATCCCGGCTTCACCTTCCCGCAACTGGTAGGCGAGGGCAACGGCAATGTGACCTACGGCGAAGCCTTCACCGTGCAGCCCTTCGGCAACAGCCTGGTGACCATGACGCTTACGGCGCAGCAAATCAAGCATGCGCTGGAACAGCAGACTGCCGGCTGCCGCGGCCAGAGCGGCACACGCATCCTGATTCCGTCGGCCGGCTTCAAGTACAGCCGCAACCCGGCTCTGGCTTGCGACTCGCGCATCAGTAACGTACGCCTGGTGGACGTCAATAGCGGCAGCGTGATCGAGCAGATCGTCAATCCGGATGGCAGCGTTCCCGACCCCACCAAGACCTACCGGGTCACGGTCAACAACTTCATCGCCACCGGCGGCGACGGTTTCACCACCTTCGTAGGCGGTACCGACCTGTTGGGCGGGGCACAGGATATCGACGCCCTGGCGGCTTACCTGGCCGGCTTCAACGCCACCGCGCTGCCACCGCTGGCACCGTACAACCCGGCGGCTGCAAACCTGCAAAAGCCGCGCATCACGCTGCTGCCTTGAAACCTTGGCGTAGCCGGCCGCACGCCTTGCGGCCGGCTGGCGTGCAAGGCCTTTCGCGACATGCGCCGGGCCTTTTGCTTTTCATGCACAGGATCGCAGCACAATGAGTTTTCGCATCCGCCGGGCACTGATCGCCACCTTCTTTCTCCCGGGCATCGCGGTGGCCCTCGAAGCGCCGCGCCAGACGCTGCGCTTCAGCGGCCCTAGAACCACGGCCGCGCGGCTGGACCTGCTGCGTCAGGGCGAAGCCGCGCTGGCCGCGGGCAACCCGCGCGACGCCGAGGAATGGTTCGAGCGCGCCGGCCAAATGGCGCATGAGGCCGACGCCGAACTGGGCCAGTTGCGCGCCATGCTTGCGGCAGGTGAATTCCGCCGCGCCCTGGCGTTTGCCGCGCATATCGCCGGCGTTCACCAGGACAACGGTGCCGGCGCCGGCATGTATGCCTGGCTGCTGCATTTGAGCGGCCAGCCGCGCGTGGCGCAGGAGACGCTGGAACGTGCCCTGGAGCGCCTGCCGACCGACGCGGTGCTGCTGGCCACACGCGAGCTGTTGCATGCGGCGCAACCGCAACCGGCGGGCGTGCTGCTGCAAACGCCGGCGCGCTTCGCGCCGCTGCCGCGCGCCGCCGCCGGCCTGCCGGCCCTGCCGGCCCGCTTCCGCGGACTCGCAAGCGGCGTGCTGGTGGACCCGGCGACGGTGTTGACGGCGACTGCCGCAATCGCGGGCCATGAACGCGTCTGGGTTCGCGATGGCCTGGGCCGCACCACAGGTGCCCGCATCACGCATCGCGACGCGCCATCAGGCTTGGCCGAGTTGCGACTGGACACGCCGCTTGCGCTTGCCGGACCCGCGCTTGCCATGCCCGCACGCGACCCGTTTCCGGGCTCGCCCGCATTCACCGTTGCCTACGTCACGCAGGGCGAAACGCCCGCCTGGCCGATGTTGCGCATCGGCTTTGTGGGTGGCCCCGCAAGTCAGCCCGGGCTGCACCTGCCAGGCCAGGCCCTGCCCGCAGGCGCCAGCGGCGGCGCGCTTTTCGACAACGGCGGCCGCCTGATCGCCGTCACCACCCAGGCAGAGGGCGGCGGCGCACACGCGGTGCTGCCCTCGCGCTTGCGCGCAAGCGGCGCCACCATGCCGCCGACGGCCAACGATGCCCCCGCCCGCCTGCCACTGGATGAACTCTATGAACGCGCGCTTTCGCGCGTGGTGCAGGTGCTCAGCGAACGCTGAACCAGGCAGCACTTGCCGCTGCAGGCATGGCCGCCTCGGCGTTGGCAGGCGGGCTGACCAGCGCGACCAGAAACCCAATCAGCGCGATGCGCCAGGCCCAGCCGAACAAGCGGTGCAGGGGGTTCTCGGCACCTGCATCAGTGGCCTCGTGCGCGCCTGCGGCGGCACTGGCGTCCGCAGCGCGCACCAGCCCTGCCACACTCTGATCCAGACGGTTCATCAGCCCTTTATAGCCGCGCCAGGTTTCATTACGATGAAATCGACATGGTCCGTTCGACGCATGCGCAAAAGCGGCCAAAGCCGGCATGAACCGGCTCGCGCTGCCCACGCGACGCGATGGCGCCCGCGCAACGCCAACACGCCCAGGCGCCGGGGTGCAAGCCGATGTGGCGAAATGCTGTCAAGTGCATGCTTCCTCCCGGGAAAACCGCGCGCTGTCACCGCGTCCACGCCGGCGCACCGCCCGATGACCTGATGCCCACGCAACC
>Ga0209591_10002898_pt1 | contig 20248 bp, 18 predicted proteins | sample MAT01_FD_187207 | JGI IMG/M metagenome (GOLD analysis project Ga0209591, IMG submission 187207) | Freshwater microbial communities from Lake Fryxell liftoff mats and glacier meltwater in Antarctica - MAT-01 (SPAdes) (version 2) | ecosystem: Environmental > Aquatic > Freshwater > Ice > Liftoff... | reverse complement strand
CTTTAGTGCCTAGAGGAAAGCGTAATTGCCCGTTTTTTAATTTGACATCCGCACGAGGGAAAGTAACTAACTTGAGAGCATTTTTTTTGTACCCTGGTAGCTTTGGCGAAAGTGACCACCGGGGAGTATCCCCGTGGCGCATTTCGCGCGAAATGCGCCACCGGGGAGAATCCCCGTGGTCACTTTCGCGTCTTTGCTCAACAGTTCCATTTTTAACACCTTTGAGTAATCCAATAAACGACCGAAATGACTCAAACACAGTTGTTAAAGTTTGTTGTGCAACGTGGGAATAAAGAGCCTGAAAATGGGCGTTAGATTTTAATAGACGATGTAACTCAGATTTGCTCGGTATCTTGCCAGTTTTAAAGAATAACTGGCGAGAATAATATAGCCCGCAGTTAGCAAGCTTGTTTGACTCTTCGCAGATAAACTCTAAGATGGATCTTAGAGCAATATCTGGACTAATTAACGTCTGCTGACAACCGTAACTAGACATTTTTTTGGTTCTCAATATATTGCTTAATTACGGCGATTGGCGCACCCCCCACCGTTGAAACAAAATAGCTGTTTGTCCAAAGTGTTGGCAACCTAGATTTTAACCAAGGAAACTCAAGTCTTAGAAACCTAGATGAACGTCCTTTCATATATCGAATTAGTTTTGCAATCCCAAATTGAGGATCTACCTCCACTAAAACGTGAACATGATCCGGCATTACCTCCATCTCAATGATTTCGCTTTTGAACTCTGTAGCTACTTCCTGCAAAATAGCTTTGAGACGAACGTCCACACCCTGAATTAAAACTTTCCTTCGATACTTGGGACACCACACCACATGGTACTTACAGGAATAGGTAATATTGTTGTTTGACTTGTATTTTTGGCTCATTCCATAAATATACAGCACTCAGCCAAATAACAATTTGAAGATTATGTAAAGACTTGCTATATATCTTTTCAATGCGGCTAAAGCCGCCTCCGACTTATCCCCACGTCTAAAGCCGGGGGCTTGCGTCTCGTTTCTCGGTCAAAGGGCTGGATACAGCGAGGAATGTGCCAGAAGCCTTAAAGCAACAGTTGAGGCTGAGTTAAGAAGAGGTGGAAGCAAAGGAGCAGGGGAAAATCGCTAAGTAGGTAGACAAAAATATTTACTGTCATTGCGATTCTCTACGAGACGCTACCGCGATCGCTTCATTCGCAATGACGTTGTGTAATTGAGGGGATCTGAACACTAACTTCCGAGTTCCGAACACAATACGGTTCGGATAAGATTCGATCCCCCCAACCCCCCTTAAAAAGGGGGGCTAAGAATGGCTGCTCTATTTCCCCCTTTTTAAGGGGGACTAAGGGGGATCTTTAAGGACTATGCACCTTAACCGAACCGTATTAGTTCCGAACACCAACCGCCGAGTTCTGAACACGACTTTCCGAGTTCTGAACATGAACTTCCGAGTTCTGAACACGAACGACCGAGTTCCGAACACGAACGACCGAGTTCCGAACACGAACGACCGAGCTTTGAACACGAACGACCGAGCTTTGAACACCAACGACCGAGCTTTGAACACGAACGACCGAGCTTTGAACACGAACTTCCGAGCTTTGAACACGAAAGATGGTAATATTAGCTTGAGTAATGAGCAATAATACCTCAAAACCCGTTCTGAGGGTGCTAACTGCACATTAGAGGGCTATATCCCGCTTGCTAGAGTGTGAGTCATTCACGTAAAATATAATGCCATTGTTGCGGCAGTTATCATGACCTCATCTGCGTCGTTTGACACATTAGAGTCTTTACAGGCGGATATCGCTGAATTGATTACTCGCTTACCGACATTAAAAAATCGGCAACTTATTCAGCAAGCACTTGCTACTATTGTTCGTCTAGCTGATACCGAAATTGAGCGTCTCGATTGGAAAATCTTGTCAGCTTCATTAACAGATATGGAGCGCGGTTTCCAACTCTTCTATGATTACCGACACGTTCGCAAAGTCACTATTTTTGGTTCGGCTCGCCTCGCATCTGATACACCAGAATACCAAATGGCGGTTGAGTTTGCTCGTGCTATTTCTCAACTAGGATTTATGGTGATGACTGGCGGTGGCGGTGGGATCATGCAAGCGGGTCAAGAAGGCGCGGGGCGAGAAAATTCCTTTGGATTAAACATTCAGTTACCCTTTGAGCAGCAAGCAAACCCGTTTATAGAGGGTGATCCTAAGCTCATTCACTTCAAATATTTCTTTACTCGTAAGCTGTTTCTCCTCAAAGAAAGTGATGCTGTCGCCTTGTTTGCTGGAGGCTTTGGCACTCAAGATGAAGCTTTTGAATGTATGACATTAAGCCAAACTGGTAAATTCGGCCCAGTACCTCTAGTTTTAATTGATCACCCTAATGGTGACTACTGGCGCTCTTGGAGCGAATACATTGATCAGCAACTCGTGCAGAAAGGTCTTGTCAGTCCTGAAGATCCGAGCCTTTACACGGTGACAGATAACCTGGATGTGGCTTGCGACGCTATCACCCGTTTTTACAAGGTTTATCACTCCTGTCGATATGTAGGCGATAGGTTAGTCATCCGCCTGAAGACAGATTTATCAGACGCTCAAGTAGAGCAACTCAATGCTGATTTTAGCGACATTATTATTCAAGGACGCATTGAAAAAAGTCAGGCGTTACCTCAAGAAGCCCAAGATGAAACTGTTGGACTACCCCGTCTGCTTTTGTACTTCAATCAACGCGACTTGGGGCGCTTATATCAGATGATTGCCACAATTAACCAGATGGGTACTCCTTCACCAGAGGATGCAGCACATCCAGAAAGAAAGTAGAGTTTAGGGGTGGATTTTTCCACCCGCACCCCAATAAATACGATAAGTCAATTTAATAAGTCACATAGACTTTTGATCCCCCCAACCCCCCTTTTTAAGGGGGGCAAAAACTTCTCAAAGTCCCCCTTTTTAAGAGGGATTTAGGGGGATCTACGACGATTTTGGTTTTTTTAGAAGAGTTGTGTGTACACCGGAGCCTTAAAAAAGGGGAAATAGAGCCATTATTAGCCCCCCTTTTTAAGGGGGGTTGTGGGGATCTCCCTAAAAAACCCAATCTAAATACACCAGTTATTGAAACTCAATGCTGATCGGCATAAAAAAGCGTGTATATTGGCACAGGAAATAATATAAAACATCCTAAACAGACGTAGGGGAATAAAATATGCTGGAATTATTGGGTTCAGGTTTGGTTACACTCTGGCTGGAAATGGCCGGCGTACAGTTCAAGCCTCAGGATGCGCTGGATGCTCTGACTTGGCAAAGTAGCCCTGGCTTGGTTCTTGCCCCTGATCCAAATCCAGCTGGGGCGACGACGGTGCAGACATATCTAAAAAAGCTCATAACATCAAAATTGGTGGCGCAAAATCTGGCTGAGAGTCAGGGAATTTGGATGCAGTCGGGGCCGATGCTGATGGCAAATCACCAAGGTACGACACCTCTGCCGGCTGCCTCTTTAACCAAAATTGCTACTTCATTAGTTGCTTTGAAAACTTGGGGGCCAAATTATCAATTTGATACTTTAGTAAGTGTCACTGGGACAGTTGTCAAAGGAGTTGTGCAGGGTGATTTGGTGATTACTGGCGGTGGTGATCCTTTGTTTGTTTGGGAAGAAGCGATCGCTCTTGGTAATACTCTCAATAAAATGGGCATTAAGCAGATAAAGGGAAATTTGATCATTACTGGCAATTTTGCCATGAATTTCCAACGTCAGCCGATGCTAGCAGGTCTGATACTCAAGCAAACTCTAAATTATGCAACTTGGGGTCGCCCTGCTGTTTACATCCACTCAATCATGCCCAAGGGAACACTCAAGCCGAAAGTTGTGATTGCAGGTGCGATCAAATTTGCGGCGCAACCAAACCCGCAACAAATCTTGTTACTACGTCATCGCTCGTTACCCTTGAAGCAACTAATCAAGGAAATGAATGTTTACAGTAACAACGAGATGGCAGAGATGCTGGCAGACTCAGTGGGGGGAGCAGCTGTAGTACAATCAACGGCTGCTCATCTTGCTAAGGTGCCACAAGTGGAAATCCAGTTAATCAATGGTTCTGGACTGGGGCCAGAAAATCGCATTTCCCCTAGAGCTGCTTGTGCTATGTTGATGGCTATTCAAGGCGAGGCATCTGCTCATCAACTGAATTTAGCTGACTTGTTCCCGATGTCTGGGTTTGATCGTCGAGGAACACTACACTCTAGACACATTCCCGCCGCGACTGTAATCAAAACTGGTACTCTCCGGGATGTAAGCGCTTTGGCGGGAGTGATGCCCACACGCGATCGCGGTTTGGTTTGGTTTGCTATTATCAACCGTGGGACAAATGTCGGCGGTTTCCGTACTGGACAAGATCAACTGTTGCAAAGTGTTGTAAAACAATTACAACTACCTGCAATTGTTCCTGCTACCCTCACTCCCCACTCAGCCATCAACTCTTTACCCCAGCTAGGCGCAGTTAGTCGCAATGATATCTTGTTCAAAAGTTAGTTTGTTGTCCGATTCACGTCTGGGCGCTCCAAATTCAAAAATAATTAAACATAATTGAGGGGCAATCTCCTTATATTTGCTTTGATGAATCCAAAACAATCATAAGGCGATCGCCCCTAAATGTATTGAGCGCTTTTAACACTCTTGAGATTAAGTTAATCCTCGGATCTCTGTGTCGCACATTAGCTTATTCAGCAGTAGCGAGTTCAGTACTACCGCGTGTCCGACGGCGTGTCAGGCTGTTGTACAGCATTACACCAATGGCCTTGATTAAATTGCCTTCCAATTCCTCAAACAGCTTCATGTTCGTACCAAAGGCGGCGTTAGCTTCATCAACTATGCGATCGCTGGTAGCATCATCAAGGGGTAGTTCATCCAAAGTTTGACGATATTTCGCTTTGAATGCCTTCTCATCGGAAATCTCTGGAAACTCATAAAAGGCTGTTCCTTGCCCATCAGACAAATTCATTGCTGTTACAGCAATATTTTTGAGAATTTGTCCCCCAGATAAATCACCCAGGTAACGAGTATACGAATGGGCGATTAACAGTTCTGGTGCTGTTTCAGATATTTCTCGGATGCGCTGTACATAAGCTTTACCTGCGGGAGATAGTTGGATTTGCTCTCTCCAATTAGCCCCAAAGTAATAACCCAAGTCTTGCTCTAGGGTATGTTTACGGTTTAGTTGGGGAAAGTTAATTTTAGAAATAATTGGGTGCTGACGGTGCTTTTCCATCTCTTCTTCCATCGCTGAGTAAACGAAGTAGAAGTTAGCAACTAATTTGCGGTAAGAGTTTTTCTCGACGACTCCTCTTAAAAAGCACTTAACAAAACCGACATTTTCTGCCATTGTGTGGGCTTTTTTAGTGCCTACACGTAATTTGGCTGCTAAATTGCTGCTCATGCTAAATTTCTCAACTTCAAAAAATCAACTGCCGAAGTTTTAATTTACTAACGGCTAAAAAAGCCATTAAACCGTTACCTTAAAACTATTTGATGAGAATTTATATTAAAATTTTTTAAGCTGCTCGGATGATTTTGTAGTTTTTTACACAGCAACAAGGCTAAACGAATTGAACTTTTAGATTCCGATGTCTTGATTAAAAGGAATAATTAGCTAAAATGTGGAGACTTTACTGATCAAGTAAAAATAAATACTGACTTTATTAAAAATTCACAATTCAAGAGGCAATTTTTAAGTATTATTACTTAATATTGGCTTGATCAGAATGAATTTCTTAAGAAAAAAAGCATGACGAAATTGCTGAATAGAGTTTTAAGTGCTATTTTTCAGTGTGATTGTGTGGAGTATTTAAACTTATGGTTTCATCTATAACTCGGATATCAGACATTCCCGGGGGTTCTGCTTCCGAAGCTGATGGATTGGACAAAGGAATTGAGAGCAGTTTTGCCTTTAATTTAATCCCACTACCAGCAAATCCCTTATTTGGTACTGACGGGATTCGCGGACGAGTCGGAGAATTACTAAGTGCACCTTTAGCATTACAAGTTGGTTTTTGGACGGGGATTGTTTTACGTAACCATGCTACTCAAGTAGGTCCAGTCATTCTCGGACAGGACTCTCGAAACTCCAGCGATATGCTAGCAATGGCTTTGAGTGCAGGGTTAACAGCAGCAGGGTTAGAGGTCTGGTATTTGGGATTATGTCCCACTCCTGGCATTTCCTATGTCACCAGCATCAGTGATGCTATAGGCGGAGTGATGATTTCTGCTAGCCACAATCCGCCAGAAGACAATGGTATTAAGGTTTTTGGTGCCGATGGTGGGAAGTTGCCGCAAGTATTACAGGCAGAAATTGAAGCCGGACTGCGTGGCAAAATATCACCGATTGCTAGAGTCAGTAATTGCGGACGGCATTACTCACGTTTTGAGTTAGTGGAGGATTATAGCTCGGCGTTAAAAAAACCCCTGAACAGTGCGCTAAATCTTCAAGGAATGAAGATTGTTTTAGACTTGGCATGGGGAGCAGCAGTCGGGTTAGCACCATCAGTATTTACAGAAATGGGAGCAGAGGTAATCTGCTTGCATAACGAAGCGGATGGCGATCGCATTAATGTTAACTGCGGTTCCACTCATTTAGATATTCTTGCAGCAACAGTACAAGAACACAACGCTGATTTAGGCTTTGCCTTTGATGGCGATGCTGATCGCGTTTTAGCTGTAGATAATATTGGCCGGCAAGTTAACGGCGATTACATTCTCTATCTGTGGGGACGCAAGTTACAACAAAACCAACAGTTGCCGGATAACTTAATTGTATCTACTGTCATGGCCAACTTAGGTTTTGAGAAAGCTTGGCAACAAATTGGCGGCAAATTAATTCGTACCGCAGTCGGCGACCAATATGTGCAAGCCGAAATGGTGCGGACTGGGGGAATGCTCGGCGGCGAACAATCAGGTCATATTCTTTGCCGTCATTATGCCGTGACTGGAGATGGTTTATTAACAGCCTTACACGTAGCAGCTTTGGTAAAAGAGGCGGGTGTTTCCTTAGCGGAATTGGTAGATCAGAGCTTCCAAACTTATCCACAATTGTTGCGGAACGTGCGAGTTATGGATCGCGATCGCCGTTTAGGATGGAAAGATTGCCAACCTCTCCAAGAAGCGATCGCACTTGCTGAAGTTGCAATGGGTGATTCCGGCAGAATTTTGGTTCGCGCCTCTGGTACAGAACCAGTAATCAGGGTGATGGTAGAAGCCGCCGATGCCGAACTTGCAAACTACTGGACAAATGAATTAGTCTCAAAAGTTCAGCAACATTTGATGGACTAATACCAATTCTTTGGAAAACTGCACAAAATCAAGTTTGGTGAAACAAGGGGCTTAAGCCCCTTTTCTATGCAACCTCACAGATAATTGGTATAAGTATGCATTGTTATTAATTAGGGTCAAAAATCTGAATTATAGAGGATGTTTATAAAGTCTGATTTAGAAGCATGGTTAAATCAGCAGGAAAGCGATTAACTTTAGATAATTAATATTATTTCAATCCCTAATAGGGATTTTGATGAATTGCAATGCGGTTAGATTTCGCTAGGCTCAAAAAATCTTTTGACATCCCGTATCAATTAGTCCTATGCTAAAAACTTATTACCAACTGAAGTATTTTTTTATCTTAGATGTAAAATGTTTGATTACTCTAGTTTCCCTTTAGCTGCCTATCTCAATATCTCTTCGCCAAGAGCAGCTTGTTTATAAGTGTTATCTGCTCAAAAATTAGCAGATTTAGAAGGATCTCCATTAGATTTTTCTAATATAACTGATTTAGAAGCATGGTTAAATCAGCAGGAAAGCGATTGACTTTAGATAATTAATATTATTTCAATCCCTAATAGGGATTTTGATGAATTGCAATGCGGTTAGATTTCGCCAGGCTCAAAAATCTTTTGACATCCCGTATCAATTAGGCCTATGCTAAAAACTTCTTACCAACTGAAGTATTTTTTTATCTTGGGTGTAAAATGTTTGATTACTCTAGTCCCGCTTTAGCCGCTTATGTCAATATCTCTTCACCAAGAGCAGCTTGCACCAACGGCAGTAAAGTTGCGATCATCAATGCTGAAGGGGTATGGGAAGTAGAAGAGAATGGGACAAAAAAACTAATTCCAAACTCTTCTCATGATGCCCGTGACTGTGCAGTAATTGACGGCAAGACCTATGTTCTCGCTGTCCCAACAGGGTTAGTAAAATTAAGTACTGACGGAGCTATCCAAAAGATAGTTACCAACATAGCCAATTCAAGAACGCGAGTCAAGTTTCTAGAGGGGCTCGTCATTCAACAGTCCGCAAATACTTTATCAATATATGACACCAGCCTCAACTTCAAAGCCAAAAATACTTATGGCGTGACGGAGGTAATGGATTTTGAGTACAAAAACAACTATCTCTACATTAGTGGTTTTCAACAACAAAAACGGGCAGGTATTCCCGTCCAAATAGCTTTTCTTTACCGAATGGGTTTCAATGGCACAAAGTTATTCAATCTGCCAAATTTGCCAGGAGACAACCAAGGTAAGCTTTGGGGTTATGGTGCAGGTAGCCTTGCTGATAACATGGCAGATACCCGATTAAATCGCCTACATATTTTTGGTAATAAACTTTATGTACTCGGCTCAGTTTATGGTGGCAATTCAATTTTTAGATGGAATGGTAAAAATTTAATAACCCAAACGTTGATTACTACCGATAAGTATACCAATGCTGCCCAGACGCGCGATGAAACAAAGGTATATACAGGAGTTGTTGATCTTACTAAGTTTAGTGTCGAGCGTGGACAGCTAGCTTTTCCAAGACTTCCTTCATCTGCTGGGTTAGGTGACGGAAGCGCTAATTTCCCTAAAACCATTTATTCTAATGGCACTAGTATTTTTGTGGGTTCCTCTGCTGCTTACGCAATTCCCAATAGAGATAGCCAACTTTTCTTAGGTAAACCCATCCCGGCTTACCGTGGCGATGCAAGTTTTTTGGTTGTTCCTAATAATCTGAATACTCGGCAAGCTTGGGTTACTCCTGGCAATGGTGAAGTATTGCTCTTTACCGATAAATTTGCAGTACTTAAAACAGGTAATATAAATGACTTGGCTACAAATTCAGGAACTACCCAATTCTTGCCAACAAATACGTATTTTGTTAAGTTTTAAAAAAGCTATTTGTTCTTAGGCGTTAGCTTTAAAAACCTCCAAGCATTCAAGGTGGAGGTTTTTTTAAGTAATTGTTTCTATTCAACTGGAACTACTACAGTTTTTTTGTTTTAGGATGTATTTCCTAGTCCCGGCATCAGACAACTGTTTCGATCCCTAATAGGGATTTTGATGAATTGCAATCGCTTGATCGGATTGATAATGCTGTACTGGGATGTTTCAATCCCTAAGAGGTTGTTTGAAAAATGCAAAGGGTTTCTTTTGCTGCCATAATTTTTGACTACGATGGAACTCTGTGCGATAGTAGCGATCGCTTTAGTAGCCTTAGTAGCAAGATGACCAAATCCTTTATGCTGTAATACTTGTAGCTATTTTAGATAAACGACATTAATTTGTTAAGACGACAAACAATTCGTTAATCGACAATCACTTTCTAAATTTTACCTTGTAGAGCAATTCATCTTTAATCCGGTTGAGAATTGAAGTCTCATCCAGGTTTGCCAAAATCCGATCAATCACCGCTTTCGGGCCATCAGGCCCCCAAGTCGCGCCATTGGCTAAATAAACTTTGGTAACTTGTCCAATACCGTAAGAAGAAACACCAGCTACTCCCGCTTGGGTGATTGCCACTGATATATAAGGAGCAAGGGTGGCACCTGCGGTAGCTGTTGCAGAGATCCCAAGTAAAGTTTTTAATCCACTCAAACCTAAATTTGCTAACAATTCACTAGCACCGATGCCGCCCATACTCAGGGCGATTTTTTGCAGCAATTGTACAGCCCCGGCTTCGGTCATGGAGAAGCCATAGAGCTTAGATAAACCCAAAATCAGAGCAATATCAATGACTACGCTACTCAGAATATCTACCACAGTTAGGGGATTGAGTGCGATCGCTAATGCCTTAGTCATCACAGCTTTCCAAATCAACTGATTGGCATTCTGTTCCCGAATCATCACTTTTCGCTCAACCAATTGCTCATTGACAATATCGGCATAAAGCATGGTATTAAGAGCAACCAAGGCTTTACCCTCACGGTGTAAAATCTCCAAAATTTTCAGCTTGAGTTCGTCAACTTTCGCATTACCTGTACGCAACTGTATGCCCCTAGTACCATCAGGGCGATGAATCGCCGTCTTCACCAATGGCGATGCCGCAGCCATGACAATTTCTAGGGGTGTGAGCAATTCCCGCACCCTTTCATCCCGGATTTTCTGGTAAACTGCCATCCGGTCTGCTTCTGGATACTGGTCTACTTTGTTAAACACCAAAATGATCGGTTTACCTGCTTCCCGTAACTGAGAAAGGGCGATGTATTCTAGCTTCGTCATATCGCCAGAGATCACAAACAAAATCAAATCCGCAAGTTTTGCAATCTGTTCAGCTAACGCGGCACGGGTTGCACCATCTACTTCGTCTAACCCAGGAGTGTCAATTAATTCCACCTGCGATTGACCTACACCAGGGAGAGTGACTCGCAAAGCCCGTTCAGTTTTTCCAATTGCTTCCTCACTAATACTCCAATTAACTCTTTGTGCAGCACGGGTAACACCATGCAGCGGCCCAGTTTCAAATACTGTTTGCCCAACCAAAGCATTAAGTAGAGAAGACTTACCACGTCCCACCATGCCAAAAGCCGCAATCTGTACCACCATGCCGTCTAATTTTCCCAGCATGGTTTCCAAATCAGCAATTTCCGTCTCCAACCCGGTTTTTTCTTGGGAAGTGAGGTCGAGATTGCTTACCAAGTTTCGTAGCGCCGTTTGTGCTTGTTTATAATTCAGTTCCGTCTGAATGTCTTCAAAACTGAAAATAGCACTATCCAGTTCTTCCTCCCAGCTGAGAGAATTTGCATCAGTGTTGGCGGAATCGCTTTGATGAGGTTCAGGCACGGGCAATGTCGAAGTCATATCAATTTGAGATTTGGGATTTATTTAGATTAGCCCCGTCTCTTATCCTAGTTATTTTTAACAGGGGTTTGTGGAGATAAGAGAGCTAAAAGACTCGTTAATGGAGCTAAAAGACTCATTAATGGAGCTAAAAGACTCATTAATGGAGCTAAAAGACTCATTAATGGAGCTAAAAGACTCATTAATGGAGCTAAAAGACTCATTAATGGAGCTAAAAGACTCATTAATGAAGCTAAAAGACTCATTAACGGAGCTAAAAGACTCATTAATGGAGCTAAAAGACTCATTAATGGAGCTAAAAGACTCATTAATGGAGCTAAAAGACTCATTAATGGAGCTAAAAGACTCATTAATGGAGCTAAAAGACTCATTCTCAATGCTTAATGCCCCAATGCCCAACTATGTAGACTAATGACTTACAAAAAGTCATAAACTAAAAAATGCATCTAAATAGCGCGTTAGGATCTTGACTAAATTACCTGTGCGAAAAATCATTATTGCCGGCAACTGGAAAATGCACAAAACCCAGGCAGAAACCCAGGAGTTTTTACAAGGATTTCTGCCCCATTTAGAGGAAACGCCCCAGGGGCGAGAAGTGATATTGTGCCCTCCGTTCACTGATTTAAGTATTTTGTCCAAGAGTTTGCACGGTAGCCTCATCCAATTGGGGGCGCAAAATGTCCACTGGGAAGAATATGGAGCCTATACGGGTGAGGTTTCTGGCCCAATGCTGACAGAAAGTGGTGTGCGCTTTGTGATTGTCGGTCATAGCGAACGACGGCAATTCTTTTGTGAAACGGACGCAACTGTTAATCTGCGTCTCAAAGCGGCTCAAAGGTATGGTTTGACACCAATTCTTTGTGTAGGCGAAACTAAACAACAACGAGATGCAAGAAAAACTGAATCACTGATTATCACTCAACTAGAAAAAGGTTTAGTGGATGTTGATCAGAATAATTTGATAATTGCCTATGAACCAATTTGGGCGATTGGCACTGGTGATACTTGTGAAGCAGCAGAAGCTAATCGAATAATTGGCTTAATTCGTAACCAGTTGAGTAATCAAAATGTATCAATTCAATATGGCGGCTCAGTTAAGCCGAATAATATTGATGAGATCATGGCTCAATCAGAAATTGATGGTGCTTTAGTGGGAGGAGCAAGTCTCGAACCAGAGAGTTTTGCTCGGATTGTGAATTTTAAGTCACTGTGATGTGCCTTTTTCTCGTTCCCATGCTCTGCATGGGAATGCCTAATGTAGATTTATGCCAAGTAACTTGATAATTCGGGGGCGCTGTTTCGAGTGGGGACAGCGAACTTATTTGATGGGTATTTTGAATGTAACGCCTGATAGTTTTAGTGATGGGGGTGAGTTTAATACTACGTCTGCTGCTTTAGCACAGGCGCAAGCACTGGTAGCTGCTGGTGCTGACATTATCGATGTGGGCGGTCAATCAACTCGACCAGAGGCAAAGGAAATAACTCTGGCGGAGGAACTTGACCGAGTGCTATCAGTATTACAGGTGCTTAGATCGGAAATTTCAGTTCCGATTTCTGTAGATACTACCCGTGCTGCTGTAGCAAGGGCATCTATCGAAGTTGGAGCAGATATTATTAATGATATTTCTGGCGGCAGCTTTGACTCAGAGATGTTGCCGACAGTGGCAGAGTTAGATGTGCCGATTATTTTAATGCACATCCGAGGAACACCACAGACAATGCAACAACAGACTGATTATGAAGATTTGCTCAAAGAGATTTATAGTTTTTTAGCTCGGCAAATTGGGTTAGCAACTGCTGCGGGCATTGACCTGGATAAAATTATTATTGATCCTGGTATTGGTTTTGCTAAGAACTATGAGCAAAATTTAGAAATTTTTCGCGGCTTGCGATCGCTCGTAGCACTCAACTGTCCTATCTTGGTAGGAGCATCCCGTAAAAGTTTCATTGGTCGCATTTTAAATCAACCAGATCCCAAAGCCCGAGTTTGGGGAACGGCAGCAGCTTGTTGTGCTGCTATTTTTAATGGCGCTGATATCCTCCGAGTCCACGATGTTCAAGAAATGCGCGATGTTTCACTAGTAGCGGATGCAATATTCCGACCCGCCAGACAGCGTGACTGTTAAGTATTGCCATTTTCGGGTTTTTTACCGTTACCTTCTTTAACCATCGACTCGGCAATTAACTCCTGAAACATTTCAGTTGAGTTGGCTGGGTCTACAAAGACAATTTTGGCATTATTGCTCTCGCCGAGTTTTTGACTGGCATCTACATAATCTTGAGCGACAAGATACCGCAGAATGCCCCTACTTTCGGGATTGGAACGTAATGCTTGAGAAATTATCTCCACTGATCTCATAGTTCCTTCTGCTTTCCGAATAGCAGCTTCTTTTTGCCCTTCGGCTTCGGTAATCAGCGCCCGTTTTTTGATTTCAGCAGCTTGCTCCTCTTCTCTTGACTTTCGCACACTCTCAGGTAGTGTAATATTCTGAAGATCCAACCGGAGAATCTCAACTCCCCAACCCGCCGTTATATTGTTTAACTGGTCTGAGATAGCTGAGTGCATCTCTGCTCTAGAAACATTGGTCTGCTCAAGGGTGTTCTGGGCAATGATTTCTCTGAGGGTGGTTGTAGTCAGGTTTATCAGCGCTGCTTGGAGATCTTCAATAGCGTAAAAGCTTTTCTCAATATCTCTAAGACGCCAGTACACAACACCATCGACTTCCAGGTTAATGTTATCTTTGGTGATCACATTCTGAGGCTTGATGTCTAAAATTTGCTCTCGCGTAGTATCTTCCATCACAATCTGATCGACAAAAGGAACAATAAAGTTCAGTCCCGGCTTAAGTTTCCGATGATACCGCCCCAAGCGTTCAACTAGGGCTTCATTACCTTGATTAATCAGTTTTGCAGAACCTAAGGCATAACCTATAAGCACTAAAACTATAAAAATGATTGGCTCCATATATACTCCTATTCAGCTTTGGGGAGAATTTAGTGTCAAGGATATGCTACTAGCTTGTCATATCTTTGAGTTTAATGTTTTGAGTCGCTGCGGGTCTTGTACATATTCTGTAAGTAGAATTGTTTTGCAGAATGCGATCGCTATTAAAGCACCTTGATAACACGCTGGCAAGGACTACTTGATGTAATCAACATTACTTGTACTGACACCTTCAGACAGCCGAGGTTTTAATTCAATATATTTACTTAGTTTTGTCCAAATAAATGTAAAATTTAGCAGGGGTTTAAAAACCCCACTACGATCCAGGGCAAACGCACCTTATTTTCTAATAAAAACTAATTCGTAATGCTGGAATTTTCTCATTATGCGAATCATTGCCCGCAGCACGTTACGAAAGTTTTGGGAATCATATCCCGATGCCGAACAGCCATTAAAGGCTTGGTTTGATGAAGCATCTCGTGCAGAATGGGATAGTCCGGCAAATATCAAAAGCATTTATCGCAATGCCAGTATTATTGCTAATAACCGTATTGTTTTTAATATAAAAGGCAATGATTACCGCTTAATTGTTCACGTTCGTTATAATATCGGAATTATTTTTATTCGTTTTATTGGAACCCATAAAGAATACGATAACGTAGATGCAACAGGTATTTGAGGCAGTAATATCTATGCTTGAACACCGTCCAATCCGCACCGAAGCTGATTATCGTGCTGCGCTTGCTGAAATTGAAAGATTGTTTGATGCGGAACTAAACACATCAGAGTCCGACCGTTTAGAAGTTTTAACTACGCTTGTGGAAGCATACGAGCAAAGGCATTACCCAATCGAAGCACCAGATCCTATCGAAGCAATCTTATATTATCTCGAATCCCGTGGGTTATCTGTAGATGAATTAGGTTCTGTTATTGGTAGTAAAGCAGAAGTTGCCGACATTTTGCATCGCAAGCAAGCGTTAACGTTGGAGATGATTCGGGGTTTGCATAAACAATTGGGGATTCCGGCACAGATTTTGATTCAACCATACCCTTTAATGCAAAATTCAGCTTGATGGTGATTTAACCGTGGTGGAGTTATTTTACAGCCAACTAGCTTATGGAATTTTATAATTGCTTTTGCAGCATTAGCATCTGGATATAAATTACTAAATGAGGGCAGGATAAACTTTTAAAATATGTAAATATAATAGTATTTTCTCATTTCTGGTAGTAGGCAAGACTATATTTTTTGCCAGTTAATAGTATAATTATGAAAATTTAGTATTATAATTTTTCCATATTCTCTACTGCCGCTGAGAGTGCATTAGAACACTTAGATTAACTTGTAGCTAAGTGCAATTTTACAACTCAGAAGCATACATAACCCGCCTTAACTGGACGATTAACCTCTTAACCTAACTTTAGCTTAGGGGGGTTTTACTAAGTTTGAGGCTGATATTACAATGGAAACTATTGATAATGAGGAAAAGCCAAGAATGACTCAGGTGCTTCTAGGAGAGAACGAAGGAATAGACTCAGCTTTGCGTCGGTTTAAACGCCAGGTTTCCAATGCTGGTATATTAGCCGATGTAAGGTATCATCGGCACTTTGAAACACCGATAGAAAAACGCAAACGTAAGGCAGTGGCAGCTAGACGCAAAAGAACTTTTAAATAAACCTATTTGGCTTGGAACTGGCGTTGCTTTATTTAATAACCTTAAACGGGGAACCGGAATCAAAGTCCCCCTTCTTTAAGGGGGATTTAGGGGGATCTAGAACGTTTTGCTACCTACAATAGGACTTTTCAAACAACCTTTAAGACTCAGAATTATTAATGGTGCGGCTATTACAAAGATTCATCGCCTTTTCTACTCCCTGCTTAAGGCTTAGTTCTATACACTCAACTACGAACTGAAGTACAAGAGACATCAGCTGATTTTCCGCAACAGAAAATCGCCCCAGGACATGGGAGATAGTATCTGAATCATCATTATTAGCTGCACCTTTGGGTTTACCAATACCGATTCGCAACCGGGGAAAATCTTGACCGCTAAGATGTGCGATCGCACTTTTCATGCCGTTATGTCCCCCAGCCGAACCAGACAAGCGTAGACGAGTTTTTCCTAAAGGCAAATCCATATCGTCATAAATCACCAGCACCGACTCAGGCGGCAATTTATACCAACTTGTCACCGCTTGGATTGCTTGTCCTGAGCGATTCATATAAGTCAACGGTTTTAGCAAGCGAATCTTACCTCCACCTGATGCCATACCCTCGCCATACTCTCCCTGAAACTTGCGATTTTCCGCTAAGGGAATGCGCCAAGAACGGGAGAGAGTTTCTACAGCAGCAAAGCCGATATTATGGCGTGTTTGGTCGTATTTGCTTTCTGGATTCCCCAACCCGACAATTAGCTGGGGAATCACCAAAGCTGGTTGCGTAAAACCTTCTGTCATTTTGCCTAAAATAAATCTATATGCAGCACTCTCCTAGCTAGTAGTCTGCTAAAACAACCTTGATGAGTGAATAAGTTTGTAGTCAGGACTTTAGTCCTTGATTTTAGTGCTAAAGCGCTCACTACAAACCCAGCAAACTTAGCTTGTCAGACTACTAGGTTGGGAAGAGCTAGCGGTATCATGTTCAGATTCAGCAGGCTCGATTTGCTTAGGTTCCAATTCAGCAGTAGTCTTTACAGTTTCTTCTAACTGTTCTACTTCTTTTTGAAACTCGTTTTGAAAATCCTTGGAAGCTTCTTGGAAACTACGAATTGTTTTGCCCACACTCCGACCAATTTCTGGCAGCTTCTTTGGGCCAAAGATTAACAATGCCACTACCATAATTACACCCATTTCCGGCAGACCGATACCAAATATATTCATTTTTGTCTCCTGTAAACTCTAAAACCACTACAATACAAAAATTCACATACTATATAGTCTACTCAATAGTCAGTGTGTACTGACTATTGACAAAAAAACCCGGAAGAGCCGGGTGTAACTTAACTTGTTATCCAAACTTGATAGCTCTGTATCCGTTAACGCCCTACAGTCCGCCAATCGACAAGTACATCCTGAATCAACAGTGATTGATTGTAAAGTTGCAGAATAATCAGCAGAAACACGAAAAATAGCAAAATAAAAACAGCCATCACAGGGGTAGTACCCCAACCTGGAGACACTTTCCCATACTCAGAATTGAGGGGTTTCAGGATATCTCCCAACCAAGTCCTTTGCGCCATAGTTCACCTAACATTACTTGCCAAAGCTTTTTTTAATCTTCTGTAATATTCTATAAGAATAGCACTTATAATCTATACCTCAATTATGGAACCCGCAATAGTTCTTAGCATTTCTGTGGCTGTCATGGTGGTTGCCATCACCGTACTGTCGATTTATACCTCCTTTGGCCCTCCTAGCAAGCAATTGAACGATCCTTATGATGACCATGAAGACTAAAAGAGACGCGATTAATCGCTTGTAGAGACGCGATTAATCGCGTCTCCCAGTTAAGGATTAGTCGCTGGTATCACCTTGAAACTGGCGATTTTCCAGGGTGGTATCGTCAAGATTTGTTGCCCAGATGAGAATTCAGTAGTTGAGGAACGCTCCAACAAATCTACCGTGTCTCCTAGACTCAACCCTAAATCACTTTGTAAAGATAGCTTGGCTGTGTCTCCGTGACATTCATAACACCGCAGAATCAACTGTTGCGGATCATCTTCAGATGGTTTCAAGGCCATCAAGATTAAATTTTCGGCTGATAAATTCAGGAAACTCGCCCTGTCAAGAGTGCTGTTAGCGGTAGCGGAGCCTTTAGCCTGTGTACAGTTGTAACTACTAAGTGAGTTGACTATTACTTGTAAAGGTGTATTCAATTCATAGCCACGTCGTACCGTCTGGGCTGATTCCCAGCGATCGCCGTGGGGATACAATGTATATGTAAATTCGTGAAAGCCTCTGTCAGCGTCTATATCTGGCCAAGTAGAACTTCGTAGCAGTGTCAGGCGGAGTTGATTTGGTTTGCTGTCATAACCATATTTAGAATCATTCAGCAAGCTGACACCATATAAACCCTCCTTTATCTCCCCAGTTAAATCAGCCCAACGTAAGGCGGGGACTTCCCATTTTGCTTGTTCTGCGGGTGTTAGGGGTTTAGTTGAACGGCGAATCGCACCACAGGGAATTTCATAAGTAGCAAAATCTGCTTCGACATTCAGAGGAAAAGCAGCTTTCACTAATACATGATTTTCTTGCCAATTGACGGTGGTGGCGATATTCAGCAGAGGTGAACCAGCTTGGAGAATATAATCTTGGCAAAATTCCGATTCACCCAACTGACGCACCACACGCACACGACTTTGCACTGTACCTTGTTCTAGCCACTGAATAGATTGAAGATTTGTTGAGGGTAAGGGATGATCAGCATAATTGGGATCAATATTCCAAGCATCCCAATATTGACCACTATCTTTAAAAGCTTGTAGTTGATTTCCTGCGCCACTCAAAACTTCCCGTTGATAAGTTTTGTCAAAAATACTTGATAAATCTCCAGTGTCAGGATCTATCACAACTCGCAAGAATTCATTTTCTAAAATCCAGTCTGGGAGGATTGGGGAGTGGGTAGAGACGCGATTAATCGCGTCTCTACTGGGAGATGAGGGGGAAAGCCAAAATATGCGGTAGCCTACGGGTGGAATTTCGGCGGCGAGAAATAGTAGCGTTGATTGTGCAGATAATTGGGAGATAAGCTGTTTTCCAGAAGTATCGTAAATCTGCCATTCTTGGGTAGTTGTTGGTGGCGTGGGTAAGGCTACAGAGACTACCTCAGAACGCTGCCAATTGAGAGAATTAAACACGAAAATAGGCAAACTATCGGATTTTGGTGGTTCTGATCGGGTAATATGAGATGCGATCGCTAAAAGTGATGACTGTAATATCTTCGTTCCTATTTGTTCCACTTGCTGCCATTGCGGTAGCGCATCCAGATAAACTTGGCTAATTGAAGAACCAGGTAAAATATCGTGAAACTGTTGAAATAACACCAGTTTCCAAGCTGCTTCGATTTCTTCTTTGGGATATGTCAGACCACAACTGATATTTGCTAAAGTTGCAAATAGTTCAGCTTCATACAATAAAATTTCACAACGACGATTCCAGCGTTTTTGATCTGCGTGGGTAGTATAGCAACCGCGATGGAATTCGAGGTATAGTTCATCATTCCAAGTAGGGAAGGATGGGGGAGAATCCTGTCCAGACGCGGTGAATCGCGTCTCTACGATTTGCTGTAAATATTTTTCAGCCGTCGTAAATTCCAAATCTGGGAAGAAAGGCGACTTTTGCCAGCGTTGGGCGGTTTCTAACATATCACGAGTGGGACCGCCGCCGTGGTCGCCGACACCGGGAAGCCAAAGGGATTGTAGTAAACCAGTTTGGGATTGCCATTCAAGAGCAGATGATGCCATTTTAACCGGGTCAATGGTTTCACCGATGGGTGCAGACATCAAACTAAAGATTTCACTGCCGTCAGGCGATCGCCACCAAAAAGCCCCATAATCAAACTTAGTAGTATCATTCCAGCGTAACTTCTGCGTGACAAAATACTCAATTCCGGCATTAGCGAAAAACTGCGGTAAAGTTGCACAAAAACCAAAAGAATCTGGAACCCACACCACAGTAGAAAGCTTGCCAAATTTCTCCTGTATATATCGCTGGCCGTACAATAACTGACGAACGATTGATTCACCAGCAATCAAATTAAGTTCCGGTTCCACCCACATTCCACCGACAACTTCCCAGCGTCCAGCGGCTACCTGTGCTTGAATCGCCTCAAACAAATCCGGGCGATGTTCCTCAATCCAAGCATAAAGTGCGGGAGTCGAATGACAGAAAATTAGCTCAGGAAAATCTTCTTGCAACTTCAGAACCGACTCAAAAGTGTTTTGCGCCGCATTCCAAGTTTCACTCACAGGCCATAACCATGCTAAATCCAAGTGAGCATGACCCAACAGGAAAATTTTAGATTTTTGATCCCCCTTCAAAAGGGGGGCTAAGATGTCCGATTTAATTAAGTTTCGGCGTAGCGACAAAAACGACTTTACCAACTCTCCCTTCTCTTCCTCCGTGTCCTCTGCGCCTCTGCGGTTCGTAACCTCCCCCACCATCGCCGCCAAAACATCCAACCTCTCCGGCGCAAATTTTTCCAA
>Ga0209591_10002897_pt1 | contig 20249 bp, 16 predicted proteins | sample MAT01_FD_187207 | JGI IMG/M metagenome (GOLD analysis project Ga0209591, IMG submission 187207) | Freshwater microbial communities from Lake Fryxell liftoff mats and glacier meltwater in Antarctica - MAT-01 (SPAdes) (version 2) | ecosystem: Environmental > Aquatic > Freshwater > Ice > Liftoff... | reverse complement strand
TCGGTTTGTTAGTGGGGTATGGTTTAACCGAAACATCCCCTGTTTTGACAGCCCGCCGCCCTTGGCACAATCTTAAAGGTTCGGCGGGACAGCCGATGCCCCATACCGAGATTAAAATAGTAGACCCGGAAACCAGACAGCAACTGCCCACAGGCCAGCGCGGTTTAGTCTTGGGCCGCGGGCCGCAAATCATGGCAGGATATTACCTGAATCCCCAAGCTACTGCCAAGGCGATCGACTCAAACGGCTGGTTCGACACCGGCGATTTGGGCTGGCTAACACCGGGAAACGACTTAATTTTGACTGGGCGGGCTAAAGATACGATCGTCCTCAGCAACGGCGAAAACATCGAACCGCAGCCGATCGAAGATGCTTGCATCCGCAGCCCCTACATTGACCAAATTATGCTAGTGGGTCAAGACCAGAGATCGATCAGCGCCTTGATTGTCCCCAATTCAGAAGCCGTGCAGAAATGGGCCGAAACTCAGAATCCGCCCATACAGGAAATTGACTGGAATAGCAAGACAATTCAAGACTTATTCCGCAAAGAATTGAACCGGGAGGTGCAAAATCGCCCCGGATACCGCGCGGACGATCGGATTGGCCCGTTCCGGTTGATTCAGGAGCCGTTTTCGATGGAAAATGGAATGTTGACCCAGACCCTGAAAATTAAGCGCCCGGTTGTGACGCAACACTACCGCGATATGATTGACGGGATGTTTTAAGAGATTCGCAGGACTTGGGGAATGGAGAAGCAAAAATTATCCCGACACCCGAGTCCCCATTGGTGTCAACTTAAGCCTGAAAACCTTTGTATCTCTCGTTTATAGCAGAGGCAAGATCCCCCTAAATCCCCCGAAAGCAAGGGGGACTTTGAGAATATTCTTATCCCCCCCTTGCTTTCGGGGGGCTAGGGGGGATCTTGCCTGAATCGCCAGACAAAAGACTGATAATAGGTTTGACGTTAAGTTGACACCAACACCCGAGTTCCGAGTCCGAGTCCTCAGTCCTGAGTCATTAGGAAATGTTTACCAACTAATGACTCACGACTAACGACTAATGCCTAATTCCCAATTGACAAGCAACAACTTTATGGAACTGTCCACTCCTGAATTACTCTTGAAGCGATCGATTAACATTAAAGTCGTCGTTACTCCCCGCTGGAAAGAAGAAGCTCAACAGCAACTCCAAGCCCAAATCAATCAAATAGATTCTCAGCTACAACAGCTAGAAATGCAAGGGCAGCGGATGGTTTCAGAAATTCAAAAGCAAAACCTGCACCCCCCCGGCCCGCAAGTAATGCAGCAAATAGACAACATTCAAATGCAGGTGAATCAAAAAAAGAGCGAACTCCTAGAACAGAAAAACCAAAGTCTGCAACAACTCCAGCAAGTGCAGGTGCTAGACCTCGAACAAGAAGTGAGTCAAGGTCAAATTGACGGCACGTTTACTGTGGGGCTGGGAGAAAACTTGATTCAAAAAATGCAAGTAGAAGTTCTGCTCCGCGATGGCATAGTCGAAGAAATTCGAGGTGATATTTAGGAATTAGAAATTGGTAATTGGTAATTGATAATTGGTAATTGGCAGGTAATTTTGAGTTGATGGCCGCACATCTTCGGACTAGAGGCTGGCATAATAATAACTATTGCCGATTGCCGATCGCCAAAATACCGAAAAATACCGAAAAATACCGATCGCCAAATACCGATCGCCAATTACCAACTCACAAGGACTTTTTACAGATGATTCGCGAAGTTTTCATGCCAGCCCTGAGCTCTACCATGACAGAGGGCAAAATTGTTTCCTGGGTCAAATCCGCTGGCGACAAAGTAGAAAAGGGCGAAACCGTAGTCGTCGTTGAATCCGACAAAGCCGACATGGATGTCGAGTCTTTCTACGAAGGCTATCTAGCAATAATTATTGTACCAGCCGGCGAAGTTGCTCCGGTGGGAGCTGCGATCGCCCTAGTAGCAGAAACAGAAGCCGAAATCGCCACAGCCCAGAAACAAGGAGCCGCAGCCCCAGCCGCAGCCCCAGCAGCCGCAGCCCCAGCAGCCGCAGCTACAGCATCAGTGGGTTTGCAGCAAAATGTCAGTCGCCAAAATGGCCGCAGCATCGTTTCTCCCCGCGCCCGCAAGTTAGCCAAAGAATTTAAAGTAGATTTGAATTCGATCAAAGGCAGCGGCCCCAACGGTCGGATTGTTGCAGAAGATGTGGAAGCAGCAGCAGGTAAAGCCCAACCCGTTCCGGTTCAGCAACCGGTAACAGTCCCCGCAACACCCGCACCCGCACCCATTGCAGCCAAACCTGCACCCGCACCAATCCCAGCGGTGGCGCTTTCCGGTAACAGAGTACCGATGAACGCGCTGCAAAATGCGGTAGTCCGCAATATGGAAGCAAGTTTGAGCGTGCCGTGTTTCCGTGTGGGCTACACAATTACTACTGATAATCTGGACAAACTCTACAAACAAATTAAGCCCAAAGGTGTCACAATGACGGCTCTGCTGGCTAAAGCAGTAGCAGTAACTTTACAAAAACATCCTCTGCTGAATGCTTGTTATGTGGAGTCGGGAATTCAACACCGCGCTGATATTAATGTGGCGGTAGCGGTAGCGATGGATGGTGGCGGTTTGATTACGCCGGTGTTGCAAAATGCCGATCGCCTGGACATATATTCACTCTCCCGCAGTTGGAAGGATTTAGTCGATCGCGCCCGCGCCAAGCAGTTGAAACCTGACGAATACAGCACGGGAACTTTTACTCTTTCCAACTTGGGAATGTTTGGAGTAGACAAGTTTGATGCGATTTTACCACCGAATCAAGGCTCGATTTTGGCGATCGGCTCTTCACGGCCGCAAGTCGTGGCTAACGAAGAAGGCTTGATGGGAGTCAAGCGGCAAATGCAGGTGAATATTACTTGCGATCACCGGGTGATTTACGGTGCTGACGCTGCATCTTTCTTGCAAGATTTAGCTAAATTGATTGAGACAAATCCTCAATCTTTGACGCTTTAGTCCGATCTTGTAGGGTGCGTCAGTTTGGTGATTCTCAATCATCATTCCTAATCTCATTCTGACGCACCATTTATTCGCACCCTATTTCTCTAAAAATTATTTTTGTGGCACAGGCATCTTGCCTGTGACGGGCTAGAAGCCCATCTCACAAGACAACAAGTGGCACAGGCATCTTGCCTGTGACGGGCTAGAAGCCCATCTCACAAGACAAGTGACACAGGCATCTTGCCTGTGACGGGCTAGAAGCCCATCTCACAAGACAACAAGTGGCACAGGCATCTTGCCTGTGACGGGCTAGAAGCCCATCTCACAAGACAAGTGGCTATTTGATGACTAATGACTAACAACTAATTACTCGATCGCACAGTCAAGACTTGCGGCGGAGTCGCATCCGGCGGATACAAGAAATCCACCTGAACCAAACGGCGTTCCCCCGGCTTCATATTCACATTCACCAAAGGTTCGCCCTGCTGTCCCCGGCGCTGCACGATGTGAATATAGCGCGTCAAAGTCTTGCCCGTATCATCATTAAACATCACCCGCAGCGTACCCCGGAAAAATATCCGATTTTCTGGAGGATCGTAAAACATTAACCCCGCCGATTCTGTATTTGCCTTAATCGGTGTTTGCATTCTAATGCTAACAGATTGGGACTCGCGAGACTTGTTGTAAAGCGGAAAAGTTAAGTTGTATTGAATCCCGTAATTACCGTGAGCAAAATAAGCAGTATCAGGATAGCGAGCTAACATTTTAGCGCTTTGAATTTGACCAGTCCCAAAAGTACCAGTATCCGTAGTGCTCAAAGCATAGGAAAATGACTCACCCCGCTTGGGAATGGTTAAATAATCGGTTCGCGAATTGTCAGTAATTTTAGCTTTCCACTCAGAACCTTCAGCTACTCCCGCCACGCGGCCGTAAATTTTTCGCTGCGGATTTTCGTCTTTCGCAGTAGGTGCCAAATCTCTCGGCCCGGCTAAACCTTTGGTGTTTAAAATATTTTCCCACTGTTCTAAAGTCGGATATTGTTCAACTCCATCTTGAGTTTGAGGAGCAAACATTGCTAAACTAGCTACATAAACCGAATTGCTGCTCGACATTCGCATTAAAGTCGATCGACCGTTGGAAGAAGGCGTGACATTCCCCACAGGTATCGGCAAATTCATCAGCATTCGGCTCTGATTTGCCGGAATCTCGATCGCAGCAGGCAAAATGGCTTGTCTGTGCCCTCGCAGGACATCGCTGGTGATGCGGCTGCCAGGCCCCGCAAACACGGTGCCGAATCTATTCTCTAAATACGAGGGCAAATCGACAAACAAAGCATCCGGCCGAGTCAAATAGGTAGCTCCTTGCAATATATTTAAAGTAACAGGTTCGGAGTTGGGATTGTAAACAATTATGCCTTGAAATAAGGTGCGAGTTTGTTCGCGATTTTTAGCTTTGGCGATGTGGTGGGCGAAGATATCAAATCGGCCTTTGAAGGGAAAGTTTAAATGTGCAGCAGGTACTTGTTTAGATTCCTGCGGAAATGTGGAGAGCAAAATGCCTTCCGTTTGCACAACTTCGGGGCTATTACTATTAAAAACGGGAATGCTGTCGAGTTTTCCCGGCAAAACGCGCACTTGCTGGGGCATCATCACGGTTTTCAGCGGGCTGCTGCTTGGCTGTGGTGGCAAATCCAGTTCGCTTTCTGGTATGGGGACTTCTGGCTGGACGATCAGTTGTTGTCGGGCGGGAGGTGCGGGAATTGTTTGAGCGATGGGGAAAATTGGCAAAAACATTGCTGTAAGCGCGTTTAACTGAACTTGTGTTGAATTTGATCGCTCCTCTTCGTTGATGAGCCTCCCGTAGGGGCGGGCTCCGCTAACGGGCGATCGACATAAAACTTTACCACAAGTTGGTTGATATTTTCTGGGGATTTTGGGATTTTAGGTCAATAATCTAAAATAGGACTTTCTCCGTCAACTGTCATGCCGAGTCCTAGTAGTATGATTCATTCTAGTCAATCAGCTTTACAGCATACGGACTCGATAGAGCTAAATATATACCAAGCAAAACTATACAACAAGATATCCCATTTAAAATACTCAATTTTTCGCTAAGGATAGCCCAGGCAAAGAAGCCACTAAGGATTGGATCGAGTAACATAGTTACGGCTACAACTCCTGATGATAACTGGTTGAGGGCATAGGCAATCAGCCCCTGACCGATGACCTGACAAACCAGGGCTAGAGAAATTACAGAAAACCATCCCTTCCATGACATCGGAAAAAAATTATCAAGAGTAACTACTAGGACAGTCATAGTTAACACAGTGCCAATTGTAGAACACCAGAGCAGTAGAGTCTTGGTAGCAAACTTGCTGAGCAATTGTTCCATAATCAGCAAGTAACCCGCCGATAAAATCGCAGACATGACAGAAAATATGTCTCCCTGTAGTTTATTAATGGAGTCCCAAAGGTCGTGGATGCCGATAAATGTTGCTCCCGCGATCGCCATACTCATGCCAAGGAAGAATTGGCGATCGGGGCGATGACCGAATAATATCCACCCTCCCACAGCAGTAAGTAGGGGAATCAAGGCATGAAGGATGATCGCAGAATTAACAACACTGGTTTGAGTCAGTGACCAAGCCCACAACAGTTGTTTACCCGCAAAAAAACTTCCCATTAACAGCAGAAGACCAAGTATCTGAATTGTATAAGGATTCTGTTCGTCAGCCTGCTGGTTATTGGATAGACGCTGATTTATAACAGATAGTCCATTCCATACTCCGAAGACTAGACTAGAAATCCAAAGGCGATTAAATATTGTCCCATTTGGACTGAGTTCACCTTCACTCAATTTCAAAAAAATGGGCGCGAAACCAATGGCAATAATTGCCATAAATAATAAAACAAAGGATGGAAGAATTGGTCTTTTGTCTGATAACGAATTTAACCTTTCCAATTGATTATTCATGGGTAATTAAATATATTTAACGCAATTAGTCCGAATCAAATATGCCCGTAGTAGTCACGATGAACTACGACAGAGTAGGCGTAATCTAATAGTGTCCCCCAACTAAATACAGGAATATCAATTGCTTGTTGAATGGCCCGGGCAAACGGTTGCATTCCAGAACATTCTAATAGAATAGCACCCATGTTAGGACAATTTTGAGAAAAATTAACAGCAACTTGTATTAATTCCGTTTGGATTTTATCATAATAAGCTCCTCTCAACTTCGGATCTGGCAACATATAGAGGTTAGTTAACTCTGAACAACCACTAGATTCTAATACTCCCTCAATAACGTAATTGCTGCCAGACTGAATACCAACGGCTTCTAAATGAGCACTTGTCAAAACATCTTTTGAGAAAACTAGAATACCAACTACTTGATTAGCACCAATTAGTTGTTGAGCAAAAGGGACTTGAAGTAAGCTGGACATAAAGACTGGAACATTCACATAGCCAGCTATTTCTTTTTGAAAGTAAGCGAAATAGCCACATTCTCCAGCAATCGCACGGCAGCCGATTTTCTCAAGTTTTTTGGCTGCTTGTTTAATGGATTCTAGATAGGAAGATTTATCTTCTTTGAAAAGCAAGTCTTTTCCACTTAAACCTTCAGCAATTTCGTATTGGATGGGAAATGGATAGGCACTGGCATTGCGTGTATCCCCCGGAAAACCAGGATAGATTTCGTCTAAAATAATGATACCCAATCCCATTCCATAACAATGGCGGGACTGAGAACTTTTGATGTAGTTGATGTTTAAATCTCGGCTTTGATACATTATTTTATCAATAATTTTTGGTAAATACGCCGTCCCTTGTAGGTGGCTTTTGGTGTAATTAACACAGTTTTATTCCGCGCACAAGGGGCGAGGATTCTACCTGATGGGGTGTGGGCATTTTGATTTTGTTCTTCCCAACACCTTACACCCCGTTCTTCGTCAATCTGTTATCTGTTTCGAGCATCCTTTCTTGGTTTGGGTTTATAGTTAGTACAACCCGCGTCCGCTTGTCAGCGCGGTCATTGACTCCACACCTTTGAACCTGCTCTTGAGGAACTCAGCCAACCAGTAAGCTTCTTTTTCTGACAGAGGTTGGGTAATTGCTTGGTCTAGAGGAACAGTGTGATTTGGCAAAAAACCGCCTCTTGGTTTACCCGCTTCTACAGAACCCCAGATGGTTCTAAAAGCTGGAATATCTGGTAATTCTCGGCTATTAAAAGGAGAATACCAAACCCCCAAGAGTAATCTATTGTATTCGCCTTTTTCCACTTTCCAAGAAGAGCGTGCATGATAAACGACATGATTATTACATATTAGCCAGTCTCCAGGATCTAATGTCAATGTAACACCGACCTTTAGTCCAATTTCCTGCAATAAATCCATGCCTTTCTTCTGCTTCTCTGTAAGTTTCGGACATCCAGAGATGAATTGACTCAAAAGCGGATAGACACTGGAATGTTGAGTGGTGAATTTTCCTTTATGAATATGCCATAGTGGATAATTTATCCAACCATTCTCTCCTTCATATATCCGAGGAAGATCGTTAAATAACTCTTCAGCTATTTCGGGATCTGACTGAACCATTTCGTTGTAGATGGTGACAGCACTTGCCAATAGATTTTCCCCTCCCTCTCTGGCTTGCCTGACGCATAATAGGCTAATCGTATCACCACGATCTGTATGTAATTTGTAAGAGTCATTAGACTGTTCAGCTTTGATGTAGTTGATGAACTGAGAACTGACATCTGAGTTTGATTGTCTAACAAGGGTTCCCATTTCCCCACATAATGCCATGTAGACCTCGATTACTTCTTCTTCCGAGTAATTCTTGACAGGAAACCCTTTTAATAGAACAACTCCACTACCATTTTCAAGTTCTTCAGAAATTCCTGCCAAAGTATTTTTGAGTTTATTGAATTCAAGGCTCTGATTACTTGATTCTTTGAGAGTGTGAATGGTGGCTTCTATCTCTGCAATTTCTTCTCCACTAAACTGATAGTTCCAGTAGGGAGAATTGAATAGTTCGTCGCCTTTCCAAGCTGCTGGGATATTGAGTGATTTCATGTTTTAATCCTATTTAATACGAATAAGTTTACCTGACCTCCTAGATCCTTGTCAAGGATTATTTAGGGGGTGGGATTAGGATAGCAGGCGTGAATTTTATCTATTTCTGTCAAAATTTCTCCATCTAGTTCTATTTCGACAATACTAAGGTTTTCCCTGAGTTGTTCTATTGTTGATGCCCCAATAATGATACTATTGACAAACCAGCGCGATCGCACAAATGCTAATGCCAACTGAACGGGAGTAATACCGTATTGATGAGCCAGAGCGACATAGGCTTTTACCGCTTCCTGAAAATAGGGTTTGTGGTAACGCTTGTCAAATCCTGGAAATAAGTCCAGTCGCGAGTGTTCTGGAGTTTTTGAGAGATATTTGCCGGTTAAATGCCCAAAAGCTAGGGTACTATAAGCGATTAATCCTACCTTGTGAAAATGACAGGCTTCTGCTAGGTGAGTTTGAAAGACTCGATTGGTCAAATTAAAGGCATTCTGAATAGATACAATCTTGGGTAATCCCAATTGCTGCGCCAGATGAGAAAATTCACACACCCCCCAAGGGGTTTCATTGCTCACTCCCAAATAGCGAATCTTCCCCGCTTTAACTAAATCCGCAAATACCTCCAACTGTTCTAGAATAGGTACTGTCTCTCTTTGGTAATGAGGGTCGTAATCAGGAGCGCCAAATAGAGGAACGTACCGATCTGGCCAATGGATTTGGTAAAGATCGATATAGTCGGTTTGTAAACGCTTGAGACTCCCCTCAATGGCTCGTTGAATATTAGCCCGATCGATGCGATTTTCTCCGTTCCGAATCCAAGTTATTGGCAGAGTTCTATTTCCCGATGGTCCCGATACCTTGGTGGCGATAATTAGCCGATCTCGTTGCTGTTTGCTTAACCATTTACCAATGTATTCCTCCGTTTTTCCTTGAGTTTCTGAACGGGTGGGAGCCGGATACATTTCTGCTGCGTCAATAAAGTTGACTCCTTGGGAAATGGCATAGTCTAGCTGCTGAACGGCTTCTTCTAGATTATTTTGTTGACCATAGTTCATTGTTCCCAGACAAATTTCGGATACCAGCAAGTCGCTATCACCTAGCTTTTTGTATTGCATTGGAGTTAACTCTCTAATCTAACTGTATTCAATAGACATCTCCGAAAAAATGTCTGAAACCATTATGTATCAATAACAAATTAGACCTGAAACACCTAAAATAGTCTCTTGAAAATTCATACCTTAAACACCTAAAATCATCCGTACTGTAATTGACTTATCGACCGATCCATATTGCTGTTCATCGGGGTTAAGAGATTCTGGATCTACATAAGTGCCAAAGATGCGATCAAAAATTGTGAAATAGCTACCCATATTCTTCCCTCCAATTTGGGTATGGTGTAGACTGTGATAGCGAGGTGTGACAAAAACCAACTCTAATATTCCCATCCAAGAACGCCATTTAGCGTTGAGATGTGTCCAATTTTCATGCAGTGCGCCAAAAAGCCCCACAAAAAACATCACCTCTGGTGGAATTGAGAGGAGTGGAAAGGCTATGAATCCAATTTGAAACAGAAATCGACTGGTAAGACTGGTTGTTTGAGCAACGAGCCACCATAACTGTTTAGGAGAATGATGCCATTGATGGGTTAACCATAGATATTGATTATTGTGCATCCACCAATGAAAAATATAGTACCAAAAATCTTTCAAAAGGTATGCGATAGTCAGTCTTACCCATAGGGGAAAAGCAAGCACTTTACTCCAACCTACTGATTCCATCACTGATGGAGGGATCAACAGTTTTAAAATATAGGCATAGGCATAGGCAAGAAAGATGGTGAAGAAGATAGATATTAATGCCGCGCCAAACTCTTTGAGAAATTCAGCAGTATATTTAATCTCTCGTAAGGGATCTTGCTTTTCCCATAATGCCCAAAGAACAGCCCCAGTGAGAAAAGTCGCTAACCAACCGATCGCAATTTGTGTAATCAATTCTCCTCCTTAATTTGAATAACTATATTTTTTGATGATTGATGTTTGATGGTGTTAAACGCCCACAATCTTTCGCAGGCTAACTACAGCATTATCCCCAGATGCAAACTGGATCTGATCGTCAGTCACTGTTTCTGGATTGACATAGGTACCAAAGAGTCGATCGAAGAAGGTAAATAACGCCCCTAAATTTTTCTGATTTGAGCCAGTTTGAGTATGATGTACACCATGAAAGCGGGGAGTGACATAAAACCACTCAATAACTCCCATCCAAGAGCGCCACTTAACATTTAGATGAATCCAATTGTCATGAATGATGTAATGAATGCCGACAAAAATCATAATTTCAGGAGGAATTCCCAATAAGGGAAAGGTCAGAAATCCAATTTTAAACAGTAGCACATCTGTCAGACTTTCCCGTTGTGCTGCCAGCCACCAAAGTTGGTCAATGGAATGATGCCAATTATGAGTTAACCACAATGTGTTGTTAGTATGTTTGAGCCAATGAGTCAGATAAAAACTCAAGTCTTTCAACAGATAGGCAATCACGAGTCTTAGCCACAAAGGTAAAGACAATAGTCCTGTCCAGCCAATAAATTCCATCACTGAGGGAGAAATTGTCAGTTTGACCAGCCCAACGAAGAAATAGGCAAGAATGATACTATAGACAGCAGAAATCATGGCTGCACCAAATTCCTTCGGAAATTGAGTACGATAGCTGACTGGGTGTAAGGGATCTAGAATTTCCCAGAGCCAAAAGAGTATTCCTGAGAGAAAAAGCGTTAACAATCCGATAAAAACTTGAAATATCATCTTTTTCCTCAATGATTATAGATCATCAGATCCTTCCCAAAATGGATAATCTGTATAGCCACGCTCATCTCCACCCGTAAAGGTAGGACGATGATATGGATTCAACTTGGCATTTAAGGCAAAACGTTTTGGTAAGTCAGGATTGGCAATAAATAGTCTACCATAAGCTACCAAATCCGCATCCCCATCGGCAATCACTTCTGCTCCCGTTTCACGGGTATAGCCTCCCGACGTGATTAATGTTCCGTGATAGAAAGGACGAAAATGGCGAACTCCAAGCTGTACCTTTTTTTCGGTTAGGTCATCGTGACTCCCTTTAATTCTGGGTTCTACAATGTGGAGATAGGCTAAATTCAATCGATCGAGCTGAGTCACCACATACTTAAATAAAGCTGATGGGTTGGAGTCATACATATCCTGGAAAGTGCTACTAGGAGACAGACGTACTCCCACACGCTCCGATCCCCAGACTGCGATCGCGGCTGCGGTAACATCCAGCAGCAGACGAGCGCGATTTTCAATAGATCCGCCGTATTCATCAGTCCGCTGGTTGCAATTATCCTGAAGAAATTGATCGAGCAAGTAACCACTCGCACCGTGAATTTCAACCCCATCCGCCCCTGCGGTTATTGCATTCTGGGCAGCTTGAGCATACTGGGCAATTATTCCCGGAATTTCTGCCGTTTCCAACGCTCTAGGGATGACAAAAGGAACTTCTTCCCCTGATGTGAGCAAGGCTTTTTCTTCCCTTGGGGCGATCGCACTAGGAGCTACAGGTAGTTGTCCCTGGGGTTGTAATGACGGGTGAGAACATCTTCCCGCGTGCCACAGTTGCAAAAAAATCCGTCCACCGCGATCGTGTACAGCTTGGGTGACTAACTGCCAACCAGCTATTTGCTCTTGGCTGTGAATTCCCGGAGTTTGAGGTAGCCCCAACCCTTGGGGAGAAATTTGAGTGGCTTCACTGATCATCAAGCCAGCCGTAGCCCGTTGAGCGTAATATACAGCATTCATTGGGGTCGGAGCACGATCTGCTCCTGCCCGTCTGCGGGTTAATGGGGCCATCACGATCCGATTTGGTAGCTCTATGTTTCCCAGTTTGAAGGGCTTGAGCAGGTTAAGAAGACTCATATAAATTACCTATTTCTCAATCAAAAGCAAATTTCATTCCTCCACTCAGCAGGGCTGCAATTTGATTTGTTCTTGTAGCACCTGCTCAAATTTTGACATATCCACTTCAAAATCAGCATCCTCATCAAATTTACCATGAGTAAGAAAATAATGCTCTTGACCAAGCCCTTTAAATTGCGTAAAGAAAAACGGTGTTGGTGAACTTTCTGGATATAGAACAAATATTTTAATTTTCCCCGAAAATATCGTTGTGCCTAAACCCGCTCCATGAGGTGCGACAATAATTTATGCTCGGATGAAAAGCTCGACTTGCTCTCTGAATGACATATCTTCAAGAAAAACCGTATTAAATCCAAATTTTGCCAAGTATTTTATTACCTGGTCTTCGTTAAGCACCCTGCGATGTTTCGCATTGGCACGGGAGATATAGATTAGTTCTGTAGGTTTTTCAATCGGACTGAGATCGAGTTTCTTAAAAACACAATTTCTGAGATATTCATAGTATGGGGATGGCAGAAATCCATTTTCCATCCGACTGACAAAAGATGGCATCACGAGACGTTATACCCTCACCCAAGTCCCTGTTTGAATGTAGATTAGATTGAAGTTTGCTGGCAGAACACATTCCAAGAATTCTCTGTGGGTAGTTGATAAAGAGTTAGGTACCAGAACAGTCAATTTTTGAGTCGGTCTGGCAATAATAGTCGAGTATATTCTTGGCAAGGAATCGTATAAAAAATGCCAGAAATTCTCAGCAGAAAGTGAAAAAATGTGGACTGATAGGTCTGGTATCGGTTTTGCCCATAACAGCTTGAGGCGATGAAGATATCCTTGTCGCCATCTAAAAAATGTCAGGCGATACTCCATTCCAGAATCTACGACAACTTCAAAGTCTTTTGTGCATATAGTTCCTGTGCCAATATGAACATAAGCTGGAACAACATCGCAGACAAATATTTCGGGCCGATCGAAGTAATCATTATTGTAATAAAGACAAATATCTAGAAAATTGCGGTCAATCTGATTGGGTGTAAAGTCAACTCTTTCAGGTGGAAATAATACTTGAAAGTTTTCAATATTTTTACTTGAGCTATCTTTTGCTTGAAGGATTTGCTTTAGTTGTAATAATCGAAATATTGGAATAGATTCGAGAGTAGTCAAGATAAAATTATTGAGTTTCTCACCCAGTGAGGCAGGGTTGGTGTTGCTGGATGAAGGGGGGATTTCGTGTGAAACCAAACTAGCCTTTAAGGCTATCAACTGTTGTTTTCGATTTGCACTGAGTAACGCCGGGTTTTGCGGAGAGTTGCTTGGTTGAGTCTCGATCATATCAGTCACGCCTTGAATTATAAATTATTGCTAATGGTATAATTTAAATTATAAATTATATAATTTAAATTAATTTAATACCTTTTGGTTGCCCGTAAAGTCTATTTTTAATAGGCTATCTATTTGGGATAGACAAGTAAAAGTTTTCAATTTCTATGTCAAATTGTGAGTATCTAAATCGGCTTTAAATGCCGCTACTTCCGTATTTGGATCGAAATAAAAGCTCCATGAAGCGATTTTCCCATCCTCGTCTAAAATGATGTATTGGGCATCCTCAATCTCAAAAACTTTTTGGGTCTGCCTGCAAATTTCCTTGGTATGAGATATGATGCAGGCTTTATTGTCCTGAACGATGATGTCGATCAGCTCGTATTCTAAAAGTTCAGTGGTTTGTGCCCTGATCTCAAACGCTTCAATCACTGCCTTACGTCCGATCTTCTTGCCTAGATAAGGAATAGCTTTGTTATATTCGTTTTGTGGACTATATAAAATAACCGATTCTGAAAGACCATTTATTACTGCCTCTATGTCATCCTTTGCTAGGCTCTCGCACCACTGCCTTAAAATTTGTTCTGCTTTTTCAGTTTTCATGTTGGCTATTTTGTTAACAATAATTGAATAAATGTTTACCAAAAATGATAATTGCTAATGTTCTACAGATTATTGGAAGTCATTGACTTCAGTAGTGCCTCGTGATTCTTGTTAACTTCTGCGGCAAAACGATCGAAGAACTCGAACTCCTGAAATTGCTCAGAACCAGTTTTATACCCAGCATCCCGCAAGTTCTGCCTGGTATCTAAGTCGTTGAGATACTGAAGTTGCTCCTGGGTCAGAGTCAGCCCAAGATGGCGATAAATTATGTCTATGGAATCGGTAATGTTCTGAGTGAGGCAATTAAAGGAGAAACAAATTTTCTGTTCTGGGGGTAAGCTCTCAAAAAAGTTAATCATTTGGGTGGCTGCTTCTGCTCGAAAAGTTCGCTGCATCGGCACCCATTCAGGAATGGTGGTCACATCTACCCCTGACTTACTGTAAGCTGATTGGCAAATCAGCGTAATGTAAGAATTCATAAACCGTTCGGATTCTCTAGTAATCGTCACAAATAAAGCATCGGGGTAAAGTTGTCTCATCATTGCTAGTCGCTGAAGACACTCATTATCTTTCGAGACATAAATGCGATCGCCTCCCCGTAAATAAAGAACTTTTTGAATCACTTTATAATGGGCTTTGAGCATCTTCTCTTGAGTCTTGAGAGGAAGCTTGTCAAAGTTATTCAGACTGTTCAATAACTTAGGATAAGGAAAGCGGTTGATCACATAGAACTGATGGAGAAAACATTCTTCAAACAAGAAGCCGTCATCTTCATAGTCATTCAGATAGCTGTAATGCATTTTCTCAACCACTTGTGATTTGCCGTTGTTTCCCCAGTAGTTGACTTGGCTCATTTTTTCCAAAAGACCGGTGGATTGGAACAGTTTCTGGAGCAGGATAGATGGGTAACGCCACTCTAGCAATCGGATCGAAAAAAAAGTTTTTTCGTCAGAGGCTAGCGTCCGGTGCAGAAATGTTGTCGCACTGCGGGGCTGAGCAATGATGAAGATAGGTGTGCGAATAGCTTGGTTTCGATATTGTGGAAACAAGATTTCGTCAAGACACCAACAAAGTCCAACGAATGGGAGGCGTAACGTGTAATTGAGCAGATAACTGACCTGCTTTAGTCGATCTTTGAAGCCAATAGAACTCTCTGGGTCAAAAAGAACGTGTCGCCAGATACTAAAATAGGCAGGCCAATGAGGAAAAGGAGTTAGAACTACGGCCCAGATTAGGAGAAGGAACACAATGAGAACGACAAAGAAGATCGAGATTAACATATCCAGATATGATTGGTTGACAACTAATTGCTAAACTTCATCTTGGCTCAATCTAACTGAAATAATCTTCTAAAGAGCCTTCCCTTACAGTATCTAGCGTAAAACAATGGAAACCACCTCCAAAAATTCTCCGATGCCGATGCCGCACTGGAATAGGGGTAAACCCATGCTTTTCTAGCGTTTTTATCAGCTCTGGGAATAAAGAATTAACAATGATTTTATTTTCATCGATCGACAAAACATTTAAATCAATGTACTTAGTCGTCAGGATTAAATCATCTTCTTCATATTCAGGAAAAATATTCTCAGTTGGTTCAGGTGGGTAAATAATATCCCATTTTTGCAAAGCTTCTGGTAATTTGTCAAGAAACTGAGGATTCCGTAATAACAATGTGCCTGGTTTTAGGGGTAAAACAATACTGTCAATATGATTATCAGCAAACTGATACACCATGTGGAATCTGAATTTACCTTCAAAATGACGCTGCAACCACTGGAATCCTAAATAATGATTTTTGGTCGCCACATTGATGAGAATATCTTTGCCAAAGCGGATGCACTGCGCCGCATCAAACATCATTTCATGACCGATATCAAATTCAGATTCGATCTGCGGATAAACCTCCTGCATAGCCGGTACATTTTGACCAGAAATATAGGACGTATCAAAGGATCTGTCCGTCATGATCGGTTTGGGCATTGTTGTCCATTTCGCACCCCTTTGAAAATATTCATAAAAAATAGGTTTTAGTAAATCATTTTCAAAGTATCTAGCCCTGACTTGAGGGGGGGTTTCCAAAATTTCATTCCCCATAATGATAGCTTGATCGCGAACATTCAATGCGGGAATACAGGTGGATTTCCAATAAGGGGTTTCAAATTTTATCGCTCGATTTAAGGTGATTGGTCTGTGTACTTTAACTCCCAATTGGGTTAAAGTATTTACTAAATCATCAACATCTTCATTCAATTCTTCCAAGTATTGTTTCTTGAGTGGCTTGGTAGCAGAGTTTGCAGTAGCGAGTTCATCTTTCTTGCCATCCTCCCCATAGGAAGGATAACAAAATGCTGAATAAGCAACATCATGGAAAAAGACTTTAAAAGAAAGCTCTAAATCTTGAGTGTTGTAATTAATTGGCGATCCAACAATCACTTCTTTCAGGGGCGACCATTCGTTGAAGCTGTTTAGCATAGTTACAGTGATTTTTTTAATCAACTGGGTAAGATTACCATAGTTTTGAGCATCCATCAACCACAGTCCGCTCAAAATTGCTCTAGAACATTGTCTTTTCGGCTATCCTGCTATAACCATCATCTGTCACTATGCAAAAAGTCTTGCAGCATCTAAAGTCTGGTTTTTTTGTAGTATAAAGCACTTCAGCGTTCTGCTTGCAGTAGCACTTCGCGATCGCTTGTCAGCCAAGAGTTCTAGAATTTAGGATTAATGTGAGGTTTCCGCGTTTGACAGATCAGGTGTAATATACAACAAGTCTAATTATCTGTCAAATCAGAGTTAGGGTGATGTTTAGATCGAGACTGCTTAGTAAAACTTAACCTAAAAAAGAGTGAAATTAGGGTATATTCCTTGTCAGTTAATCAGGCTGTCAAGCTGGATATTGCTGCGTAAAATTTCAGACACATATAGAAAAGGAGAAACCAATGGTCACAAATTTTGAAAAATTGTCCGCCTCCCAAGACGGTATTGTCGATTCACAAAACCATAATCACCAGAGCGATCTAAAAATGCTAAGGTTGCTTAATAATAATAACGATTCATTAAGGATGGATGACCTGGTACTTCTTTTGTATGGTCACTCGGCATTTCAATCCCTTTATGCTGGCTGTGAACTAGGAGTATTTGAACTACTATCACGGCAACCGGAGCTTTCCCAAGCAGAAATTGGTCAACACTTGCAGCTAGAAGCCTATCCCATCAAGGCTTTACTGTTAGGACTAACAGCTTTAAAACTGATTCAAAAAGTTGACAATAAATATCGCAATAGTTTGGTCATTCAAATGCTGTTCTTGGAAGGCATTTGGCAAGAATTCTACGATACAGTTCTCTTTGAGGCACGCATCGTTTATCCAGGATCAATGGATTTTGTAGAATCCTTACGTCAGAATAGAAATGTAGGATTGAGACAATTCCCAGGTAAAGGCCCTGATTTGTATCATCGCTTGTCCGAAAACCCGCCCCTTGAAACCGTTTTTTATAACTTCATGGGTTCTTGGTCAAAGTTGGTTAACCCTTTGCTTTTAAAGAACGTTGATTTTTCTCATTTTCGCGATGTGGTTGATGTGGGCGGTGGAGATGCCACTAATTCAATCGCGCTAGCTAGTGCCTTCCCTAACCTCAATATCACGCTGATGGACATTCCAGCGAGTTGTCAAATTGCTCAAAAGAACATTGATGAACATCAGTTAACAGACAGAATTAATGTTTTTGGAGCAAATATATTTGTTGACGAATTCCCCCAAGAGCAAGATTGTTTTCTCTTTATCCATGTATTAGTAATTTGGTCTTTAGACAAGAATACATCATTGCTGCGTCGTGCTTATGAAGCCCTCAAACCAGGAGGTTCCGTCGTCATTTTTAATATGATGACCTCAGATGAGGAAGATGGGCCTGTGATGAGTGCCCTTGATTCATCCTACTTTGTTTCTATTCCCCATGAAGGAGGCATGATTTATACTTGGAGTGACCATGAAAACTGCTTGAGAGAAGCTGGATTCACGGAAATGAAGCGAATTTATTGCGATTATTGGGCTCCTAGTGGAATTATTGTCGCAACTAAATAGTCTTTAAGCGTATCTAAAAAGTCTATTGATTTATGAAACAAATTGAAGGCTTGAGACTCCCCACCTGGTTGCAAAAGATTCACTATGTTACCAATCCAGTCAGTTATTGGGAAAGTGCTTACCAAACTTATCCTGATGCTTTTTGGGCAAAAGGGATAGATTTCGGAAGTCCTCTGATGGTTTTCTATACGCCTGAAGCGGCTCAACAAATTATCGAAAATCGGCATGGGCATTTGACAACCACTTCCTTTGACAGTGAGTTGAGAGCCATTTTTGGAGACAGTTCTTTTTTTACCCTAGAAGGTGTTCGTCACCAAAGTGTGCGGAAACTGTTAATTCCTGCGCTACATGGCAAACAAATCCACTCCTATGGCAAATTAATTTGCGACCTAGCAGACAATTTGATGGGGGAGTTACCTACCAATAAACCCTTTTCGGCTTTAGAGGTAGCGCAAGAGATATCAATGCGGGTGATGATTCAACTCTTGTTTGGTTCCTATCAACAAGAGCGCTATGAGCAAATTAAGCAACTGATGATTGGGATGGTGAACTTATTTGCCTCCAATATTGCAGGTATTCCTTTATTTTTTCGGTTTCTGCAACAAGATTTAGGCCCTGCTAGTCCTTGGCGGAATTTTCTCAACCAACGCCAGCAAATGCAGGACTTGATTTACACCGAAATTGAAGAACGTCGCGCCCATCCAAATCCTGCTCAAAAAGATCTCCTCGCCTTGTTAATGTCGGCTTGTGACGAACAAGGAAATCTATTAACTAATGAAGAATTACTGGGTCAAGTATTATCGCTGGTGTTTACAGGAAACGAATCGACTGCTGCTTCAATGGCTTGGTTGTGGTACAGAGTTTACCGCGATTCGGAAATTCACGGGAAACTGCTTCAGGAATTGCAAAGCTTGGGGGATTCTCCCGATCCGATCAGTCTTTTTCGCCTCCCTTATCTGAGTGCTGTTTGTAATGAGACACTCCGTATGTATTCGGTGACGATGTTCACGATTCCCAGAGTTGTCAAGACAACGACCCAAATCGATGGTTTTCAGGTCAATCCAGGGACTTTGGTGACTGTGGGGACTTACCTGTTGCATCAGCGCGAAGACATCTACCCGACAGCGAAGGAGTTTAAGCCAGAACGTTTTTTAGAGCGTCAGTTTTCACCCTACGAATTTCTTCCCTTTGGGGGTGGGATGCGTGGTTGTATTGGAGCGGAAGTAGCACTTTATCAAATGAAGCTTTCTTTAGCTACGATTGTCTCTCACTATCAATTAGAGTTAGTGAATCACCGACCTATAAACCCTCAACGTCGCAATACTATTTTAACCCCGATTAATTTAATGATGGTAAAATATTAAGACTATCTGCTGCGATCGTTAAATCTGATTTTTTTAACAGGTGATTACCAATAAACTAGGTTTATTGCCGATCGCCAGCCGGTAGGATGACGTAAATAGGTCTGATCGCACCTTGACAGGGCTGGGCTGGCACTACGCACCTTACAGATGCCCGTCTGTGAGCAGTCACCGGATCGGGTGACTGCTCACAGTCCGATTCAATAAAATCTCAAATCGAATGACCATAATTTTAACCAACGACGACGGTATCGACGCTCCCGGCATTCAGGCGCTGTTGCAGGCGGTAAGTGGCAAAACTATGATGGTGGCTCCTCAAGGGCAATTGTCGGGCTGCGGGCATCAGGTGACGGCTCACAGTCCGATTCATGTCGATCGGCGATCGGAATCTGAGTATGCTGTAGGGGGAACACCGGCAGACTGTGTGCGTATTGCTCTTCATCGCATTTGTCCAAAACCAGATTTGGTACTTTCCGGCATTAATCCGGGCGGCAATTTGGGAGTTGACGTGTACATGAGCGGTACGGTGGCGGCAGTGCGGGAAGCTGCGATGCACGGTATTCCGGGTATCGCAATTTCCCACAGGATGAAAAAGCCGCTCGAAATTGACTGGGATTTAGCAACTCGCTGGACATCGCGGGTGTTGGCGGATTTGCTCAACCGGGAATCAAAGCCTGGGTGTTTCTGGAATGTGAATTTGCCACATTTAGCGCCGGGAAGTGCGGAACCGGAAATTGTGTTTTGCAAGCCTTCGACTCAGCCGCTGCCGGTTGAGTACAAAATGGAGGGAGAATATTTTTATTATGTCGGAGAATATGGGAATCGCGATCGGGCGGCGGGAACTGATGTTGACGTGTGTTTTGGTGGTAATATTTCTGTGACT
>Ga0209591_10002894_pt1 | contig 20260 bp, 17 predicted proteins | sample MAT01_FD_187207 | JGI IMG/M metagenome (GOLD analysis project Ga0209591, IMG submission 187207) | Freshwater microbial communities from Lake Fryxell liftoff mats and glacier meltwater in Antarctica - MAT-01 (SPAdes) (version 2) | ecosystem: Environmental > Aquatic > Freshwater > Ice > Liftoff... | reverse complement strand
GAGGTGAAGTTGGTCCATTTTGGAAAGCATCAGGACGGCGGTTTCTATATCCTGGAGGGTCCTTATAATTTAGATTATTAGCTACCGCGCCTTATTTGAGACAAGGAAATGCCAGATGACGGCGTGCCTGTTCAATGGGCACGCCCCCTTATGCCGCCAGAGCGCGCAGTCCTTCGTCGATGGCGGCGAGCATTTCGGGCGTCTCCTCGGCGGTCTCATCAAGCCAATGGCGCAAAGCCTGCTGCTCTTTCGGCTCGAGTCGCAGGATGGCATCTTGGATTTCAGCGAGTTTGGTCACGCCATGACACATAGCCTTGAATATTTGGCGGACAACCCCAAAACGGTTTGTCAGTCGCGTGGGCTGTGGCTGGTCGTGCATTTCCTGGAATACCGTGCCCGGAAATCGGCGGAGCACTTGCGCGGGGGTGTGGTAGAGTGTCAGCATGATTCAGTCCGAAGCATTCTTTGCCGGGCCAACGACTAAGCCCCAACAATGCAGTCCAGAGCTGAGAGTTGAGAGACTAGCGCCAGACTAAACAGTGAATACAATTTTCCGTCACAAAATCACGCAGACCAGCTCTGAGGCTCGGGCTCTCAGCTCTCGACGCTGGGCTCTCGACTGCTTCGTTCCGGCCAAGACCAAGTCCCTGCCTGATGTTCGCCCGATGTACCGGGCGCTGTCGCGACGGGATGCGGCTTACGAAGGTGTGTTCTTCACGGGCGTCAAAACCACGGGGATATTTTGCCGGCCCACGTGCCGCGCCAAACGACCGAAGTTGGAAAACGTGGAGTTTTTTCCGACAATCGTGGAGGCGCTGCATGGCGGCTACCGGCCGTGCCGGCTATGCTATCCGATGGACGCAACCAAACCTGTGCCAGCTCTCGTGGAGAAATTGCGCCGGGCAGTGGACGATGCGGTCGAGGGCCGCGTGACCGACAAGGATCTCGCTGCGATGAACGTCGAACCCTCGACGGCGCGACGACAGTTCAAGGCCTATCACGGTATGACTTTCCATGCTTATCACCGTGCGCGGCGCATGGGACTGGCGTTGCGCGACGTGAAGGCAGGCAGGCCGGTGATCGAAGTGCAGCAGGAGCGCGGCTACGAATCGCCCAGCGGTTTTCGCGAAGCTTTCGTCCGAGTTTTTGGTGTGCCGCCTCGTGGCGCCAAAGTGGAGGATTGCCTGCTCGCTCGTCGAATCGAGACGCCGCTTGGCACGATGCTGGCCCTCGCGGATGCGCAGGGACTGCGATTGCTGGAGTTCGTGGATCGACGTGGGCTCGAACGCGAGTTGGTTGGGCTGCGGCACCGACTCAAGTGCGCGATCGTACCGGGGAGCAACGCCACACTTGAGGCGACCGCGACCCAGCTCACGGAGTATTTTTCTGGGCAGCGCATGACGTTCTATCTGCCGCTCGCGCCGGTCGGTTCGGATTTTCAGCAGCGCGTGTGGGCGGAGTTGCGCCGCATCGCTCCAGGCCGCACCCGTAGCTATGCAGAGATGGCGAAGAAACTCGGCATTCCGAAAGCACCCCGAGCGGTCGGCCGGGCGAATGGTTCCAATATGCTGGCGCTGGTGATTCCGTGTCATCGGGTTATTCGTGCTGATGGTTCGCTCTGCGGTTATGCGGGCGGGATCTGGCGCAAGCAGCGGCTGCTGGAGCACGAAAGAAAATTCAGCGGTTTGGCCGAATAAAGGCCAGCGGAACGTGAACCACTCATTCACACAAATGAGGCACTAATTTAGGGGATCGGCTTAGAGGAGATCAGTGAGCCTTAGTGATTAAGATCTGAGGTTCTGATCCGAGCTTGCCGCGAGGTGATGGCGGCGAAGAGCAGCGACCAGAAGCAGAGCACGACATTGAACAACGGGATTTGCAGCACCGGGGGCAGGGCATAAATGCAGCTGACAGTGGGACCCCACACGCACCAGACGGCCAGTTGCGCGGGAATGACCCGGCGCAGATACCAACTGCCTGCGCGCACGTCGGCGATGACGGGTGCCCAACGAAACCCGGCATTCATCCAGCCGTAGAAAAGGCTGCTGACAGGCGTAGCGTAGAACGGATTGTAGACCAATTGATCCACGAGCACTTTCGCGGCGATGGTGAGAAAAATCGCCTCCGAACCGAACAGCCAACTAAGGCTGCGATAAAGTAAATCCACTTCGAGACCTTTCCATGCCCAAAACCAAGTGAAGAAGATGAGCTGCGGCCACGGATGGGTGGTGCGGGTGGCGGGATTCCAGCGCAGATATAAAAAAGGCAGCACGCCCCCGCAAATGGCGGTTGAAATAAGGGAGAAGAGAAACCCACCGGCCTCGCGCCACGCTGCGATCTGGGCAAACAGGCCATGAGCGGACGGCGCAAAATAATAAGCCAGCACGAGCGCCAGCGCGGTGGATTGCAGGACAAGTCCCGGCCAGAAAAGTTGGCGCGCGCTTTCCCAGCCAGCGCGCCAAGGGGATTCGGGGGAGAGATTGGATTCTGCCATGAAGGGTCAGGCGAACGTGCGCGGGCAACGGAGGCGAGAGAGAAATCCGGCAGGGCAATACCGAGCGTGAACGACATTCTGCCTCATCCCGATGGGCCGGGCCCTACATGGTATTCGGTCGAACGGCTCATCCGGAGGATTCGCCCTACCTTAAAACTTACTGCTACGTCGTCAGTGCCCGCACCACCTGATCCAGTTCCGCCCCGATATCGTTGCGATTTGCGCTCAGGTCTTGGGCCAGCGGTTCCTCGCCAGCGGTCACCAACGGACGATATTCCAAGCCCTTCAGCGCGGCGAGTTGCCAGTAGCAGCCGTTCACGTACGAGCGGTGGAAGAGTTCGATCACTTTCGTGCCGGCCGCGCAAAAAATCAGATTGGCCAGCCCGGCGCCATGCGGAGCGACGATTATCTTGGCTCGACGAAACGCGTTGATCTGCTCCTGCCACGTCAATTCTTCCAGATGCAGCTTCACGAAACCGTGCGCTGCGAGTTCCGCCCATAGCTTGGTTTCGTTGGCCACGCGGCGACGGCGCGCCTTGGCGCGGGAAATATAAAGTCGTTCACCGAATGTCGAGGAGGTCTGTCGCAGCGGAGCGGTGAAGCCGTCGAGCGCCCGCACGGTCGTCGGTGTCAGATGACCAATACTCGGCACGATCAATTGTTCGCCGCTATGGTGCGCATAGCGTTTTGCCGGGAGAACATTTCCGGCGAAGCCGTGCAGAGCGAACGCCTCGCGTTGGTAAGCGTGATCAGCGTGGGCGATGAGCGTTTCACCTTCGTTGGGCTTGAGTGCAATTAACCGGGGCAATTCCTCCAAGAGCCAGTGACTGTAGCCCACGCCGAGCGTGGTCGCGATTACCGCCGTCGTGCCGCGCAACGGGACCGGCGGACGGATTTTTTTGTATGTGAGCAGCCAGTGATCGGAAAACGGTTTGCCGAAATCGGGCGACACATCCCGGGCGATCAGCTGTCCGTCGGGGGAGAGCACATTGCCCGAACCGAAGACTCGCCCGCCCGGCAAGCGTGCGATGTAGGCGGATTCAAAGTTGATCGTCGCGTGCGGCAGCAGAAAAGCGCGAAGCTCCGCCGACGCGTGAGTGGGTAACGCGTATGGGACGTGCGTCTCGCCTAGCCGCACTTGCAGCGAACCGTCGCAATGGGCGACGATCTGTTCGAGCCGGGCGCAGGCTGCGGGAGCTGGAAGGTAGGATTGAGCCGGCTTGGTCATACGAGCTCAGCCAGCAGGTGAAGAGAGGAGGATTGGTTAACCACTAATCCACACTCATGAACACTAATGAGGAGAAGTACAAACGAGTCTTTCGCTGGTCCAGTATTAGGGTAGATCAGTGAGTCTCGTTAATTAAGGTGACGCCGGTGGGTAGGGCGGGAGCGCTGGGCCTGCCGCGATTGGTGAGTGAAATTCGTCAAACCGGACGGCCCAGCGGTCCGTCTCTACCTGTAATCCGCTTTTGCGAGACTCAGTGGTGGTTAAAAAAATTCCGGTCAGCTTTGGCTTTCCGTGCGCCGTACGAGGGGGATCGCGGCGATGGCGGCGAGGGAGAGGAGGAAGATGCCGCTGTAGAGGAGGTGCGAATTCGTGATCTTGCCGACTTTCAGCTTTAACTCCAACGGCGCGCCACCGTCCACTTGCAGGCTGCGCGTGAAAGTGAGGACGCGGCCGTTTTCCGTCAGCGTGACGTCGATGGCGTTGGGGGCGGGTTCGGCGGCGAGTTGCTGATCGACGAGACGCGTGGCGATGCCTTTCAACGCGGTGTTTTCATCGGCCGTGTTGCCCATGAGCAACTGGTCGATCTCCTGTGGATTGAAATTCAGTTTGTTTTGCATGAGCGGATTCAGACTGGCGGCCTGCTCCAGTTGCTCGTTGCGGGCCCCGTCGGCGCGGTTGTCCAAATAGAGTTTCTGCCGACGGGTGTTCAGGCCGAGCACGGTTTGCTGCGTCTTCAGGTTGCGCAATTGCACCCGGGCATCCTCGTTCGAGGCTTCATCGAGCGCGCGGGCGTTCGTCACGCGGCTCAGGACTTCGCCGGCGTTTTGTTGATCACCCTTTTGCAGCAGCGTGTTCGCTTCTTGTAACAAGGCGACGGCTTGCTGGGCGTTGGCGGAGCGTTTGGAAAGAATCGATGATTGGTACTGCTCGATGCTCCATGACGCCGCCGCGTATTCTTCCTGCAGCCGCAGGCCGCCTGCATAATCTTTCAAGACGTAGCCGGGCGGAATCACGACGCGCCATTTCACGTTTTCCAACGGGACGTTCAGGCGGGGTCCAATAAGACCGACGGGTCCGCTCTTGCCAGCCACGGTGGCGGCGTAGACGAGGCGCACCGTCGCGTTGCGTTCCGCGCCGGTGTTGGGCGCGACATGGAAAAGATAGGCGTCGCCTTCGCGCACCACCGAAACGCTCGCGCCGTTGACGAAGGTGTTGTAGAGCGCCGCGCCTTCGGGCAACCGGATGCGCAGCGTGCTTTTTTCCAGTACATCGACTTTCAATTCCACGGTAGTCAGAAAAGTGCGCTCGGGGAAAAGAGGGTGGTCAGATCGCCCTGCGTCACGCGGAGCTTCAACGCCTCGGCGATTTCGTGCCGGCGAACCGTCACGGCGAGCGGGCCCTCGGGCTCGGCGACGCGGAAACACAGCGCGGGCACACTGCGATCATTGCGGTCCTGGAGAATGGCGGGGACGGCGCTCCAATCGCTCTTCATCCAACCACGGGCGGGATTCCCGGCTTCAAGTTCGAGCCGTCCACTGGCGCGCACGGCGACGAATTGCACGGTCTGCCGCGCGCCGGGAAATTCCGGCGGCAGCAGCGTTTCCTGGCTCTGATCGCGCCCCGCCGGTCCTTGAAATTCGATCTGCACATCCGTCTCGCCGGCGATGCCGCGTTGAAAACGAATTTCCCACAGATCGGTTTCACCGACAACCTTGATCATGTCGCTCACGGCGGAGCCAGTGGCGCGGACGGTGCGGGCGCGTTCTTCGCTCAGGCCGGGCAGTTTCACGCGGAACTGTTTCACCGCGGCATTCTCGACTTTATAACGGAGACCGATGCGCGTGAGCGTCTGGCCTTCGCGCACCGTGGCTTCGGACAGCGCCTGCACCGTCACCCAAGGTTCGAGGGCCTCGATGCCGAGCGTCAGCACCCAGTCATCTTGCAATAAATGAAACGCGAGCGTGCCGGGCTGAAGACCGCCCACGGAGCGCGGGTCGACTTGCGTCACCTTTTCGCGATCGACGGCGCGCAACCGCAGCCCCTTGCCGGGCACGATCAAGGCCTCACCGGTTTGCCGCGTCCCCAGGAAATGTCCAAGTGTTGGGTGTCGGGCTTAGTAATTGTCTGGCATGGAGCCGCGCCGCCCTCGGCGCGGAAGAAGCTCCGAAACGCGGCGAGGGCGCCGCGTCTCCAGGTAATGTCAGTCATGACAAAAGGCAGGGCGCGCCGGGTGGTGTTTTCGAATGTCGAGTTGGCGTTCATAATGCGTTCTCCGGGAGGGATGGGGCGAGGCAGAGGGAAAGTGAAGGTGAGAGGGAAAGTGAAGGTGGAATAATGCGGGCTGAATGTATCGGTGGGGTAGGTTGCGAGCTTGTCTCGTTCTGCTGGCCAGCAGAATGGCGCGGCAAGCGCGCCACCTATCGATGACTCTGGGGAAATGAAAGTGAAGGTGTGACGGTCCAGTTGTAGCAGATTCTCCCAGTGGAGTTGTCAGTGGCGGGTCAAAGTTTTGTCAGGGGATTGTCATGGCGGGATTGAAGTAGCACAGGACCACGCCGCGCCGAAGCCCGGCGAAGGCGGATCCGTGCCTGTGGGATTGGGAGAAAGTGGCACGGGTCTCCGACCCGTGATGGATAAGGAACACGGGTCGGAGCCCCGCACCACAACCTCGACAGGCAGAGACGCCTGCCTTTGCGATTCGCTTCGGCGCGGCAAGCGCCTGCCGCTACGGGACTGATCGACATTTAGGGCCTCTGCTTGCGGAGGCCTAGTGCGAGGCCGGCGCAAGCACCGGCCTTACAAAGAAAAATATGTGCCGCTTCGCTCATTTCGGCGCGGCCACAAGCACCGGCCTTACAAAGCGGAGGTTCTTGTCAGGGATTTCCAATCGCGTCCATGAGCGTCCATTCGCGGTTAACTTGATCGAGGACTTTGGTGCTTACGCTTCGCCCAAGTTGCGGCGGAGCATCGCGGCGAGGGCGCTGGCGTCGTGGATCGTGATGGTCTTCGCGGCGACGGTGATGAGCTTTTTTCCGCGCAGGCGGGCGAGGGTGCGCGAGAGGGTTTCACTGCTCGTGCCGAGTTCGGCGGCGAGCACGCGCTTGGTGCCGGGGAGCTTGATCACCGGACCGGCGCTACTGGCGGGGGCGCTGCGGCTGTGTTTCACGAGCCAATTGAGCAGGCGGGTTTCCACATCTTTGAGCGTGAGATCGTCGAGCATGCCGACGAGTACGCGCAGGTGTGCGCTCATCGAGCCGAGCATCCGGAGCGCGAGATCGGGGCGGCGACCGATGAGTTCGAGAATAGGCGCTTTGGGAATCAGCAGCACGGTGCTGGGTTCGACCGCACGGGCGTCGGCGGGGTAGCCGGTGGGCGAGGCGAGGGCGGCTTCGGCGAAGGATTCGCCGGAGCGGAAAACATGGATCACCTGTTCCTTGCCCGTGGCGTTGACGCGGTGGACATTCACTGCGCCGGCCTGCATGACGTAGAAACCGCGCGAAGGTTCGCCCTCGTGGAAAAGATAATCATCCTTCGCGAGTGAGAGCGGGCGGATGAACCCGGCCATCGTGGCGAGATCATCCTCGGACAGCCCGGTGAACAGTTGGCAGCAACGCATGGTGCCGATCAGACCGGTCAGTTTAAGGTTGGCGGGGCGCGGCGTGGAAAGCATCGGGGTAGGCGGGAAGTGATACGGATTGCTTGCGTGGTGTCGCGCTGAAAATGCAGGTGGCGAGGGGTTTTCCGAGTGGAGCCGCGCCGCCCTCGGCGCGGAGCAAGTGAGGCAACGCGGCGAGGGCGCCGCGTCTCCAGCGCCCGCAGCGTGAGCGCAAACAAAAAAGAAAAATATTAGGCGCACGCGATGCGCCCGCAATTCATGCGTAGCAATTTCAAAATACAGCCAATGTTTTGGCAATGGATGGGTAGCGGCGGCGCGAATCTTGCGCTATGTTGGGTTCACCCCTTCCACATGACACACACCACCGCATCTTTTTTGGCCAAAATGAATCCGCGCCAGTCGGCGCTCGTCGCAATTCCTTCTACCGCCCGCTGCGTGATCAAACGTGATGGCACGCTCGTGCCGTGGGACGCCGACAAGATCATCGCGGCGATCGCGCTCGCCTTCTACGATGTGCAGCACGAGGGCGCGGAGAATCCGGAGCGCGAAAATTCCGCGGCGCGTTTCGGGCTCGACCAGAATACCTTTCTCAAGGTGCAGCGCATCGCGGCCCGGGTTGCCCTGATGTTGGAGTTGTATTATCGCACCGGCCGGCATCCGACGATCGAGCAGATCCAGGACAACGTGGAGAAAGCCATCGCCGCCGAAGGCGAGTGGGCCGTGGCGCGCTCCTACATCATCTATCGCGCGCGCAAAGCTTCCCATCGGCTCAATCATTACGCGGAAAACGGTCTGAGCGACTACATCGCCACTTCTAAATATGCCCGCTATCGGCCTGATCTCGGCCGGCGCGAAACGTTTTCCGAGGCGGCCCGGCGCGTGCTCGGAATGCATATGCACTATTTTGAGGACAAACTCGCGAGCCGCCTGCCTGCGCCCGATGAGACTTCGCCCGTGATGCCCGGCGACCGGCGGTTGCTCACCGAGTGGCTGGCCGGAGGTACGCTCTCCAACGCCATGCATCGCGCCTTCGGAGCCGTGGCCCAGAAACGCGTGTTGCCCTCGATGCGTTCGCTGCAATTTGGCGGCGAAGCGATTCTCAAGAACCACGCGCGGCTCTTCAATTGCTCGTTCAGCTCAGTGGACCGGCTGGAGTTTTTCCGCGAATATCTTTTCCTGTTACTCGCGGGTACGGGCTGCGGTTTCTCCGTGCAGCGCCACCACATTGAGCGTCTGCCCGTGCTCCCGATTCGCCGCGAGGAAATGGAACTCGAGGTGCGCCACCACACCATTGAAGATACAATCGAAGGCTGGGCCGGCGCGCTCGACCTGCTCATCCGGAGCCACTACGAAGGTTTCAAGGCCGAGTTTAATTTTTCCCTGGTTCGTCCGCGGGGCAGCGCGCTCAAAACTTCCGGCGGCAAGGCTCCCGGCCATCTGCCGCTCAAGCAGGCGCTGCTCGATGCCGAAAGCGTGTTGAACGGCGCATCCGGTCGCAAACTGCGCCCGATCGAAGTGTACGATATCTGCATGTACGCTGCGCGCTCCGTGCTCAGCGGCGGCATCCGCCGCTCGGCCACGATTTGCCTATTCTCGCCCGACGACGAGGAGATGATGGGCGCAAAGACCGGTAACTGGTTTGAAAAAAATTCCCAGCGTTCCGCCTCGAACAACTCCGCAGTGCTTTCCCGCAACGAACCCGACGACACGGTTTTCCGCCGGCTCTTCGTTGCGCAAAAAGAATTCGGCGAACCCGGTTTCTATTTCGCTGATCATCCCGACTACGGTTGCAATCCCTGCTGCGAGATCGGCCTGCATCCGGTGATCGAAGGCAGACTCGATGAGGCCGAAGCCGCCAAACTTCGCGCCCTCGGCTACACCGGTCCGCTTAACGCCGAGACGCGGCTCAGCGGCTGGCAGATGTGCAATCTCACGACGATCAACGGCGCGGTGCTCACGACCGTGGACGATTTTCTCGTAGCCTGCATTCACGCCGCTGTCATCGGCACGCTGCAAGCCGCGTACACGCACATTCCTTATCTTGGGCCCGTCACGCGCTATCTGAATGAGCGCGATGCGTTGCTCGGCGTTTCCGTGTGCGGCTTCATGGACAACCCGGAGATTCTTTTCAACCCATCCGTCCTCGAGCGTGGCGCGAAACTCTGTCGTGCGGCGAATCGCATCGTCGCCGGCGTGCTCGGTATCCGGCCCGCGGCGCGGGTCACCTGCGTGAAGCCCGAAGGCACCGCTTCGCTTTTGCTTGGCGCGGCTTCAGGGATTCATCCGCATCACGCGCGGCATTATTTCCGCCGCGTGCAGGCCAACCGCCGCGATGCGATCTATAAACATTTCCATGCCGCGAACGCTCACCTGACGGAAGCCTCCGTCTACCGGCCCGGCACGGACGACGTCATCACGTTCGCCGTCGAAGCGCCGCCACACGCCATTTTGCGCGAAGAGATCGGCGCGCTGGATTTCCTGCACTTCGTCCAGCTCGCGCAGCAACACTGGGTGTTGAATGGCGAAGACGAATCGAATCGCTCACCCGGTTTGCACCACAACGTGTCCAACACCTGCACGGTGAAACCCGACGAGTGGAACGCCGTGGCCGATTTCATCTGGAAGCACCGCGAGCACTTCACCGGCGTGGCTTTGCTCGGCGACGACGGCGACAAGCGTTACGCCCAAGCCCCGCGCGAAGGCGTGATGACGGAAGAAGATGCCGCGAGATGGAATCGCCTCCGCTATGTGCCGGTGAACTACACGCAGCTCGTCGAACATACGGACGAAACCAAGCTCAAGGAAGTCGTCGCCTGCGCCGGCGGCACGTGCGAGCTGACGTGAGGGCACCGCGCCGCGAGCTCTGATGGAGGCGGGGTGCCCTCACCCCGCACCGGGCCAAGTCCTTTACCCGCTAGTCGACGCTGATCAAGGTGGGCGTCGGTTTCTCCGTACCGACGCTTATCTCGCGCGACAGACCAAGGCATTTGTAGAGCCTCGCCAATCAGCCTCAGCCATCCTGATCGCAGCCCGTGGAGAGAGGAGGAACGAGGAAACGAGCTGAGCCTGTAACGGCGCAGAACAGATGAACGGTATCGGAGGTGGAGCGCGACTTGCCGACTTCGCCAAGGCTACGACGGACAAGCCAGGCACGCTGAGTGCCGACTCTCGCAGCAAAACCCGCCCGGAGGTCGGGTTCCACCTCGGCAAAGGCCTGCGGAGTGAATCCTAAAACCTGTGCCACTTCAGCGGCTGGCCCGCCCCGGGAGTAGCCGCGTTTGAGCCGCAGGCGAAGGCGCGGTGTCTGGCGGCCCCGTTTTCGGGCTGCGCCCTCAAACGAGGCTACGTGCACGCGGCAAAACCTCCCTCACGGGTCGGGAGACCCGTACCACTTCACCATCCGTCAGACACCGTGCTCTCCGGCCATTCGACAGGTTCAGGCGGTCCTGAGCGAAGTCGAACGGACGCGTTCTCCGGGTTAATTGTATTTTTCCCCAAATCGCGACGGAGCGAGCTCACTGTAATGCCACGGGATCAGGCGCTCTGAGACTGCGGCGAAAAAAAACGGCGGACGAGTTCTCTTAGCGGATGCGCCTGACTCTTCTTCGTCGCGCAGGAACGGTTTGCCGTTCCCTCTTCGGCTAATACCCGTGCTTGGTCCCACTGACAGAGGCAAAGGCTCCATCGGGTACAGGGAGTTTGTAACGTATTATGTTACAAACCGGCTCGGGATGATTTTTGTTGGGCTGCTGCTTGCGGCAGCCTGTGAGTCAGGGGACGTCACGTTCACTTCTGTCAGTTTGCGAAAATAAGGGTCGGATCGGGGAGTTTCCATGACTGCCAGAGGCGGAGATATTCTGCGCGTGGGAGCAGGACGTAGTGCGGCTGGGCGGCGGCGCGCAACCAAATGACCAGCTCGCGCAGCGCAGGCTCGGCCATGGTGGTGCAGCCGGCAGTGGGGCGCGTCGGACCGCGCCGGAGGTGGAAGAAGGTCGCACTGCCGGCACCCGGCTCGATGGCCGGCTCGGCATTGTGGCGGATTTCCACGCGCCAGCGATACGCGGGATCGCCCGTGCGCATGCGTTGCGCGGCAAACCACGCCGGCGGTTTGGCCTCATCGATCTCGACGTGCCGGTTGTAGAATGGATTAGCGGAATCGTCCGGCCACGCATCGCGACTCGTCACCTGATGAAACGGATAATCGGCTCCGGCCGGCAGCGCGGCGTCGTTGCCATAAATCAGGCCCAGCGCAAACGCGCCCGCCGGCGAGCGCCCATCGGCCTCGCGTTTGGTGGTGCCGGCCAGTGCCGCGCCCGGCTCGAGTGCGCCGCGCCCCCACGCGAGTCCGCGTTTGCCAAAGAGCACCGGCACGGTCTCGCCGACCTTGATCCAGCGGCCGTGCGCATCGCGTTCGAAATGTTGCAGCGTCCCGTGGGCCGACGACCAATCTGCGGCGATGGCCACGAGCAACTGCCGCACGTTAGAATTGAGCCCGTCGGCAACGACAGCAGATTCACCGCGCAAAAGAGCAACAGGTAGAAGAGCCACGAGGCAAAGCCGAACTAGGGTTGAGCGGTGCATTAAAATAGAACGTTCTGGATGAAGTCAGTGATGTGGGGCGGAGTTTTGCGGTGGTGGCGAACGACGACGACCAACTCGCGGGTGAATCGTTCGGGCAGCACGATTTGCCGGAGGTTTCGCTTGTTCCGGTAGAGGGCGAGGGCGCGATTAGGGACGAAGCTCACGCCGAAACCCAGCGCAACAAGGTTGATGATGAGATCGAAGCTATCGAGCTGCATGGACGGTTCGATCTTCCACCCTTGGCGGGTAATCCAAGTCTGTAGGCGATGACCGGTGTTCGTGTTCTCATCCAGTTGCAACCAGCTTTGCTTGGCGATCCAGCCGTCCCGGGCTTTCGCAGACTTTGGTAACTTATCAAATGTCGCGGCCTGTTCGAGCGGTGCGATGAGGGTGAATGGATCTTTAAATCGATGGGTGACGCGCAGCGTTTTCGGTAAGCGAGCCGGTGGGCAGAGGACGCCAAGATCGAAATCATTGGCTTCGAGTCCGGACATTATTTCGGTGCTTCTCAGATTGGAGACATGGCAACCGATCTGGGGCAGGCGTCGCAGGTTGGCGTGGAAGAATCCGGGCAGGTAGGCGAGACCAATGCTGCGTGAGACGGCGACGCGGACTTTCTTCCTGACATCGGTGAATCCCACACGCAGCGACAGCAACGAACGCTCCACATCGCCCAACAGCCGGATGGATTCCTGATAAAGAAATTCGCCGGCCGGGGTGACGTGCACGCTGCGAGTTGTCCGCTCCAGCAGGTCAACGCCCAGACTGTTCTCCATGCCCTGCATCTGCCGCGTCATCGCGCTTTGAGTGAGGCCGGCGAGTTCGGCCGCCTTGGTGAAACTCCGGTGCTTCACCACGAGATTAAAGAGACTCAACTCGTAGAGATCGAAGGGGACGGTTTTCAGGTACTCATTCACAATCCGCATGATTACATGAAACTAATGAATTTCAATCAAAAGCCAAAATCTGGTATTGTCAGTCCATGCCTAATCTAATCAACCGACTCGCCGAGAATGCGCTTGGTGCTTTTTATGTGGATGACACTTGCATCGATTGCGGCCTATGCCGTGAAAATGCACCCGCGTTCTTCCGATTACATGAGGAGCTCGGCCTGAGTATCGTTTACCGCCAGCCCGTGACGCCTGGGGAAATCGCCTTGGCTCAGGATGCCATGATCGACTGCCCGACTAACTCGATTGGCAATGATGGTTGAGACAGTGCTGCCGGTAGACAAACTACAGCTACGATCAAGTAGACCTCCGTCTGATTGTCCGCTTTCACCGACGATCGCGGCGGAATCGCCGGTTGACTGTGGACAAAGGAGAAGTTGGCTTTCGTTGCGCTCCGCCTTTCCCACTATGTTTTTCGAGAACCAATACCGCGACAACCGACCGCTCGGAAATTTTCGCGGCCTGCCCATTTACCTCACGACGATCATCGTGGCGGTCTTCGTGGTCGGGTTGGTCTTCTCCGCGCTCGCCGGGGCTGGCTCTTCGATCGCGATGTTTGCTTTCGAGCCGAGCGTAGTTTGGCAGCACGGGCAGGTCTGGCGGGTGATTACTTATCTCGCGGTGGATCAGGTGAATTTTTTCACGATTTTCAATCTGCTGTTCCTTTATTCCTTTGGTCGCAATTGCGAACAAGAGATGGGCCGCAGTCGCTATCTCGCCTTTCTCGGACTGCTCGTACTCTCGCCGGTGTTGATCACGACGCTGCTTTGGTTCGTCGGGATCGGCGGAATGGTCGCCGGATCAACCCACCTCTCGATCGGACTCGTGATCGCCTTTGCCACAATCTACCCGAATGTGGAATGGTGGGGCTCAATCCCGATGAAGTTCGTGGCGATCGGCTGCCTGTTCCTCGCCGCCGTGGGGCATCTGGGCCAGCGCGACTATATCGGCCTAGCCAGCACCTTGGTGACCTGTGCCGTTTCTTTCGGTTATATTCGGGCGATGCGATCGGGGATTTTTTCCGGGCTGTCCTGGACGGCACTCTTTCGTCGCAAACCGAAACTCCGTTTGCTCCCGCCACTGGAGCAACACGAGAAAGCCGGACGCGGCCATGACGCGTCGAGCGACATGGATGGGTTGCTCGACAAGATAGCCCAGTCCGGCCTACACAGTCTCACGGCCAAAGAAAGGGCGCGGTTAGAGGCCGTGCGTGAGGAGTTGTTGAAGAAGGATCGGAGGTAGAGGCGACAGTCGCCCCCCCTTTTCGCAATCGGCCGATGTATTAACACGAAGGTCGCGAGGGACGCGGTGAACTCCATGAGTACATGGCCGCCTTGCGTTCTTTGTGCACTTGGTGGAAAGGGCATCAGCTTCAGTCATCCTGATCCCGAGGAATTATGATGAGCTCAACAGCACGGTGATTCGAGATGAAATAGAATTAATGCGGAGCACGCGGAGCCTGACGTGATTTCACTCGGCGTTGTTCCGTGTGCTGGGCTTGTTTCCATTCGTGGAAATTCGTGTGGTTAGTGGGAAAATCGGAATTTCTATCTCGGAGGATTGGCCCACGAATCACACGAATTGACACTAATGCAGGCTGTATCCCGAACGGAAATCGGATAACGGTGTGGGGCGTGGGGCCGGGATTTATTCGCGCTGTTTCGCGTGATTCGCGGGGAGGTCTATGCGGGTTCGATCTTGTTTTTTTTCTGGTTCGCCCATGATTAAATATCCATGAAAGAAGCCAAAACTAAAAGAGTGCTGTCGGCGAAACAGCGCGAGGAATTACTCGGCGTGTTGCAGGGCCGCTTTGAGAAAAATATTGGCCGTCATGCCGACCTCGACTGGATCAAGGTGCAAACGAGACTGGAGGCAGAGCCCGAAAAACTCTGGTCGCTCGGCGAAATGGAACGCACCGGCGGCGAACCGGACGTCGTTGATCACGACAAGAAGACGGGCGAAATTTTATTTGTCGATTGCTCGGCGCAGAGTCCGGAAGCCCGCGCCAGCCTGTGTTATGATCGGGAGGCGTTGGATGGGCGGAAAAAGTTTCCGCCGAAAGGCTGCGCCACAGAGCTGGCCGCGGCCATGGGCGTCGAGCTGCTGACGGAAGAGCAGTATCACGAATTGCAGTATCTCGGGGAATTCGACACGAAGTCGTCGAGCTGGCTGAAAACCCCGCTGAGATGAGAAAACTCGGTGGCGCTCTCTATGGAGATCGACGCTACAACCGCGTTTTCATGGGGCACAACGGCGCCGAGTCCTACTATGCCGGCCGGGGATTTCGTGGCTGGCTGAGGGTATAGCAGTCGAGGCAGAAACAGAGTTGGCGGCGTGGCTTGGCGGCGTTGGCCGGCGATAGCGTAAGAGTCACGCGGCGTCTTCTGATTGGCTTGAACTAGCCAGAGAGGGACTGAGGTTTTGACTTCGTCGGCACTTTGTGGATTGGTGCCCCCATGACAGCGAAGCGATCGCCAGCCGAGGTTTTTTCGCAGCACCCGGAGGTGATGAGCGGGGCATTGGTCTTCAAGGGCACGCGCGTTCCCGTGCAGACTTTTTTTGATCATCTCGATCACGGTGGGACGATCGAGCCGTTTTTGGAATGGTATGATGGGATCGAACGAGCTCAACTCGAGGCGGCGGCGGAAGTCCGGCTCGCGCCCTCTCAGTCTGAAGATCTTGTTTGATCAGGGCGTGCCCCAGCCTTTGCAAACGCATCTGGTCGGCCACAAGGTGCGGCCGCGCGTTTCAACAAGGGTGGGCCACCAAACGAAACGGTGAATTCCTCGCCTTGGCCGAGCAGAGCGGCTTCGATCTCCTGCTCACCACCGACCAAAATTTGCGGTATCAGCAGAATCTGACCGGTCGGAGCATCGCGTTGTTGAATCTCGGGCGGGGTAATTGGCCGGAGATCGAGCCGCACGCCACTGTCATCGCTGGCATCGCGATCAACATGAAGCCCGGTGAAGCCCGGTGAAGTCCGGTATTTCTCCATCGGGGAATAACTCGGCGGCGGGGGACTGGTGGCTCTCGGTCGGCGTCGCGGTTAAACCGGTTTGGGTCTGCGAGCTCGCGCAGAGAGACGGGGCCTCGCCGCAAAAACCTCACAAAATCCAAGCGGCAGGCACTCGCCACGATCCTTTAGTTTCGGAGCAATTCATAGCCCACGCCGGCGTTGACGATGTAGGTGCCGGGTGCGGTCGCGGCTGTGGTGGTCAGCAGCACGGCGTTGGGTGCGACAGGCCGGACGTAGGCGGCCACTCGTTGATCTCCGAGCCGGATCGTCGTGGGGGAATTTCCCGCGAGTTTTATCCGCCGCTGGCCGTCCTTGAGAATTTTTGCCGGCGCTACTTCCAACGCCGGTTGCCCCGTTGTTTCCGGGCCGACGAAGAGGAGGACGATCGCGGATTCGCGGGCCACGGGCGGCTGATCTTTTCCGTCGAATTCGAGATACGAGACCATGTCCTTAACTTTTCTTTTGCTGTTCACCACGGGATCTTCCCCCCAGTTGCTCTTGAGGGCGCGCAACGACAGGGCCGCCATTTCTTCCTCGCTGGCGTCCGGGACCGGTTCGGTGACGACGTGTCCGTGATTCGCTGGCAGAGCTTCCCAGCTTCCCTTGCTCAGCAAATACGCGCCGTCGTTCTTGGGTAGCGCCGGCAGCCCGCTGGCTTCAGTCGGCGCGGAGAGAAGGATGTCCGCTGCAAAATCCATCTCCCAGTGCGGGTCACCGGCAATCGTGCCGGTGAGCGAATTTCCGGTGAGTTCCAGTCGGAGCGTGGTGTTTTCGCGGGTGACAAAGAATGGCACATTGGCACCGAAATTCTTGTCCGGTTCCCCGCCGTCCGTGGCGTTGAGTACAAACGAGTCGCCGCCGGCCTCCCACGCGCCGAGGAATTCCCGGAACACGTTCAAGCGGTTCAACGAACGGACGCGGGCCGTGATCACGCCGGTCGAGCGGTCGACGCGGGTGAACTCCAGACGGGTCTTGAAGACGTAGCGGCGATCTTCGCGCAGGGCTCCGTCGTAAACGACTCCGTCTTTTAAAACGCGATCAAGCTGGCGCACGCGTTCGAGGCGGCTGGCCTCGAGACGCTGAAGATCAGCGGGCGTGGCCACTGCGAGTCGGTAGGTGAAGCGTTCATCCCCGCCGACGAGTGATCCTTGCTCGAGACCGAGACGAAGATTCAGTTCGCCCGGGTCGCGCAGGACGGAACCGGGGAGGGCCTCGGCGGTGGCTTCCTGGGGAATAGCTTGCAGGCGGATGGGCGCACCGTCCGAGCGACGGGCGTTGGTCAGGATCGCGCCGCGCAACGGTCGTTGCCACGCGCGGGTCGTGGACTCGAGGGTTGCTTCGACGGATTCGTTTCCCGGTGGCCGTGGACTGAAACGCAAAAAAACCGTTTCGCTCGCGTTCGAAGTCCGCGCCGTGGCGGTGCCGAGATAGAGGAGGCCCGGCTCCGTGGCGGCGACGGCCCGTTCATATTCCGCTTCCAGCCGGGCCTGCACGGCCGCCACCTGCTCGGGCGCGAGCGGTTGGAGCCGATATTTAAAGAAACGATTCTGCTCCGTCAGTTCACCGCGCGCATCCAGGTGCAAGGCGAACCTCCAGACCTGCGTGGCCTCGAGCACCGGTCCCGCATTGCGAATCGCGTCACTGGCCAGCGAGGTGAGGTTCAGGACCGGATCTGCGAATTTATCATCTGCACTCCAGGTGCCTTGGAACTCACGCGCGATGTGCCAGCTGTTGTCGTTTCGCACGATGGCCCGTACTTCGTTCTCGGAGGGACGCTCGGTGATCTCGAGGTAGAGCGGCGTTTCATGGAGGGAGGCGGCCGCCAGCGCCGTTCCGCCGAAAACCCGGCCCGGTGCGATCTGCGTGAGGAACGCCTTGCGGCGCTCCGCGACACGGGCGGACTCGCGATGCCGGCTGATACCGGTCACGCGTCCACCGAAAGCCTCGAAATCGGCGAGGAGCGCGTGCAGCCGGGCCTCGTCGCCCACGTCACCGATTGCATAGGAATTTTTGCCGAAGGAAAATCGAGCCGCGCCTTGCGCACCACCGCCCTCGAAGCCCCCGGAGACGAGGACGAATTTCCAAGCGCCGCCCTCGCGCTGCGCATCCAGCACGCCATTGAAAACCAAGGCGGTGCCGGCGGGCGCGGTCACTTGGAGGAGTACGGCTTGATAGGGATCGGCGGGAAAGGGCGCGGCCGCTTGAAAATCCGGTTGGGCCGATGCCCCCGGGTTGGCCAACAAGCGCTGCGCTTCGCCCGCAATCGCCGGATCGAGCCGGAGCGTACGGGCCAGATATTCCGCCGAATCGATTTTTGCGTAGAGCGGCTCAATGGTCCGCGCCTTCGCCCCGACAATCATTTTCCAACCGGCCGCACTTTGCGCCAGGGGTTCCAGTTTCCCGACCGAAAACAAAACCCGGTCGCCGCCCACGGTCTGATTGAGGAAAGTGGTCACCTCGTCCGCCCCGGGTGCCCTCGCCTGACGCCACCAAACGAAAACGCCGGCACAGACCAAGGCCACGACGACAAGGCCGGCGATTAACGTGCGTTGCGTACGGGGAACAGGAGAAGGTTGCATGGAGAAAAATTCAGGCTCGCTCGCGACGGAGCGAAGCGGGATCAGGCCGGCGGTGACGGTGACTCGCCGCTGCGGGGCGACATCCGACTTGATTGATGGGGTTCATGTGAAGCGTAGGCGAAACCCTCGCACAGAAACGCGAAGGCGATGCGCCGAATAAGAACCGCCCGTTTGCGACGAGCAAGGTCGGATTGCTGGTCCGCCGCTTCACCGGAAAATTTCTTCGCAGCGTGTATTGTCTGTTTGAGCCCAATTGCTTTTGTAGGGCCGTCCCTTGTGGGCGCGCCGCCTTCGCAAATTCCGGCACGGCCACAAGGGCCGGCCCGACAAATTTCAGACAGCTTGAGAAAAGGGTGATGCAGCCCGACTCCGTTTGATCGCGCCAAGTTACCAGAATAGCCAACGTCTTTTGGGTAGCTTCGGCCGTTCGACGGGCGGCAAGGTCTCACCCCACAGGGTCGTGCGATTTTCAACGAAGGCGGGAACTGACACTTCGGAAAACCAGTCGGTCCTGATGCCGGGAAACCGGCGGGGCAACTCGTCCAGCAGGAGTTGGCAGCCGGTATAACTTTCCCCAACCCACCAATAGTTGCCTTCTGGGTTGAAGCGGAAGCCGAGACAAACTTCATCATACGAAAATAAATCGATCTTGCAGGCAAAGACCTCACAGACACGGGACCAGTCACAGCGTGGTTCATCCGAACTGTCAGCCTCGACCGCGATGAAGCCCGTTTCATCGAGTTTGATCTCTCGTTCCGACCAGCCCGGGCGGTCTTGGATTTGGCCGAGAGGTTGCTAAAGAATTTCTTGATTGAACTGATCATGACAGCGGGCGGCACCCGACCGAAGAAAGACGAACGGGAGGCGGAGCGCAATCTGTCAGTTGTGGGGCTGCCGAACGGGATTGAGTCAGCGTCGCCTTGATTTGCCGTACACGTCGCCGCACTTCGTCTCGTGGCCACGTTCCGATTATCAAAATTGAAACCTGAACCCCTCTGCCTTCTTCAGACGGGGCACGGAAGTTTCTTACTTCAGTACGAGCGCGTTCGACACTTCATTCACGTTATCGATCTTGGCGGCGATGGCTTCGGCGGCAGTCTTCTGGGCTGCGGTATCCACGAAGCCACTTAACAGAACCAAACCGCGAAACGTCTCCACCGAGATGGCGGCGGGAACTCCGTCCGCCTTCAGGAGCGCCGCCTTCACCTTCGTCGTGATGACGCTGTCGTCGATGAATACGCCCGTGGTCGACTTGTTCGTCTTCACGAGGATCTCGTTCAGGACTTCCTTCGCCCCGGTGACTTGGGTGGCGACGACACTGGCCTGGACTTTTTGCTCAGCCGTATCCACGAAGCCACTGAGCAGCACCCGGCCCTTGAACGTTTCCACCGAGATGGCGCGGCCAGGCGTCGCCGCATCACGGACGAGATCGGTCTTGATCTTGGTGGTCACGACACTGTCGTCGATATATTCACCGGTGCTCGCGCGGGTGGCGGTACTGGAGCAACCGGGCGCAAGCAGCAGCGAGGAGGTGGCGAGGCAAAGCAGGGCAAACAACGGGTGGATTTTATTCATGGGTGTGACGGGTGAAAGGTTATCGTTCATGCCATAACTGACCCGGGGCCGAACATTGGGTTCCCCGCAGAACGAAGCCCGGGGCTGGCGTCAATGCACCTTCTGGGTACGGACCGGTTTGCTACAGGCTTTCTTAGGGCCGTCGCTTGCCGACGTGCCTTCTTCTCGATACCGGTACGGCCACAAGGGCCAGCCCTACATTTGCGCACTCACAATATTCA
>Ga0209591_10002893_pt1 | contig 20262 bp, 18 predicted proteins | sample MAT01_FD_187207 | JGI IMG/M metagenome (GOLD analysis project Ga0209591, IMG submission 187207) | Freshwater microbial communities from Lake Fryxell liftoff mats and glacier meltwater in Antarctica - MAT-01 (SPAdes) (version 2) | ecosystem: Environmental > Aquatic > Freshwater > Ice > Liftoff... | reverse complement strand
CGCTGGCGAACCGTTGCTCGAAGAAGGGAACTATGCATCTGCTGGTGCCACCCGGAACGGGCAAGCTGGCGGCCGTTCTACGCTGCCGTTAAGCCGAAGGTTCCGGAGGCCAGCGCTGTCGCCGACCAGGGACTATTCACTCCAGCACCCAGTCCAGAACCACATCCCACGCGGCCCGCACATTCAGCGGCTCCGTGTGGTAGCGGACCCTTTCGGGTTGCACCCTGGGTTCCCACGTACCAGTATCCCAGTGCCCGTTCCCATTGCGGTCTTCCACCAGCCGCAGGGTATACATGCCTGGTAGCATGCGGTCCCAGATCGCGTTGAGCGATGCATCGGAGACCTGGGCCTGTTCGACCAGGCGTTGCTGGCCGTCCAATACCTGTAGCAGCTGGCTATGCTCGGGGCCGATCCCCTTCACGGCAATGCGTAACGAGCCCGTCGCCTGTTCGGCAGCTCTACCGAGGGTGATGCGTAGTGTGTCGTTAACGCCCCCATAGATGTCGCGCATCGCTTTAGGAAGCAGGGTGATGGAAAGGCTGGCTCCCGCTTTGATGTCGGTCATAAGGAATGCGCTTCGCGGGTCGCTCGTGGAACGTTCCATCCGATAGTCCAACAACGTGCTATCGCGCATCACTATGAAGCGTGAAGTATCCAAGCTCTTGATGGGCCTTGCAGCACGGATACGGATAGAAGCTCCTTCCTCGTTCTCCATCAGCGAGACCTTCACAGCAGTATTGAACGGCATGCGTTGAAGGGGTTTGTAGCGGAGCGTGTCCAATATGGTAGACCCGTCGGCAACCGCATAAGCGCCTTGTGTCAAAAGGGTGGTGTCGGATGGCCACAGGAGCACGGTATCGCGTCCGGGACCCCACTCGCTTTGCCAAGAGAGTGTGCCACCTTCGCGTGCCACATCGCGGATCGAAAGTGTATCGGCCGGCTTGGCCAGCACCAGCTGAAAGGCACCGTCGGGGATCACCTTGTAGCTGCGCACCTGTTGCAGCGAACTGGCTGGCAAGAAAGCTCGAAGTACCACAGCAGGCGCCACACTATCTGCCGGATCTGTTACGTACAGCGAGTCCAAGAAGGCGATCTCTTCGTTGGGCAGGTCGTAGCGAAAGTTGGCGTTCTTATCGCGCAATGCGAAAAGATGGTAACTGTTGGCGGGTAAGTGTTGAATGGTGAATGTGCCTTTGCTGTCGCATCGGGTCATGTGCCCGGGTCGGCCAACACGAAAGGCTGTATCGCTTTCGGTGTATACCATAACGAACATATCCTTCTCTGCAACACCGGTATAAGCGTTCACCACGGTTCCGGTCACGGTCAAACTGTCCAGCACGTCGCCGGTAGTGAATACATAGGCGAGGCTGGGGGCCGCATTGCCTTCGGCCAGATCCTTCACACATTCACCCAACTCGAAGGTGTAAGTAGTGTTCGGTTCCAAAGGCGATCCTATTCGAATATCCACTCCTCTGGAGCCAGCGGCGCGCACCACAGGTGGCTCGGCCAACGGGGGAGAGACCAAGAGCCGTTCCCGTGGTCGGTCCAGCTGGATCCGTTCATCGAATAGGAGGTGGATCACCTCGGCGCTGAAACGTGTGGATCCGTTGGGCGGTGAAGCATCGACCAACTCAGGAGGGATGGTGTCCTTTTCGCCCCCCGTGATCTGGGCTACCTGGGCGCACGAGCATGCAAGCAGCGCCACGCCAAGGAGCTGGCCCCAAGGCCGCATCAGAACAGGGGTTGCAACAGTTCGCACAATTGCTCCAGCGCGTGCGCGTCGATCACAGTGAAATCCGCCGGGCGCGTGCTATCGATATCCAATACAGCAGCAATTCGTCCATCACTATCGCGTATCGGCACCACGATCTCCGACCGCGTTTCCGGGCTACACGCGATGTGTCCCGGAAAGGCGGCCACATCCGGAACGATCAGGGTCTTTTCCTCTTGCCAGGCCGTGCCGCAAACCCCTCGACCGAACGCGATGCGTGTGCAGGCCACAGGACCTTGGAAGGGACCTAACACCAACTCGGCGCCCATCACCCGATAGAAGCCGACCCAATGCCAGTCGAAGGTTTGATGCAAAGCAGCGCTCACATTGGCCATGGCCGCGATAGCGTCGCGCTCTTCGTGGAGCAGCTCGCGGATCTGCGGCATCAACGTGGTGAACAAGGTGATACGGTCCTGTGTATCGGGCAACGTGATAGGGTCTTTCATAACGCGGCGCAAAGGTATCGGGCTACGCGCAAGCCACGGCGTACAGACTGATCCGTATTTCCGGAACGGTTGCCAGGGCCTTCACGCATCCTTCCAAGGTGGCACCCGTGGTCACTACATCATCTACCAGCAACACGTGCTTCCCTCTCAATAGTTCCGGATCGGGCAGGTGGAATGCTTCTTTCACATTGAGCCAACGATCCAGTCGGCTGCGCTTGGTTTGCGAGGGTGTGCGCACGACACGGACCAGCCCTTTACCGATGCTTGGTAACGGCCAGCGTTGGCGCATTCCATTTACCAGCACCTGGCTTTGATTGTACCCTCGGATATGCTCCTTGCGCGGGTGAAGGGGAACAGCGAGCAAGGCGTCCACATCAGCAAAGCGGGAGCTATCCTTCAAGTCATCGGCCATTGATCGGCCCAGCATCATGCCAAGTTGCATATCGTGCTGGTACTTGAGCCGGTGTAGCATGCGTTGCACCATGCCGGTAGGTGCGAAGTGAAGAAAAGCACTTGCAGCGACCAATTCGACCTTGCCACGAAAAAGTTGCTCCACACTGTTCAACGGATCATCATGGAAACGGGTGCGCGGCAGATCGCTCTCGCAGATCAGGCAAAGGCATTGTTCGAAACCGAGCAGACCTGCATCGCATCCAGCGCATCGGCGCGGCAGGAAGAGACCCGCCAGGTCGCCGCCCCATTTCAAGAGATGTCTATAGGAAGGGTTCAATACTTTGTTGATAAGCGTTCCCGTTCCAAGGTAGCCCTCTTTTTCGCGAGCGTAATTTAGCCCGCTGATCCTGCAAGATCATACTCCTATGGACCAGAACACCAGCAATTCTCCCGATAAGAAGAACCGTTCAAGCACCGGCCTGCTCCTGCTGGTCGTGCTACTCCTCATAAGCAACGTGGTAATGTTGTGGATGTTGATGGGACGCAACAAAGAGGTGGAACAGACCAAGGAACAAGTGGTTGCCATCACCAGCGAAAAGGACAACGTCACCGTGATGTTGGAGAATATGCTGGCCTCGTATGATACGCTGAAGACCGATAACGAGCAGTTGACCGTGGAGATGGAGGCCCAGCGGGAGCGCGTCGAAGGGCTGCTCGGCCAGGTGAAGCGTGGCAATTACGATCTGGCCAAGGTGAAGAAAGAGGCAGAGACCTTACGGAAGATCATGAAAGGTTACGTGGCGACCATCGACTCGTTGAACCAGGCCAACCAAGCGCTTACCGCGCAGAACGTGGGCCTTACCCAAGAACTCGGTGAGGTGAAAGGGCAAAAAGATGCACTAAGTACCGAGAAGGCGGCCCTGGAAGGGAAGATCGCAAAGGGGGCTATTCTGCACACCACCGCGATGAATGCTGGGGCCTTGTTCATGCGTAACAATGGCAAGCAGGTGGAGACGGATAGGGCCAAGAAGGCCGAAATGGTGAAATGCTGCTTCACGTTGGGGCAGAACACCGTTACCGATGGGGGTGATAAGACCTTGTATATGCGTGTGATCAGCCCCGATGGCTCTGTGTTACCCGCAAGCGAGCCTAACAACCGCTTCAGGTTCAATGGGGTGGAAGGAGAGTTCAGCGCCAAGCGCGAGGTCAACTACCAGAACCAACCGGTGGATGTGTGCGTGTTCTGGAATGGCACTGGCGAAATGCGCACGGGCCAATACATCGTGGAGATCTACGAGTCCGGCGCACAGGTTTCCAAGGCTTCCTTCGATCTGAAATAGATCGTCCACAATTCAGAAGGCCTCCTCCGCGCTAAGCTGGGGAGGTTTTCTTTTTTGCAACCATGTGCCTACGGTCCGGAAGAGGCTCTCATACCATTTGGAAAGTATTTCTACTTCCAGATGGTATCAGAAGAAAGCCCGCACCTGCGCGCCTCCAACGTGGATCACAGGCACCCCTTCGGATCGGCGGCCGTTGTAGGTGAGGTCCACCTGTAGGTTATTGCTCAGGTTGCGTTGTATCGTTAGGCTCCAGGTCATGTTGGTGCCGGGCTTCAGCCCGGTGAGCAATTCGTTGCCCAAGGGAGAGTTCGGCTCGCCATCGAAGGTGATCGCCACCCGATTGACCGTTGCAAGTATGCTTCCCTTGCCGGCCGTGTTGTAGCGGATCTCCGCGCCAAAGTCCTGGATCTCCGCCCGCTCTCCACCGAATTCTGGTTTGTTCACTTTATCCGTGTACTTGTAAGAAAGGATCGTGCGGAAAGAGGTGTTGGGTTGCCAGGTGACACGCGGCTTAAGCGCCTGCTGGTCGATCGTGTATGTACGGCCTGTCAACAGATCGGAGTTGTTGGCAACGCGTCCACGATCCGCTTCCACATCTGCGGTCCACTGGCGGGTGGTGTTCCAACGGATCCTTACGGTATTGCTTTCGCGCAAGCGCGATTCGAAGCCATTGAGCAAGAGGCTCTGGTTGCGGTCGCTTTGCCAGGTATGGTCGACACTCCATTTTCGACTGGTACGGTCATAGAAGAAGGTGTTACGTGCCGAGGAGGAGTAGGCCGTCAGGTTCGTATCCGGTCCGCTCGGCAGGAAGGGATTGAGTGCTGCACCAACATCGCTTCCACCGGTCTTTCGATCCACGCGCAACGAGGCCATATCTGAGAATTTGGCCAGCCACTTCTTGAATCCCTTGCTATCGGCCCAGAGCACCGCAGGGCGCAGGTCAACAGACGAACTGAATTGGTTGCTGAACGTGCGAACATATTGATTGCTGGGTACGAACACCCTGATGTAGTCCGCTTCGTAGCCGAAGTTGGCCAACTCGAATTCGTTGAGACCCTTCACGTCATCGCCGTTGTAATCGAGCCAGACATAAAGGCCCTGTCCGGCGGGCACGTTCACGTAGATATACTCCCTGCGCTGTTCCAAACCGGAACCGAACTCATAGAAAAGATCGAACACGGCGGCGCCTTTGAACAACGAAAGATCGTGGTCGATGCGTGCTAGATAGGTGTTCTCAGGTCGCTGAGTGGTCAGTGTGCTATCGGGTATCTCAAGCCTCCTGTAGGTGAAGGTGGTGCTCAAGCGTTTGCGTGGGTCGCGCGTAAGGTCCAGACCGGCGCTGTACGAAGTGGCCAGGGCACTTTCGGTCAAGGCGCCCGCGCGCAACGCCCTATCCCAGCGCTGGCCGCCGGCCAGGCGCCATTTATTCTTGAAACTATCCGGACTTTGGATGAAGGCTTCCCATTCATGGAACTGGTAGCTACCGGCGATCAGCGCTTTGGACGTGTCGGTCCGGAACACGTTGCGTTCATGTTCATCGGCATAACCGATGCTGAAATTCTTGAACCGCTGAAGCGCGCGGCCCTTGTGCCGAAGGAAATCGGTGGTGCGCGTGTTAGCGGTGGTTAGCCAACTTGCCGTGCCAACAACATCGGTGCGCTTGGTGCGTACGTCGCTGATGAGTTCCTGTTTCCAGCCGCGATAGGCATCGGTCACTTGAAAGGTGCCGACGCCATAACCGATCCTCCCGAACTTCTTGCTTCGCAATGCCAGTTGACCATTGGCCAGCAACTGGTCGCCTAGCAGGGAAAGGCCAAGGATGTTCCAATTGCGATCGAACTCCACCGCGCGATAGCGTTCCACGAACCGGAAGTTGCGTGATACCGCCTCGGCATCGCCACCCACGACCAATTGCAGAGAGCTATCCGTCTTGCTGATGGGTATGGCGTGCTCGCCGCGCGCCATGATCCCATACCCTTGGTCGTCATTGCTGTCCTCGCTGCTGAAGGTGTTGCGGTCTTCGCGGCTATACGCCAGTTCCACCGTGGCCTTGGTTCGTGCTGTGGGGTGATGGTCAAGCCCCACGATCATCAATTGCTGGTTGCGTGGTGCCACCAGTACGCGCACAGGCGCATGATCCCCTTTGCGAACAAGGCGTCCATTCACCGTATCGGGTGCCACCCAACGGAACACGCGCCCGTTCGGTGTGAACTCTTGTTGAACATAATCACCTAGCCCCTGACCGATCTGCGTGAAGGTGACACGCCAAAGGGCGGTTTCGGGGATCGTGCTATAGACGAATACAGGCGAGTAACCGAGGGAATCCGTGCGGCGGTAGAGCACTTGGTCATTCGCGTAGCCGGTACTATCTATTCCGGGTACCGTTGCTGCTAAGGGATCGTCTCCCGCATCGCGCAGAACGGCCCGTTCGCTTTCGTTGAGTTGTTGTTGCAGGGGCTGGTTGCGGTGATCCTGTTCGCTATACAGGCTGAAACGGATCGTGTTGCGCGCAGTCTCGATGGTCTGGTCCAGACGCAATAGCGAGCGCGCATAGTTCTTGTCGGAGTACTGGAATTCAACGGCAATGCGCCGATCTTTGGTGATCAAGCGGCGTGCGGTGAAAGTGACCTCGGCTGTGTTGTAGTCGATCACGTAATCATTCTCCTGGCCACGCAATAGGAGCTGCCCATCGATAAAGACCCGTTCCGTACCCGAAAGAATGATGATGATGGAGCCACTATCGTTGCCACGCAAGCGGTATGGCCCTTGCACCCCCTCTATACCTTGTATGGTGTTGCGTGCGAACTTGCCTTTGCTGATCGCAACGCTTGCGCCAACGCGGCTCTTGATGTCAGTACCCAGGGACAAGGGTGTTTCGAAGCTAAGGCCCTTGGTCTTTTTCAGGTAGGTGAGGAAATGGCTCTGCGGTCGTTGCAGCACGAAGTCGCCAGCGATCAGCGACCACCCTTTTTGCTCGTCGTCCTCGAAGAGCTTGATGAAGACCTGGTCGAAATCCTGGAGCTCGAGCGTATTGCCGCCGGCTTGGATGGGGATGTTGTTATCCGTAATGCTGGCCAGTACTTGGATCCGGTCCGAGATGCGACCGCTCAACTCCAGGTTCAAGGTGGAATTGACCGCCAGGTCCTGGTTGTTCCCGAAGAGCACACCGCGCGAAATGCTGCCGCTCTTGTTCAAGCCTTGTACACCAAGCAGGTCGCCTTCGCGTTTCGGAGGCTCGTACTTGAACGGGTCCACCCGGTCTCCGCTCAAATTGGTCAAGCGGGCGGGGTCTTTGTTGCTGCGAACGGCGGCGAAGGCCAAGGGCATAACGCGACATCGCACGAAGACGGAATCCACCGTGGGGCGATCACGCCAGATCAGCAGGGCCGCATAAGGGTCCACTGTGAAACGCGACGAACCCACCGGAAGTCCATTTGCGAAGACATGCACGCTGCCGGGGACCACGCTCAGGCTATCCAACACCAACGTATCGGATATCACGCGATACCAGCGGATGCGCAGGTTCGAGCTGGGGTCCGCTTGCCCGAATGCTGACGCCGAGCAAGCCCATGCGAACACCAACAAGATCGGGGTGCTTCGCATGCAGCAGCGCACACGGTTACAGAACTTGGCGGTCCAACGACCAAAGGGCACATAGAGCATACGGCAACTTCGACCGAAAAGTATCCCATGTTCCGCTTGGAACGGCCCTTTCACCAAGGGAGTGTTGATGATGGACTTGTCCAGAGGCTGTTGGCGGCACGCCTCCGTCTACATTTGACCGGTTCTGAAATACGGGCACTGGAGATGCGTTTGATCGGATACTTGTGTGTGTGCGTTCTGTTGTTCGCCTGTTCAGCGCCTGAGTCCTCGCGTGAGCGGGTAGGCGCTGGGGGCAAGCACTATGGCGGTGTATTCAACGCCAACGAGACCGAGGAATTGTGGAGCTTGTTCCCATTGAACCTGACCCAAGCTGCCGCGCACCGCATTGCGGCCCAGGTTTACGAAGGTCTGGTCCGCTTCGACCAACGGGACCTCTCCGTTATACCCTCGTTGGCCGCATCTTGGACCGTGGACCCGACAGGGACGGAATACACCTTCAAGCTGCGGCCAGGCGTTCGCTTCCATAACGATACGTGCTTTGCCAATGGCGAGGGTCGGGAGTTCACCTCAGCCGATGTGGTGGATGCGTTCACCGCCGTTTGCACCTTCAGCGAGCAGAACCAGATGTTCTGGCTGTTCCAGGATCGCGTGTTGGGTGCCAATGTGCATTACGCAGCCACCGCCAAAGGCGAGCCTGGCCCTGGTGTCAAGGGCATCAAAGCGTTGGATCCGCTCACCGTGCGCATCACACTAGCGGCGCCGTGGCCTAATTTCTTACAGATACTTGCGCACCAAGGATGCTGGATCTATCCCAAGGAGTTGGCGGCACACCATGGCGATGCGGCCTTCTGGCATCCGGTAGGCACGGGGGCATTTCGCCTAAAGGCGGTTACCAAAGGCGAGTTTTTGGTGCTGGAAAGAGAGCCCAAGTATTGGGGTGCCGACGAACTGGGCAATAGCTATCCGTTCCTGGATGGTATTCGCTACACGTTCCTTAAAGACAAGAACACGGAGTTGGAAGAATTCGAAAAAGGGAACTTGAGCGCCGTCTATGAATTGCCTGTTGATCGAACAGGGATCATCACCTCAGGGGCTGCGGCTTTCCAAGTGCAGACCATACCCGGTCTAACCGTCCAATTCTATGGCTTCAACGTGCGCAAGCCGCCTTTCGATGATGTGCGTGTTCGCAAGGCGTTCTCCCTGGCGATCGATCGGCAGCAGATCGTGGATAGTGTATTGAACGGGCTTGCGGTACCCGCCAACCGTGGTGTAGTGGCGCCTGGTTTCGAGGACTACCCCTATGCGGATATCCCGGAAACCACCTTCGATCCAGAGGCTGCCCGTGCCCTATTGGCGGCGGCGGGGCACCCTGGCGGCAAAGGGCTGGGTTCCGTTCACCTCCAAGTGAACAGCGATGGCTTCGGCTACGTGCGCGTGGCAGGTATGGTGCAATCCATGCTCGAGAACACACTTGGGGTCCAAGTGGTCACTTCCGTGCTGCCCGCAGAGCAACATCGCAATAACGTGGAGTCGGGTAGGGCCTCATTCTGGCGCGAGGGATGGATCGTTGACCACCCGGATCCGGAGAACTTCCTCGCATTATTCTATGGCAAGAACGCGCCCTTGGACGCCGCTACGCCGTCCTACCTCAATACCACGCGTTACCGCAATGCCCGTTTCGATTCGCTGTTCGTGAAAGCATTGCATACCAGCGAACGCCCCGAACGAATGAAGCTCCTAGCTGGCGCGGAGGAACAATTGATGAATGACCAAGTGGTAGTGCCCTTGTACCACGAGCGTTCGGTGAGGCTTCTGCAACCCTGGGTGCGAGATCTGCCGATCAACGGCATGGAGTATCGCGATCTGCGCAGCGTCTGGTTCGATCCGGCCATGCGAAAGGGTCAATGAACCGCAAGCCCCAAGTGCGCTTGGACCATGCGCTTTGCCAAAGGCACGAAGGTTTCTATGAAGGGTAGGTCCAGGTCCGTCTCGAAGGCGAAGGTGGCCGGATTCGGCATGGACGGATGGCGTTCGATAAGGTCCGCTTTGATCACTTCGAACGTACACCCCAGCCCCGTGGTGTAGGTGGTCACGTAGCGCGTATGGATGCTGCGGTGCGACAGGTGCTCAGTAGGCTCCAGCACATAGGGCACCGCATACCTGTAAACGCGTGCCTCGCGTTGGTGCTGCAACAAGAGCCATCCTTCTGCCACATGGATAGGCTGCAAACCGACCGCCTCGAAATGGATGTGCTGCGAGAATTCCTGCACCAGGTTAGAGCCCTGCTTGCGCATCTGCACCAAGCCCGGCACGGCGAACGCGATCACTTCGTCGATCACCTTGAGAGCGTCTTCTTCTTGGGGGCGTTCATGGATAGGGGCGCCCGACTTCGGGTCGAATCCCAATAAGTTCCCGCCTAATTGTTTGGCGAGGAGCTCTTTGGAACGTTGAAGTTGGAGAAGCGCGGCCACATGGTCTTGTACATCCTCCAGATAGGGGAAGATCTTGCGTTCGGCGAACCGGGCTTTCACCTGCTGTAGATAACCAAGCAATGTGTATTGCTTCAATTCCAGATCAATGGAGGGGGAATACACCCAGTCCTTTGGCAATCCTGTCCTGCTCACCGTGTGCATGATATGGGTTGGAACGTCTTGTTCAAAAGTAATGTTGCCTTTTGGGGTTCTGACCGGTGACCAGGCCCACCTTTGAGGTCATTATCACTAACAACACGCCAATGCAGGGTTATCCTTTCTCTTTTCTCGCACCGCTTCTATTCGGTCTATCGTTATTTGCCTGTGTGCCTGCGCGCAAGTATGAGGAAGCGAACCAACGCGCCCGAACCATGCAACTGGAAGTGGAGGCCGCCAATACGAAGGCATTGGATGCCCAAACCAGCATGGACGAGATGAGTTCGAAGCTGGGGGAGTTCGCCAAGCGCAACGGCGAATTGGAGCGGGATACCACCGTTCTGGGCACCTCACTTCGCCAGATGACCAAGCAGTACGACAAGATCAATACGCTGAACGATGAGATCTTGAGCAAGTACAATGCGCTTCTCGCCGGTCAAGGCAGTGAGAACCGGAAGCTTTTAACCGATCTGGAAGCCATGCGCCTGGACCTGATGAACAAAGAAGATTCGGTGAATGCACTGGCTAAAGAGATCGGCGAGAAGCGATCGGCCTTGGTGGATCGGGAAGCCAAGTTGGCCCAACTCCAAGCCGAGATAGCGGCCAAGGATGCGGCCATGAAGAGCCTGAGGGAGCGCGTGAGCCAGGCACTTTCGGGTTTCGAAGGCAAAGGGTTGACCGTGGAGCAGCGCAACGGCCGCATCTATGTAAGCATGGAGAACAAGCTCTTGTTCCCCAGTGGTAGTGCCACCGTGGACGCGAAAGGGCGCGAAGCCATAGGCAAGTTGGCCAAGGCCATCGAGAACGAAAAGGATCTGAGTATCCTCGTTGAAGGCCATACCGATACGGACAAGATCGCTGGGGGGAGTGCCTACAAGGACAATTGGGACCTCAGCGTGATGCGTGCCACAAGTGTGGTGCGTATCATACAAGAAAGCAGCAAGACCGACCCGGTCCACATCACGGCTGCAGGACGGGGAGAATATGTACCAGTGGACCTCTCTGATAAGGCCAAGAACCGCCGGATCGACGTTGTGCTGATCCCCGACCTGAAGGAACTCTACAACCTGGTCAAGGAGTAGGGCGCAAAGAACTCCCTCAGGAGGCTGAAGCGGATGGCGATCCGGTCTTAAGCCACTTCCGCGCGTCGGACTCACTCAGGAAGATCCCCGTTGGATGCGGCCTTGGGTGGTATCGAAAGTAAATGTTGGTCAGCCGCTCGTTGAAGGTGCTTTGCGTTGCCAAGGCCATACGATGGGCGTCACCGCAGCCATCATGAATGGCGCGGTGGTCCAAATTCAGCACGTTCAACTCGAAATCGAATTCAGGGGGCATGATCGCGAGCACATCCATCGGGTGCCCGCTACAAAGGGTTCGTTTAGCCTGTACGATCTCGCCCATCCCCTCCACATCCAACTTCACATCGGGCTTGAACCGCAGCTCGATCAGGCCATCGGAGACACGCTCCAAAGTGGCGGTTCGGGTGTCGATCAATTGATGTTCCCATTTCATGTGGCAAAGGTAATTAAGTATGCACGCATACCTTCTGCGGGAGTGTCCTAACATCCTGAACTGGCAAGAATTAACGATCCCGAGCACGTCTGTCCAAGGACGTGTATTGATGGTCTTGTACCCCTAGGGCGATACCTTCGCCGCCGTGCAACGTGTGGCGATCATCGGGGGCGGTCCAGCTGGCACGATCGCGGCCGATCGTCTTGCAGATACATTCGAAGTGCATCTCTTCGAGCAAGGCCGAACACTTGGCCGGAAGTTCTTGGTGGCCGGGGAAGGAGGCTTGAACATCACCAACAGCGTGATCAATGAGGAATTGCTGGCTCACTACAGCCCGGCGAATTTCATGCACGATGCGCTACGCGCTTTCGGGTCCTTGGAACTGCGCGCGTGGTTGAGCGAACTCGGCATTTCAACGTACATCGGCTCCAGCGGAAGAGTGTTCCCCGAACGCGTTATCAAACCCGCAGAGGTCCTGAAGGCGATCATTACAAGGATCAAGGAGAAAGGTGTCCGTATCCACACAGGGCATCGCTTCGTTGGCTTCGATGTAGAAGCGAGGCCCATGATCGAGCATGCTGGTGCGCGAACGTTGGTCGAAGCTGATCGTTACTTATTCGCGTTGGGCGGCGCATCTTGGTCCAAGACAGGGTCAACCGGAGAATGGATCGAGCATTTTGGGAAACTAGGGGTCGCGCTTGTCCCGTTCCAGGCAAGTAATTGCGGCGTTGAGGCCAGCATGCCGGAAACCTTGCGTGTGCATGCAGGTAAACCGCTAAAGAACATCGCCGTTAGTTGTGGCGAACGGAGGATCCGTGGCGAAGTGATGATCACAAGCACCGGACTGGAAGGCAACGCGATCTACCCGATCGTTCCGCTGCTTCGCGAAGGCTTGTCGAACAGCTTGCAAGTTGAGATCGTGATCGACTTGAAGCCGGACCTCTCCACGGAACAGCTAGAGCACAAGCTTCAGGGTGCTGCGTGGAAAGAGCGCGTTGCAGCGTTGCGGTTGGACCGTGCCGCCGTTGCGCTGTTGAAGGGCTTCACACCCCTGCAACGCTACCTGGATGGAAGAACACTGGCCCATGATGTGAAGAACGTTCATGTGCCCATCACGGGTCTGCGCTCCATGGAAGAAGCGATCAGCACGGTAGGAGGGGTCGCGATGGACGAAATAGCGGCGGACCTTTCATTGAAAAAGTACCCGCACCTGTTCGTGGCCGGTGAGATGTTGGACTGGGACGCTCCTACGGGAGGCTTTCTCTTGCAAGGCGCCTTCAGCTTGGGGAATTGGGCGGCGCAAGGAATAGCCGCCAGTTGTCGGAGCGTCTAGCCGAACAACTGCCCCAGCACTTCATCCACGCGACCCACCTGCACCACGTCGATCCCTTTCACGGGCGCTATACCCTTGGTCCCTTTTGGGACGAAGATCCTGGAGAAACCGAGTTTTGCTGCTTCGGCAACACGTTGCTCCGTTCGTGTCACCGGTCGGATCTCGCCTGTTAAACCCACCTCGCCCGCAAAGCAGACATCCATGGGTACGGCGATATCGGCATTGCTGCTGAGTACCGAGCAGACCACGGCCAGGTCGATCGCGGGTTCCTCCACGCGGAACCCGCCAGCGAGGTTCAAGAACACATCCTTTTGCCCGAGTCGGAATCCGCAGCGCTTTTCCATCACCGCCAGCAACATGTTCAGGCGGCGCAGATCGAAACCGGTGCTACTGCGTTGCGGCGTGCCATAGACTGCAGTGCTCACCAACGCTTGCACTTCGATCAACAAGGGACGCATACCTTCCATGGTTGCGGCGACCACCACGCCGCTCGGGCGATCCTGGCGCTGGCCCAGTAGTACTTGGCTGGGGTCGTCCACTTCGGCCAACCCACTGCCGCGCATCTCGTAGATGCCCAACTCGTTGGTGCTGCCAAATCGGTTCTTCAAGGGGCGCAGCAAACGGTAGGCATGATCGCGATCACCCTCGAACTGTAGCACACAATCCACCATGTGTTCCAACACCTTCGGCCCCGCGATGAAACCATCTTTCGTGATGTGGCCGATCAAGACCATGGGAACGCCAGTGGTCTTCGCGAACCGCATCAATTCGGCCGTGCATTCACGCACTTGCCCAACACTACCTGGGCTGGCATCCAGCACAGCGGTGTGCAAGGTCTGTACACTATCGATCACCACCAAGCCGGGATCCATCGCTTCGATATGCTTGAAGATGTTCTGTGTATTGGTTTCGGTGAGCACGTAGCAATGCGGACCGGTAGCGTTCGGTTTGGACTTGGGTAGATCGGCTTGCAACCGTTCTGCGCGCATTTTCACTTGGTGCTCGCTTTCCTCTCCGCTCACATACAGGGTCTTCAGGTGCGGATTGCGCAAGGCCGTTTGCAGGAGCAAGGTGCTTTTTCCGATACCTGGTTCGCCGCCCAGCAGGGTGATGCTGCCAGGGACCAGGCCACCGCCCAGCACACGCGAAAGCTCACGATCGCTCAACGCGATGCGCGGACCATCTTGGGCTGGAATATCATCAATGGCGACCGGTTTCGGATTGCGGCTCTTCACGCTTTGTGGTGTGCCGCGCTTCTCTTCCACGCGATCCACTACTTCCTCCACCAAGGTGTTCCACTCCTTGCATTGGACGCATTGGCCCAGCCATTGGGCGTAGCTTGTACCACAGTTCTGGCAAACGAATTTGGAACGCAGCTTGGCCATATGTTTCAATTCATCCCGCTCTTCGGCGAACGATCACTGTGTTTTTTGGACACAGGAAAGGCCTTGCTCAACCCGTCGATGGCACCATCAATGATGCCCATGCGCCGTTCCAGTTCCTTTCGATCACGGTTGGGCCAATAGCCTCCATCATCCACGATCTTGAAGTCCTTGAAGAACGGTGCTATCTCTTCCAGGAATTCGACCACTTCCATGTGCGTTCGTGGTCCTGCGAACTGCGTCTTGCAGAAATGCCACAGGTATCCATCCGGCGCGTGAACGAGGCTTAGCGATTCGGCTTCGGGGTGCGGGAACAGGATAAACCCGCTTAGAGGCCCTCTGTATTCGGTGACCTTTCCATCACGCATCTGGATCATGAGGTCATGTTCCTGATCAACCTCCAGAACATCGCATTTCCAGTGCTTCGCCCACTTCAACACGATCCGCTGCAGGTCTGTGTCATGTTCCAATGACCGGAGGGTACCGCTGTAGTAAAGAGTGACGCCCATGGGGTGAAGTTGGCACCGAACGGATGAATTTTATATCGATCCTACTGGCGGATCTTTTCGACCAGCGCGGTTGTCGAGAACCCGCCTACCAGCTTAAGGGAGTGTACTTCTCCACCACGACCGATCACAATGTCGGAGCCGATCATATCCTCCGCCTTCCAGTCGCCGCCCTTCACCAACACATCGGGTCCGATGGCCGTGATCAATTCCAACGGCGTATCCTGATCGAAGACCACTACAGCATCCACGAAGCGCAAGGCACTCAGGACTTTTGCCCGGCTGTCCTGATCGTTGAACGGGCGGTCGTCAGCCTTGCCCAACCGACGCACGCTTGCATCACTGTTCACTCCGATGATCAATCGATCACCTATCGCCGCTGCTTCCTGCAGGTATTCCACATGGCCACGATGAAGAACATCGAAGCATCCGTTGGTGAATACGATGCGGTCACCCTTCATGCGCCAGATATTCACCATGCGCTGCACCTGCACCAGGTCGAGGATGCGTTTATCGGTAGTGGCGTTGGCAACGTTGGTGCTCATGCTTGGGCAGGTCTCTTTGCGCGGGCGACCAAAAGTAGGGATACACCACCAAGGATAATGACCAAGGCGGTCTGTGCCAACCACAACAACCAGCCCATGGCCAATGCATCGGGTCGGATCAGACCACCGCCAGCGGGCGGCTCCATATAAACGCCCAGGATCAACGCAACGAAGGCAGGGAACACTCCTATTCCTCCTTGCACCAGAATGATGCTTGCCGAACCGGCCAGGAATGCGGCCATGATACCCGCTGCTGGCACGGACGAAACCGAGGGCAAGGCATAGAAACCCACCCAGAACATGGCCACGTACATGGCCCAAATGAAAATGGTGTGCAACAAGTAAGGCCCTTTGTCCTTGGTTTGGAAAACCGACCGCACGCCTGCTATCAAGCCACGAACGGCATCCATCACCCTGGCTCTTAGGGCCGGCCTTGACCATATCATGTACGCTGCCGCTATAGCCGCCAAGGCGAGCAAAGCGACCACTGCTATACCCCAAGCTGGCCCGTTCGTTCGGTCCACAGGACCCTGTTGGGCACGAAAGGCAGCAATGCGTTCCTGGAAAAGGCCGATCTTATCCCATTGCAGGGCAAGTGTTACGGCTGCTATGGCAAGCAGCATAACCATATCCACAGCACGTTCGGCCAGTATGGTGCCGAAGCCACGCTCAAAGGGGACGCCCTCAGCGCGATAAAGCGTAACGGCCCGGCTGGCTTCCCCAGCTCTCGGGATCAATAGGTTCATGAAGTATCCGGTCATTACCGCGTGGTAGCAATTCCAGAAGGAAGTGCGGTAGCCCATGTGTTCCAGCAGGTAGCGCCAACGCCATGCCCTGCTCAAATGGCTCAACCAGCCAAAGAACCCACAGCACAAGAGCCACCACCAATTGGCTTGGCCGAAGGCGGTGAAGAGTTCCGAGCGTTGTTGAGGGCTCAGTTGATCGTAGAAGTAGTAGATCAACCACAGGCCGAGCGCCAGGGGAATAGCCACTTTTAGTATCCCCAGTGCGGCCTTTTTCATGACCGCAGGCGATTGGTGTTCTCGTCCGGGAAGATGATCCGCGGTTTGAACACCTTTGCTTCTTCCAGGGTCATGCGGGCATAGGAAACGATGATCACGATATGCCCCTCCTTGATCTTGTGCGCAGCAGGGCCGTTCATACAAATGATACCGGTCCCACGTTCACCCATGATCACGTAAGTCTCCAACCGGCTGCCATTGGTCACGCTAAGCACCTGCACCTTCTCTCCTTCCACCAGGCCAACGGCATCGATCAGATCTTCGTCTATGGTGATGCTACCGATATAATCCAAATTGGCTTCGGTAACGCGTGCGCGATGGATCTTGGTGCGAACGACCTCGATGGTCATGGTCTTGAATGGACTTGGCGCGAAAGTAAGCCGGGCCGATCGGCCGCCTCTTCAGCGCGTAAGGGTAAGGTTGTCAATGAGCCGCACGGGGCCTACCTGTGCAGCTACCAGAGCCACGGCATGGCTTCGGTCGCCCCAGCTGGTCAAGGGCTGGAGCGTATCGCTATCAGCAAGGCCGAAATAGTCCATAGTGACCCCAGGGACTTGAGCGATCATCTCCAATGCCGCAGCCCTGACCTCGTCTACCGGATGTTGGAAAGCCAACTCCGCTGCTTTGCATAGGGCGCGATACAGAACGCTGGCTTCCTCACGCTCCAGCCCCGAAAGCCTGTCATTGCGCGAACTCAACGCCAACCCGTTGGCCGCGCGCAACGTGGGGCATGCTACGATCCGCTCCGGCCAACGCTGGGTTCTAGCGATGTACCCTAGAATGGTCAGTTGCTGCCGGTCCTTTTCACCAAAAAAGGCGTGATCCGGGCGCACGTAATGGAACAAGCGCTCCACCACATTCACCACTCCCTGGAAATGGCCTGGACGCGAAGGGCCTTCCCAATGATCATCAAGCCCGCCAAGGGCGTAGGTATGTGGCTTGAGATCAGCGAAAATGGCCTCTTTCTCTGGGGCGAAAAGGGCGTCGCAACCTGCCTGCTCCAACAGGACCCTATCCTGCTCCATCTGACGCGGATAGTGCCTAAGGTCTTCGGAATTGTTGAATTGAAGGGGGTTTACGAAGATGCTACAGACCACCTTGCTGCAAACCCCTTTGGCCCGATGGATAAGGTCTAAATGGCCGTTATGCAGGGCCCCCATAGTGGGCACGAAACCCACGGTACGGGCTTCAAAGCGGGCTTTAGCAGTCCAGTCAGCCATCGCCTGGGGTGATGTAACGAAGTCCACGTGGATCGCAGGTTCCGCAAGGGCGGTGGCGGCTAAACTAGGTCTCCATGTTGAAGTTCCGCCTAAAAGTCTATATTTTTGTACCCGAATTTCCCCCCCCCAAACACACATGAGCTTGAAGAACGTGAAGGTGCTCACCGTTTCCCAATCGATCCAACCTTTCATGGATGGCCCGGAAGAAATGGCGAGGGTCGCACGCCAATTGCCCCAGGGCATTTTGGAATGTGGCAACGAGATACGAGTATTCATGCCCAAGTACGGCTGCATCAACGAGCGACGTCACCAGCTCCACGAAGTGATCCGGCTTAGCGGGATGAACCTGATCATCAACGACACGGATCATGCCCTGTTGATCAAGGTGGCCAGCGTGCCCAGTGCGCGCATGCAGGTCTACTTTATCGATAACGACGAGTATTTCAAACGTAAGGCAGATACACACACGGCAGAGGGAGAATTCTTCCCGGATAATGACGAGCGAGCCTTGTTCTTTGGCCGCGGTGTGCTTGAAACGGTGCGTAAATTGGGATGGGTGCCCGATATCATCCATTGCCATGGTTGGATGACGGCCTTTGTGCCGCTTTACGTGCGCCATCACTTCGCTGATGACCCACACTTCGAGAACACCAAGTTGATCTTCAGCGTCTACGACCAAAAAGCCGAGGTGCTGGACAAGGACTTGGCGAAGAAGCTCACCATGGAGGGCTTTGATAAGGACCTGCTCAAAGGGCTGGTCAAACCGACCACGGACGACCTGATCAAGTTCGGCATGGGCCTTTCCGATGCGGTGATCCGCTCCAGTTCCAAGCTGGCCAAAGGCTTGGAAAGCGCGGTGAAGGCATACGACAAGCCCGTGATGGCATACTCAGGTGAGGTCGACCAAGTGAAAGCCCACTCCGACTTCTACCTCAGCGTTCTGGAAGAAGCTCTTGTTTGAGCAGGAGACCGCGATGAGGAGATCTTCGCTTGTTCGGATCCTATTCGGGGGTGCCGTGGTGGCGTTGCTTAGCACGAGCTGCCGCAAGCCGGATGAAGATCTTGGTCTAGAGATCCTGCCCGGTGACCCCTTAGGCCTGTTGGTGGATACGGCGGCTATAAGGGCGTACACCTTCGAGGATTCCGCCGTTCGCACCAGTGGCCTTACGCGCAATTTGGTGGGTTCCTATTTGGATCCGGACTTCGGCTTTCTGCGTACAGGGTTGGTCACGCAAGTGCGGTTGACCACGAACAATATTGGGCAAGGGCCGGTTACGGCGGTCTTGCAGGCGGACAGCATCGTGCTGGCCCTGGCCTTCGAGCTACCCAGCGGTCATTACGGCAATTTGAACGCTCAGACCTTCAAGGTCTACGAGATCTCTGAGGATCTCTCAGTGGATAGTGTTTATCATTCAGATGATGTTCCTTCCCTTATTGCAGGTGATCTGGTCTATGCCCAGCGCGGGCTCATAACCCCGGAGCCTGCCGTGCAGCCCCAGATCGGCGGCGATACGCTGGTGCCGCAGATCAGGATCCGGCTTGTGGATGCGCTGGCCGCTCGGTTCCTGGATGCCTTTGGCACAGCGGCCCTGGTAGACAACACCGCGTTCCTGGCCTTCTTTAAAGGATTGCACGTGGTGGTGGATAATGGTCCGCAACTTCCTTTCCAAGGAGGGATCATGTACATCAACACCTTAAGCACCGCCACGAAGCTCACGGTCTACTATAAGGATACCAACGAGATCGACCCACAGCCTCGCACCTTCGACCTGGCGATCAACAGCAACTGCGTGCGCTATTCCGTTGCCGAGCGTGATCGTTCCTTGGCTTTGAATGGCGGTTTGGCCCAAGCGCTTGCAGATACTGCCGCTCCAGCGCCGGCCGTTTACCTGCAAACCTTGGGGGGGCTGCGCACCAAGGTGCGTTTTGAGGACTTGGGTCCCTATGCCATGCAAGGGCGGATCTTGGCGAAGGCCGAGTTGGTCGTCCGGGTTCTGGGCACCTATTATCCGTACTACATACCACCAGTGCAGGTGTTCATTTTCCGACAGAGCGACGCGGGTTCAGATGTCTTCTTGCCAGACCAGTTGAATGGGATCGGAGGCGTGGGAGGTCAATTCAGCTCTGCCGATCAAGAGTACCGCTTCAACATCACCCGGTATCTTCAAGCTGTTCTTAATGGCGACTTACCTACCGATGGCTTTGAATTGGTCGCGGGTAGCTCTGGTGTAAGCGCGAACCGGGTGATCTTGTGCGGGCCGGACCATCCGGACCATCCCATGCGCCTGCAACTTACATTTACCACATACTGAAGAACCCATGTGTGGCATTGTGGCATATTTAGGCGATAAGGAGGCTTATCCCATCCTGATCAACGGCCTTCGCAGGCTGGAATACCGGGGTTACGATAGTGCAGGCGTGGCCCTGTTGAATGGCTCCAAGCTGACCATATACAAATGCCAGGGGAAGGTGAGCGATCTAGAAGCGCATGTGGATGGGCGCTCCACCGCAGCTACGGTGGGCATAGGCCATACTCGGTGGGCCACACACGGTCCCCCCAAC
>Ga0209591_10002892_pt1 | contig 20268 bp, 23 predicted proteins | sample MAT01_FD_187207 | JGI IMG/M metagenome (GOLD analysis project Ga0209591, IMG submission 187207) | Freshwater microbial communities from Lake Fryxell liftoff mats and glacier meltwater in Antarctica - MAT-01 (SPAdes) (version 2) | ecosystem: Environmental > Aquatic > Freshwater > Ice > Liftoff... | reverse complement strand
GTGTTGCGCATCGACTATGGCGCTTTCTTGCTCAAGCGCAATCAGGAAGAAGAAGCGTTAGCCGTATTAGCGTCTGCTGATCAACTGGCGCCGACCTCGGCCATGCTCGTGGCCCGCGCCGCCGTCTACCAATCGATTGATCGGCCAGACGACGCCCGGCGCGATCTGGAGCTTGCTTTCCAAGAGCAAGCCGGCTCCCTGGATGTGCTGCTGGCCTTGGGCGAACTTTATCGGACGACTGGGGAAAGCGCCAAGGCGCAGCAAATGCACGAGCGGGCTGTGCAGTTGAATGTGGCGCTGAAAAAAGAGGAGTAACTGATACACGACAAACGCCGGTCGTCATCGTGCGTGACGCGCTCTGGACCTGAACTTTTTACGGATGAGAGTAAGTAGTTGTCAAAGAATACCGTCCGCTTTGTCACCCTGTAAGGGTCTATTTCGGCCTGGAACCAACCGTCTTATAGGGCTTTGACGTGATCTGGTTGCCTTTAGGCGCGAACGGTGACAAGTGCTACTTATTACTTTGACAAACCCTGAGCAATGGTAACGAGGGATCTTGTCCCCTACTTCCGTTTTCCTATACCCGTTTCCCGATTTGGTGGTGAACTTGCAACGATTTTTTGTTTTTCTACTACTTTTACTGCTGCTAGCCTGCGCCCCAGCGGTGCTGGCCCAGTCGCAACCAGAAACCGTGGCTTTATCCAGTTTATGGATTGATATGGGGCTAAACCCCCAACTGACGGATTGGTTCAATCGTAATGCGCGCACAGGGGATATTGCGCGCGTCGACCATGTAAGCCTGGTCGATCTGCTCGATACGGTGACCGTTGGGCGTAAACTGGTGATCTTTAAGAGCGTGGCCGATGTGGAGCAGTTGATGCCCTTGATCGGCGATAAGTTTGATATTATCGGTTATAATCTGGAGCATGGTCCCAGCAACCGTCCCGACGAGATCGCCGATCCAGTGGGCAGCGTGATCCGCATGCGCGCGTTGGCCGATCGGTACGGCAAAGAACTGGCGTTGGGCCCCGACCGTGAATTCGCGCTCAACAATGGACCGGCGATGGCGCCCTATGTCGACATTTTCGTCTTGCAGGTGCAGCGCGTCCAGACCGAGCCGCAGACAGTGCGCGAATTTGTGATGCCTTTGGTGCAGCAGTTGCGCCGAGCCAACCCGCAGCTTCAGGTGAGTGTCCAGGTGCGCACCGAAGGCGACGTGGTTGCCATAACCAACTTGCTCAGTTCGATGCGCGCCGATTTGGACGGTATTTCGATCCTGACCAGCCCCGAAACCGTGGCGGTGGCCGAGGCATTGGGTACAGAAGTGCGGCGCACCGACGTCACCCCAGCGCCCTTGATCACACCGACGCTCACCGTGGCACCGAATGAACCGCCGATCAATAATCAACCGCCGCCGGCTGTTACGCCGGATGTGCAAGGACCGCCGCCGCCCTGGTTTTGCGCTGGTGGGCTGGTGATGACGGGCCTGCTCGGTGCAGGCATCTTAATCGCCGTCCTAATTCATACCTTGCGCCGCGACCGCTTTATGTTGGGGAAGCCGCATGGCTGATGCACCAGGTTTGCTGCCAGAAACGAGCCTGCCCCAGGTTGCAGCGGCATCCAGCCTCTTGCGCTGGGCAACACGCTTGGCGCCGGCCCTGCGTGCGCGCAATTTTCGCCTCTTCTGGATCGGCCAAACCTTCTCATTGGTCGGCACCTCGCTCCAAGTTGTTGCTGAAGGGTGGCTGATCTACGCGCTGACCGGCTCTACCTTCTGGCTGGGCATGGCTGGTTTGCTGGGACTGCTGCCTGTCTTGCCCGTTTCGCTGCTCGGTGGCGTGCTGATCGATCGCGTGCCACGCCGCAAATTGATCCTCTTTACTCAGTGTGCGCTGCTGGTGCAGGCGACTGTCTTTGGCCTTTTGGTCATCAGCGGTCAGCTTGCCCTCTGGCATATCATCGTCCTCTATTTTTGTTTTGGGGCAATTCTGGCCATTGACCATCCGGCGCGACGCGCCTTTCTGGTCGAGTTGGTCGAGCCGGCCGATCTGGCCAATGCCGTCGCACTAAATGGGGCTGTCTTTAACCTGTCCAGCCTGATTGGCTACGCTGCGGGTGGGTTGCTGATTGCCACCTTGGGCGCCGGCGCGGCGATTTTGCTCAACGCGGCGACCTTTCTCGCCCCGATCGTCGCCCTCTCGCTGATCCGCGTGGCCGATGTGGGCGCCGAGCAGAAAGGCGCCCACCCGGCATCGGCCACGTTGATGGGCGCCATGACCGAAGGCTTGTTGACCTTGTGGCGGCAACCGGCCGTCCTCGGTGCGATCAGCCTGATGGCCGTGGTGGGTGGTTTGACCTGGCCGCTTTTTGGTCTGCTGCCCGCCTATGCCGAGCAAGTGGTCCACACCGGTGCGATTGGCCTGGGCTTGTTGATGGCGGCGGGCGCGCTCGGTTCGGTGCTCGGCACGGTGCTGGTCGCGTTCCTTGGCGCGCACCAGCGTGGGCGCACCCTGGCCCTGGTCAGCTTTATACTGCCGTTCTTAATTCTGGCCTTCGGCTGGACGACGCAGATCATCGTCGCCGGATTGATTTTGGTCGCGGCCGGCGCCGCACTCTTGGTATTGCAGAGCTTGGCGATCACCATCGTCCAACTCCAGACGCCAGACCGTGTGCGCGGCCGCGTGATGAGCCTCTACAGCATGTTGCATGCCGGCGCCGATACAATGGGCAATGTCGCCGTCGGCGGCGCGGCGACCTACCTGGGTTTGCCCTGGGCGCTCTGCGTGGGTGGTGTGGCCGCCGCGCTCTATGCGCTGGGTCTGCGCGCCGTTTTGCCATCGGTGCATAAGTTGGATTGATCTTGCTTATTATTTTACTTAGGACTTACGCAGGCTGAGCTTGTCGAAGCCGGCTTCGACAAGCTCAGCCTGCGTAAAACAGTCATTTTGCGTAAGTCCTATTACCATTCTATTCAGCCCGAGGAAACATGACCTTCTTGCCCCGCCATTTAGCCCCGGTTGCCACCCCGCTGCCCCTGGCATCTTTGCTAGGTGGATTGGGTGCGCCGGCCCAGACGACCGAGCAGTTCCGGGGCGCGTTGGCGCGCTATCTGGCGACGCCGGCTACTTTTCTCGCCTCGTCGGGGCGGACGGCCTTCTATTTGTTGTTGAAAAGTTTGCAAGCCCAACAGCCAGATCGGCATAGTGTCGTGTTGCCGGCCTATACTTGTCCAGCGCTGGCCAAGGTTGTGTTGGATGCCGGGTTGCAGCCCTCCCTGGTCGATATTGCGCCGACGACCTTTGCTTATCATCTAGACGAATTGGCGACGTACCTAAACGAGCAAACCCTGGCGGTGGTGCTGGTCCATCCGTTTGGTATGCCGCAAACGGTGGCGCCGGTGCAAGCCTTGGCCCACGGCGTGGGCGCCGTGTTGATCGAAGACGCGGCGCAGTCACTGGGGGCTAGCTTGGATGGGCGACCGGTGGGCACGCACGGTGATTATGGCCTTTTTAGTCTGGGGCCAGGTAAACCGCTCTCGACCGGGGGGGGTGGCTTTGTTTGTGCGCGTGATGCAGAACAGACACGCCACCTTGCCGCAGCCTGGCAGATTCTGCCGCCAGTGCGACCGGGGGCGGCGAGCCTAGCGTTGACGCGTCTCGCCCTCTTTACCCTGGCTTTTCAACCGCCGGCCTGGTGGTTGGCGACGCGGGCGGGTGCCCAGCGGGTGGGGGAACAGGAAGCCAGTTGGGGCTTTGCGCTAACCGATCTGACGCCCGCCCAGGCCGCGGTGGGGCTGGCCCAGTTACCGCAGTTGGATGGTTATAACCGCCAGCGCCAGGTGCGGGCCACACAGATAATCGAGCGCTTGCAAGCGCTCGATTTTGTCCAGCTTCCTTGCCCTGTGCCCGGTGCTATGCCGATCTACTTGCGGCTGCCGGTGCTTGTAGCGACCGAGGCTTTGCGCGAACAACTTTTTCAGCGTTTATGGGCGGCGGGGATTGGCGTGGGGCGCATGTATGGACGGACCCTGGCCGAGTTTTTTCCGGCACTAAACCTTGCACCGTATCCAGGGGCGCAGCAGATTGCGCGGCGTTTGCTCACTTTGCCAACCCATCATTTTGTCCGCCCGCACGATATTGACCGGATCGGGGAAATTTTTGCCCAAGGAGAACGATGAGCACGCTTTTTCAGAAACTATTTCGCCCCAAAACCCCCGCACCCGTTGTGCCGGAACCACAGCCGATCATCATCGTCTCGGGTCTGCCCCGTTCCGGCACTTCGTTGATGATGAAAATGCTCGAAGCGGGCGGGTTGCCAGTGCTGACCGACCGTCTGCGCACGGCGGATGATGACAACCCCAAAGGGTACTACGAATATGAGCGGGTCAAAGCCTTGGACAAAGGCGATCATGCCTGGCTGCCCCAGGCAGAGGGCAAAGCGGTCAAGGTGATCTCTGCCCTACTTGTGCATTTACCGCCCACGTACACCTATCGCATAATCTTTATGCAGCGCAATCTAGACGAGGTGTTGGCTTCGCAGCGTAAAATGTTGGCGCACCGGGGCGAAGTCAATACCGCGGCCAGCGATAATGAAGTCGCGCCGCTTTTCGCTAAACATGTGCAAGCGACCAAAAGCTGGTTGATGGTGCAGCCCAATATGACGCTGCTTGAGATTGACTATAATTTACTCATTGCCAATCCCAGCCCATCTGTACATGCGATCCAGCGTTTCTTGGTGAGTGGTTTGGCTGTCGAACAGATGGTGCAGGCCGTTGATCCAACACTTTATCGCAACCGTTCCGCGCAAACTTGAACTGGGGAGATCTAATTAAGCGCTCAATGAACGCTATCGTGCAACCATTTCTTGGGCCATTTTTTCTTGAACCCAAAGATTGAGCAGGGTTTCGGCTGATACGCCACGCTGTTCAGCGAGCACATGCAGCATCTTTGCCAAGTTCGCTTCAACGGCATAGTACATTCTCTCTGCCTTAATATCTACTTCAAATTCCGCCGGCTCGGTTTGTTCCCAAAAATCCCCCAGGTCGTGTGCATCCCAAAATTCTCCAATTTCTTGGTAAGATTGGCCGTGAGAGATAGAACTTTTACTTTCGCTCATATTGCCTCCGTTCGACGGGCGTCATAATACGCGCAGATAGAATCAACGCCCGTCGATCCTTTTTGTAGACAAAGAAAACACTCAAATATCGACCGCTGTCAGTTCTACCCAATGCTGAATAAACATTTTCACCTGGACGATTACCTTTTTCAACAAGGCGAAAGTAAGGAAAATTATTTAATACTTCTGTGACCTCATGGGATTCAACATTGTGCTTATACCCCAACTTATCAACAATTTCTTCAAGCCAGATGACACCGGTGATTTTCACCTGTGTATCCTTAATGGCGTTCATGACATTTTGTATTGTGTAACATATAGTTTACCATCATTCGCACGCTATAACAAGTGAATTTGCTTGCTTACTAGTACACTTGGGCGTAAGTAAGACAGTGAATCAGTAGGACAGTAGAACAGTGTTTGTACTGTCTCACTGTCCTACTGATTCACTACTGATTCACCGGAGAATAGTATGGTTATTTCCGCCCAAGTGTACTAGAATCTATTTGTGAGATATGTTTTACTCTGGCCGCCTGTGCGGTGGCTTTACGACCCATTTGCTAGATAATCCTCGCAAGTCTGGTTGTTAAACCGAGTGTATGCGGATGACCATGTGCTAGTTGCGATCAACGCCGGTGAGCAGCCGCAACGGGTTGAATTGCCAGAAGGTGATCTCCAAAAGCTCGATCAAGCAACTGTTCGTGGTACAATTATGCTACCAGGATTGAGTTGTACGATCCTGACTGTGGCAAATAATAGTCTTGGCTAAACAAGATAACAGAGGAGAGATGCGCTGGCTACCGTCCCTGGTCTAAACTGGCAACAATTCTACGCCGAACGCAAGCTGCGCACGCGACCCTTGGTGGTCGGCCACCGCGGCGTACCGGTGATCGAGCCGGAAAATACGCTGCGTTCTTTTGCCCTGGCCCGACAGCAGGGGGCGGATGTGTTGGAAACCGACTTGCGGTTTACACGCGACGGTGAAATTATTCTCCACCATGACCGCACGCTGGAGCGGACGACAGACGGCCACGGCGCAGTGCAAGACCACACGTTGGCGGAAATTAAGCGTTTGCGCACGCGTAAACCTGATGGCACACTCGTGGATGAAGCCGTGCCAACCTTGGCGGAATTGATCGAGCAGACGGGTGCGCAAATCCCGCTGCTGCTGGAGTTAAAAGACCCGCGCTTTATCGATCCAGCCTATGCGGAGCGGCTGGTGCGGCTGTTAGAAGCAACCGATATGGTAGCCCGCGCCGCGCTGATCTCCTTTCACCCACTGCATGTGAAAGGTGTACAAGCGCTTAGCTCTGCCATTCCAACGGGTAACATTACGCTGCGTAATCCGTTGCCCAACGGTAATGCGCAATTGTTGGGGCCGTTCTGGCCAATTTTGTACAGCAATCCGCTCTATGTGGCCTGGGCGCACCGGCTTGGTAAGATCGTTGCGCCGCTCGATCCAAAGCCGGAGCCGCGCATCGGTTACTATCTGCGCCTGGGTGTAGACGCCGTTTTGGCGGATCATCCAGCCAGTGTAATTGCAGCGATCAGCCGTTATCAAAAGCGCACTATATGACTTCGATTCGTTGGACCGGCCATGCGCTTAAAAATCTAGTGGATCGCAAGATTGATCGCATACAGGCAGAACGGGTTATCAGTGATCCGGAAATTGTTCAACCTGATCCACCCAATCGAACGATCCACATGCGACGTTATTTTGACGAAGGGCTAGAGCAGGAAATGTTGTTGCGCGTTGTCGTCGAACCGAATGAAGCTGAACTTGTTATTGTGACGCTCTACAAGACTTCGCAGTTTGCTCGATATTTGAAGGGATTCTTGCGATGAAAGTTATTTACGATAAAGAAACTGACACCCTTGTGATTACACTACGTGATGCCGAAATTCGTGAAAGTGATGAAATGCGGCCGGGCGTCATTGCCGATTTTGGCTATGATGGAACGCTGCTCCGATTAGAAATTTTGCGCGCATCCAAGGTTGTGGAGAAAACAACCGAGATGCAGTTCGCAGTGACAGCCTAATTTTGTACAATTTGATAGCGCATAACATAGCCTACAGGCATCATCATTAAAACCTATGACCACACTACCTTCTGTAAACGAAAAACCAATCTTCGTCAACCGCATGTTTGCCCGCATCGCGCCCACTTATGATCTGATGAACCGGCTGATGACAGCCGGGCAAGATCAGCGCTGGCGACGGCAACTGCTCGACTTTTGTGACTTGCCTCCACACGGCCGCCTGCTCGACGTGGGCACCGGCACAGGTGATATCGCCTACGAAGGGATGCGCCGCTTTCCCAGCGTACAAGCCTTTGGCGCGGATTTTACCTACGAAATGATGGCGGCAGGCGTGGGCAAGTTGCCTGGGCGCGAACTACCTTTTCTACAAGCGGATACCTTTGCCTTGCCCTACCCCGATAATACCTTTGATGCCGTAGTCAGTGGTTTCTTGATCCGCAATGTGGTCGATCGCGCGGCGGCTTTTCGTGAGCAGGCGCGGGTCACCAAACCTGGCGGTCGGGTGGTCTGTCTGGAGATCACACCGCCCAGCAATACGATTTTAGGCCCCCTCTTTCGGCTCTATTTCTTTGCCATTGTCCCCATGATTGGCGGCTTGATCAGCGGTGATCGCCAAGCCTACAGCTATCTGCCGCAGAGCACGGTCAACTTCCCGTCGCCGGAAGAATTGCGCAACGATATGGAGCGCGCCGGGTTGCGTCATGTCTTTTTCCGCGAGCGGATGTTGGGGACGGTCGCGCTGCACGTGGGGACTAAATAAGTATCGGTAATTGAGATTGGAGATTAGGAGATCGGCTCGACTAAATCTTCTAATCTCCAATCTCAATTACCTAATTACTTAATCGTAATTTTTAAAGGAAACGACGTTTGACCACTGATTTAACCGAAAACCTGGATTTGCACGGCGCGCGTGCTGCGCTGCGTGGCAACCCTAGCTTTGTCTGGCGTGCCGGGCAAGATCGACGTTTGGGCATGATTCTACAGTGGGCCAAGCCGAATGAGCCGCAGACCCTGGGGCGCGTCTTGGTGGATGGGTGCGGTGTGGGCTCGTATGTAAAGGCGCTCCAGCCTTACGCCGAGCAAGTCTACGGTATTGATATTGAGCCAGAACATTTAGCTCGCGCCGTGGTGAACGCACCGCAAGCTGCCCTGCAAATTGCCGCCGGTGAACATCTGCCCTATCCAGCAAATTATTTTGACCTGATCTTGAGCCATGAGGTGTTGGAGCATGTTCAGGACGACCGTCTTGCTGCCGCTGAAATCGCACGTACGCTCAAGCCAGGTGGACGAGCCGTGATCTTCGTCCCCAACCGGCTCTATCCCTTTGAAACCCATGGTCACTACTGGCAGGGCATCTATCATTTCGGCAACACACCGCTGATCAACTATCTGCCGGACGGGTTACGCAACCGGCTGGCGCCCCATGTGCGCGCCTATACGGCGGATGGCTTACGCAACTTGTTTATCGGCCAACCAGTACGGATTATCCAGCATACCCAAATCTTCCCCGGCTACGACAATATCGTCCAGCGCCGGCCTGGCCTGGGCAAATGGCTGCGGCGCATTACCTATGCTTTGGAGCAGTCGCCGCTAGCGATCTTTGGCCTCAGTCATCTGCTGGTTGTGGAAAAGGCGTAGTGAACAGGATAGAGGAAACGGGATACGGGAAGCAGGTCGGTGAATCTCACCGTTTCCTGCTTCCCGTATCCCGTTTCCCTACTTACTGCGTAATTTCGTAGACAACCTGCAACTGCATCACAAGTTCGAGTTGACCGGGGGCAATGGGGGCGCCACCGCCACCACCGAGCCCACGTGAGACTTCCGAGAAGTTGCTGGTGTAGAAGCCACCGTTGCCGCCAATCACTTCACTGACACTCACTACGCCACCGACAGCCACATCGGTCAGGCTGGCCAGATCCTCTGCCTTGGCTTTGGCATCTTCGATCGCCTGGGCGCGGGCATCAGATTCGACAATGCTTGGATCGTCCAGGCTAAACTCGACGCCGTAGATGTTGTTGGCGCCGGCATTCACGGCGGCATCCAAAACTTCACCGACCGTGTCCAGATCACGGATTACGACCAGCACATTGTTGCTGACGCGGTAGTTCACCTGATCTTCTGGCAATGGGCCTTCAGGACCATAACGTTCGGCATAGATGCTAAAGCCAGAGGTCTGGATGTCCTCTTCGGCAATGCCTTGTTCTTGCAAGGCGGCCAGTACGGATTCCAAGGTTGTGCGGTTCTCGGTGCTAGCTTCTTGCACCGTCGGGCTGACGGTTTCAACGCCAATCGTGGCCCGGGCTGTATCTGGCTCGATGCTCACTTTGCCTTCGCCCACCACAGTAATGGTGCGGGCTAAGGTTGCTGCCGGTGTCTCCTGGGCATGGACCACTGGCGCATTAAACCAGCCCAAGACGCCACTCGCCAGGGTGCCGATGAGTAGAACGGCCACTACACCAAGCGTCAAAAAACGTTTGCTCATTTCGGATTGCATAGAATACTCTTCCTTTCATGGTAAATAGATTTATTTTGATGGGTCAGGTAGTCTAAATCATGCACTACCCAACCTTACCATGAAGATGACGATGCAACCGTAGAGATTGTTCCAGAAGAAAATAGGGAGAGAGGGAGAGAGGGAGAGAGGGAGAGAGGGAGAGAGGGAGACATATCGTCTAGTATCCCTACTCTTCTCTCCCTTATCCTCCGAATAAGACGCCACAGACGGTGACGGCGGATGTATCAGAGTCATCTGCTGGGCAAGTGGCATAGCCCACACATTGGCCAGCCGTGGCGCCCAACAGACGCATGGTCAGGTAGATGGGCGCTACCCCACAGACGTTATTTTGATCGCGCACGCGGCGGATCGAGGTGAAGAAATTTTCAGTCTGGCCGCCACACATCTGCTCGATCAGATCATCGTCGGCGGCGCGCAGCCGGTTACGGGCCGTGGCATCTAAGGCCCGGCCGCTGAAGGCTGGGCCTACGTGCGCCAGATCACCAGAGGCAATCACGACCACCCGGCGATTGCTGGTGGTTGTGCGCAGCGCATCAAGCACGCGATTCAGCAATGGGTCTTCCGCCGGTGCAGCGCCGTTTTGAATAAAACGATGAAAGCCGCCACTCAAAATTGGCACAAATTCGCACGGTTGCCCATTGCGCATATGGTGAAGCCAGACGGCAACCAGTTCTAACGAATGTTCACCGCGGTGGCGTAGCTCACCAGCAAAGGCCGCCTCTTCGCCAATCGCCTCCGCCAGCGCATCGACCACCGGCTGCGCGGTGGGTAAGCAGCCATAGGGGGTCGCATAGTGTTGGCGCGTCAGGGTAAACGGGTCACTGCCATAGTGATCGGTGCCGATCATAACCACCAGATCGGCCGCTTGAACGGCCGCCGCCGCGCGCTTCCACACCTGCGCGTAGACATTGCCACCGCGCATATAATCAATATGTGGGCTGAGCAGACCGGATGCACCCGGCCAGGCATGCGCCGAGCCAGCCAGCAAAGGCTCGTCATCATCCACCGCATCCAGATAATTGTTCAACAACTGCCGCAACTTGCCAGCTTCTGCCGGATAACTGGCGCCGACCAACGCCGGGGATCGAAACGCTGCCTGCCGGTAACGCTCTAGCGCGCGCGTCTGCGCTAGCGCAAATTGTTTATTGTCAAGCATCAGGGCTTCATCCAAGGCCGTCAACAATTGCTCAACCGAACTGGCGGTCAAAACCATGCCATATTGGCGTTCAAAAGCCAGGCGCATGGCGCGGGCATCGTGTTTTCCGTCACAGAAATTCAGGACGGCGGCCAGTGGTTGGGGCACTAGTAGCGTTTGGTCGCTAATCTGGGCGGGGTCGCGCAGCAAAATATGGGGCTGACCTTGGTGCCGGTAGGGACGGATATCGAGGGCGCGCAACTTTGGCAAGCGAACTTGTGGCACAGATAACATGGTTGCTTCTTCTTAATGCAATGGCTGGTATTCGCGCACTGCTCCATCTTCCCACACCAATAGCCGCGCCGATAAAGGATGCGAACGTTGGCTGGCATCACGGCGGATCTGACGCGACAGGTCTTCGATACCGGTGGGGTGGCGGTCGCTAAACAAGATCAGGAAATCTCGATTGGGGATCCCAATCAGCAGGCGGCCAGGCATGCGATCGGCCCAGCGCATCATCAATTCGGGCAAGAGGATGCTGGTCGCGGCAAAGCCATCCTGAGTTTCACACGTCACCATCAACCTGTTGGCCTTGCCGTGCGTTTCGTATTTGTAGCTGTTTGTGCGCAGACGTAGATTGTTAAGCGCGTAGTCGTGCAACGTCGCCAGCGTAAGTTTACCTTCGCCCATCATGCGCTCGGCCATTTCTGTGTTGACATAGGCTCGATGTGTCGGCATATCAAACACGTAGGTGATCACCAACCCTGTGGCTAATGAGTGGGATAAGAGGGGCAGGGCGTCTGTTGCCTTTGTCTCTTGCAGCCAACGTGTCTGTTGCAACAGCGGCAAAAATGATTCGGCCGCCTCTTTTTCGGTAGGGGGCGGTGGCGGGGAAGCCATATTTTTGAGTACAGTTAGGTGGGCGTCGATAATATCGTCCAGTCGATTCGGTGAACTGAGATAAGCCTGGTGTGCTGTGGTCAGATTGCAGGGAAGGGTGTGCTCATGGCGTTTCACATGCAGTAACGCTCCTTCTCGTTTGATCACTTCGTAGCCGGCCCGGCGCGTGGCAGATTCCACCAGCGCGACAAATGATGTTAGATCAAGCACGTTATTCATAGGCCTGTTAGTTCACTGAAGCTGTATAAATGATAATAATCCCTACTTGCGCTTCATCTTATATCAATTGCGTGCAGAAGACCAGTTTTTGGCAGCCTTGATGCGGTAGACGGTAGACAGTAGACGGCAGTATTGCTTTTTCTACCTACTACCGTCTGCTGTCTACCGTCTACCGCCTAATCTGCCCCGACTTCTAGCGTGCGTTCGATATGTTCGATCTCACGCTGGCGGCGCTCGATCTCGGCGCCCATCGGTGGGCCGGCAAAACGATTGCGTTCCAGACCAAACCACAGCGCAATCGTCAACGCAATAAAGGCAATCGTGATCCAGAGCGCCTTATCGTTGGGTGGTTGGATACCGATGTAAAAAATGAAGAGCACGGCAATTGCACATAACACAGCAACCAAGCGGTAGCTGCCGCCAATATTCCATGGCCCCATCTTCGTCCATGTGCGGCCAAAGGCAAATAACCCCAGAATGATGGGAATGCCATAGGAAAGAAAGAGAAAGATAACGGTGACCGAGACAATTGTGGTATAGACAGGCGTGTAGAGGGTGAAGAGAATGCTGATGATCGCCCCCGTCCAGATCGCGGCCACGGGCGTACGAAAATTTACATGCACCGCACGCAAAAAGTTAGACGCCGGCAAGCCACCATCGCGCGAGAAGGCGAAGATCATCCGCGAACAGGAAGTGACGGTTGCCAGACCACAGAGGAACTGCGAGAGGAAAATGCCCACATAGAGAATCTCTTTCAACCAGGCCGGCACGATCGCGGCCATCGTATAAAAGAAAACGCCCCAGCCACTGGCGGCGGCGGCGGCCATATCGGGAATGGCAATCACGAATGCAATCAACATCAGCCAGCCGAAAAGGGCCGACCAGAGCACCGACGAGACAATGCCCCGTGGCACCACGGTGGCCGCCTTCATCGTCTCTTCCGACGTATGCGCCGATGCATCAAAGCCCGTGATCGTGTAGATGGGCAGCAGCAGACAGAGCATGAACAGATAGAAGGTGCTGCTCGTCATCGGCCAAACGCCGCCGCCAACATCACCGCTGTAATTGGCAAAGGTCCATAATCGTGAGAAATCATAGCTGGGGGCAAAGGCGAAGAGGGTAATCGTGAGCAAAACTGAGACGGTAAAGATTAAATAACCACTGAAATCAGTCAATTGACTAGTCAGTTTGATGCCGCGATGATTAATAATTGCTTGCAGCACAGTGATGATGGTGACAAAAATCGCCTTGGTCATCAAATTGTCTTCTAGACCCAGCGTGCTACCGAAGGCACCGAGGAAGAAATAAAAAGTGCCGACATTGATCGCGCCCAACACAGTAACCAACCCGATCAGGTTGAGCCAGGCCGTGGCCCAGCCCCAACCCCGGCCACCCAGGATCGATCCCCAGTGATAGAGGCCACCGGCGGTCGGGTAAGCGGAAGCAATCTGCGCCATACCGACGGCAAAAAGCAGCGAGATCAGACAGCCGATCGGCCAGCCGATGCCAATCGCCGCGCCCCCGACGCCGCTAATGCCCTGGCCCAGCGAATTAATGCCACCGGAAAGAATGCAAATAATCGAGAAAGAGACGGCAAAATTGGAGAAACTGCTCATCCGGCGCGATAACTCTTGCGCGTAGCCCATACTGTGTAATAATTTTACATCTTCGTTGATTTCAGGTTTCAAGGGGAATTGTTTGGCGGTTGGTGCTTTGTTTCCTGGCCTTTGGATCGCTGCACTTTTGGGCGTTGGACCTTTTGTCGGTCGGTTTTTTGCCATGATCTGCCTCTTCGGTTGTGTGGTTTGAGATAAAACGAGGATCGCCATGTGCGTAGCATACATGGTCTGCGCATTGTAAAAGGAATAAGAAAAATTTGCAAGCATTTATTGCTGTTCGAGCTATAACGCCAATAAAGTTGACATAATTTTTGTGTCCAGGGGTTAATTGGCGCACAGAGCCTCTTCTCTAGACCGACATAGACGTCGCAAAGTTTGACAATTAGTCGACAAACAGGTATAGTACTGTTTCTGATTTCGGGATAGGCTTAGGGCGAATAGCTCAGTTGGTTAGAGCACCTCGTTTACACCGAGGGGGTCAGGGGTTCGAGTCCCTTTTCGCCCACCACAAAAGTATCGTGAATCTAAATGCCTCTGGTAATCGTCAATCATAACGATTATCAGAGGCATTTTTGTTGTCCTCAACTCAAACCGGAAACCCCATCGTTTATGAAAATATCGGATCATGGAAGGAGATTCACATGATTAAAAAATTTTATCAAGAAGTTTCACTACAAGGCGCTTGGTCTTGTTATCGGAAAAACACTAGTTATTGCAAATGTGGATGGGGACGGTGCAAGGCTCACTGTTAAATCACAACCAAAGGAATACATCCATATAACGCAATGATCAGTGATTGCGCCTTTATGGGTGAAGTCAGCGAAAAAATAGAACTAAGCTCAGATTCCTTTCAAAAAGGGGAGCAGCTTTCTCTTCACTTCCTCAAAGGCTCGCACAATGTGCCGCTTGAGATAAATTCTATGGCGACCAAAGAAAAAACAGACATCATCGTCGTAATCTGAGGCAATATCAAACTCGTCTACCGTCAACATTATTGTTTTGCCATACGCCACATTGAAGGTAGCTTTTATTCCAGGGGCAACAAAATGGTTCTTTGAATCGATATGGCAGAGAGCATCCCTGACAAATTTTATTAAATCCGTGACATCCTTTACATCCGGCGAAATTAATACATCGTCCGTGAAATCAATGCGAAGGTTAAGATTGTTCGTTTTTGCCATTAGGTCACGCAAGCAAATCAGTATTTCAATGAAAGCCGATCTCATAAGCGGATGACGCGCATTGTGGGGAGAAAAAATATCTGTTGCCAAGATAGCTTCAATCCGATCGGTATCGTCTTCGATTTCTTGACGCACATACGGGTCCATAGTTTGTTCCTTAACAAAGCATAGTCACACCCCCACCCAACACCGAACGGCGGCGATGGGGGCGAGTGGGTTAGTTAACAATTGTTTCAATAGCAATTGACATATCACCTTCAGTTGTCCCTTGCATCAACAGCGTTGCTGTTTTTGTTTGACCGGGTGCTAGGTCATTCACGGCACCAGAGGCTGTGCCTACCAGGACACCATTCTGGACAAAAGTAGCCTGCACAGAAAATGAGTGCGCTGCAACATCGTTGTTGATTACTTCGGCATCGATCGTGGTAAACCCTCCATTGGTGTTTATTTGATGTGAACCAAATACTATTTTGGGAACGACAGTCGATCCGACGGTGGAGGTGGCATCTACAATCAGGGTATCTACATCAACACGAACATTGTCAAAGCTAACAGGAATAGAGCCTTGAGAAAGCAGAGTAACGGCACGAGTTTGACCTGGTAGCAGATCATTTACAGCACCAGAGGCAGTGGCAACGATTTGAGCGCCGGTCTTGTAGGTAGCCTTAACAGTAAAAGATTTTACTAGGCCAGTTGTGTTTGTCGCTAACACGCCTATGTTTTCAACACCACCAGATCCGAATACAACAGGTGAACCAAAAATTACACCTTGATTTGGGTCAATCGGTTGGCTTTCAGGTATCTGAGTCGGCGTATCAGTGAGCACTGGTGTATCGGTTGGCACCGGCACAAAAGTAGATGTAGGCACTGGCGTATCAGTGGGCAATGCTAAAGGCGTATCTGTCGGCAAAGGCACAACTGTACTTGTAGGAATTATAGCTGTTGTCTGAGGTTGTACTATCGCCACCTGATTACTGGTTGGCGTAAAGGTTGGGAAAGCCGCAAATGCCAGAGTTGTCGGTGCTTGCGCCTTCGCCCACAGGGCTAGCACCAGAATCAACGAAAAAAACACACCAAAGGTGCCGACAACGCCAACTGCACCAACAATTGCACAACCAAACGTATCCTGATTCTGCGGCATGGGGAGAGTCCTGTTTGAACTAAATAAAAAGCCATCGCCACTGCGGGATAATAAACAACGCAGCAATGACTAAAATGCCGATGACAAAAAGCAACCCAAGCGTAACGCCGCAAGCAGTGCTTTTCTTGCCAACCCCCCAAATAGCTGACGCAGCCAACACGGGCGGTATTGCCAGCAAAAAGAAACCTAAAACATTACCCTGTCGAATTCTTATGTTGGCAATGATGAGCGCAATAGCAATTAGTACCAGCACGATAACAAGTGGAAAGAACATAGCGTTAAATGTTGCTATCAGACCGAGTTTAGGTTTCTTTGGTTTTACTCGCTGCAAATCGTACATGCTCATGTGGTAGGGAGCCTTTCGGGTAAAGGGCCATCAAGTACATTAAAAATTAAATAGCATAATAGCCGCCAGAGGTTAGCGCACGGACAAACCAGCCCTTATCGGTGGTACAAGGTTATCTCTAGACGCCGCCGCAACTTGGGTGTAATCGCTAAGATTGCAAGTCACTGCGGGCAATGTGATTATCCGCGATTCCTGAAGAAGTGTGCAGTTTGTGGTCAAGGTATAGTCATAATTGGTGGTGACCCAGGCGTTAGTAGTTTCGATTCTTATGTTACCAACTCTGACTATATTTAAGGTCCAGATATAGTCAGAGTTGCCAAACCAGAGGTAAACAGACTCGTCTGCGCCTGAGACAGCGGGCATATTGATAAGAGAGTAACCTTTATCTAGCCAAAACTGTTTGCCGCGCTCAAAACCACCAGACGCGTCCACGGAGGTCAGGTATTTTACTACTTCGGATTCTACAGAAACAACACGGTTCTGCTGTCGAGTCCAAAAGAATGAGTAATACGCCGAAATGATATGTTTCCAGGGCTCATCTTTAGAAATATCTTGATACCCATCTGATTCAATTATCCAGCCGTTAGGCACATCGGATGCTTGAATGGCGACATTTCCAGGTGCGTGATCATGGGGGAACGGCACATTTGGATCACGTGTAGGCGTTGCTGTAGGAGTAGCTGTTGCCGTAGGAATCGGCGTAGGTGTGGCGGTCGCTGGAATGTGAGAGACCAAAGGCAGATAAAGTTGCCCATCAGGGATTGTGCCCTGAGCAAAGGTATCGGGCGCAACGAAAAAGCGAAGCGCGATGAGCACCAGCAGGAATGCGAGTACCTTGTTTTTCATGGTCGGGGAGCCTTTTATTTAGATTAAAAACTAAACCGTCAGCGTGGGAAGCCTGGCGGCCAGCCTGGGTGATTAGTTCCTTAATAACTGAATAATTAATCGTGATTAGTCACATGCGTTTTCGCATTAACGTTTGTCGTGTTTCGCGATTGCTCCAAATTTAGCAATGAAAAACCAGTGTAATCGGTAGTTTCATAAGGTTCTAGTACCAGATCGTATTCCTTAGCTTCGTTAAGGATAAAACCATCTTCGTCTAGAAATTCAATAGTTAAATCAAAAATCAAGGTTTGTGGTCCATTGTTCTTAATACTGACAATCCAAGAATTTCTTTCCCAAACCGCGTTGGATTCAGTGACTTTGGAATTAATGCTAACAATTTCATAGTCAATACCAGTTGATGCTGGTGTATCTTTGGCGACAGTTGCCGGTTTGGGAGTAGCAGTTGCAGCGGGCGTCTCATAGGTGAAAACAACTACACCTTTGCTATCGACTAAACGAGCAATAGAACCATCAGTCCAAACAGGAGATGATTGTTTCCAGTGAAGTGCAACAGTTGTATCAGTCCCGTCACCGGTATATATCCATACAGCACTACCGGAAAACATTTGAAAGTCACCAAAAGTATAGGCTGGGCCGCCTTCGCGCTCTAATTGCCAACCTTTCAAATTAACGGCGTCATCACTATTGTTGACAATCAGTACCGCTTCGACTAATAGGTCGCCAGGTGTGCCAATTTCTACAATTTGAACATCCGCTAAAGGTAGCGCAGTAGCACCAGCCTGCTCAAGCGCATAGACACGAGTTTCAAGCGCCGCAATGCGTTTTTCGAGCGGCACACTTTGTGACACAACCACACTTGGCTGGCGAAGCAAAGCGAGGGACAAACCAGTAATGACAACCAGTAAGGCGGCAACCAGTTTCGATGCGGACATATTCAATTCTCCTATTTGGAATAAAACAATGCCGCCAGTTGCGATGTGCTGGCGGTCAGAGGTGGGGCTACTCTTCAACTTCAAACATGAGTGTAGTGACTTGTGGCAATGTGATCTCACCGCCCAACACGCTTTTATACGAGATACGGCCGTCTACTGTGCCAACAAAATGCGCAATGTCTTCTTCAAGCGGACGGACAGCACAATCATTGCAGATAACAAAGATAGGATCTGACCAGCCGTAATCGTCCTTTGTAATACTAATGCGCATTTGATAGGAGCCTGAATCTTCCACGACCTGTATGACTTTGCCGTCCAAGATAATAAGCTTTCCCACATGTTCTTCAGTATTGCGGGCTAGTTCCTTGAAGGTCATAGAGATAGCGCTGGATTCAAGCTCCTGGGCGGTGAGGGTAGGGGTAGGCGGCGGTGCGGGCGTATCATTAGCGCTGGGCGTCATAGTGGGCAGCGATGCGCGAGTGGTAGATCTACTACCTGAATTATTACCAATGGCAGCAATAAAAATAACAATGATAAATAAAACAACAATAGCGCCAACACCTTTAAGGAATTTACCAAAACAACCTTCTTTGCGAGGCTGGGCCTGCTGTAACTCGTAAGACATATTCTGTTCTCCTGTTTGGGGATAAAAAAGGGAAAAACCGCTCCCCAATATTATCTGCCCAAAGAGAATTATATTAGCTTACAAATTAGGTCTGCTTGCTTACAATTTCATCGGTAGTAACAGTAACAGTAAATAAATCTTCCACAGAAATGGGCATGTTCTGCTCGTGGAAAAATTGAAGCAACTAAGAAATCAGTTTATCCTCTCTGCCCTTACGTATTGAAGCGATTGTATACCTATGCAGATCAGTCAAAGCGGCGATCTCATTGTCAGAGTAACGACGTTGATTTAGACCCTCTAGACGATTAAGTGCCTGTTGAATATGGAGCTTCGCTGTATATTTCATAGCATATTGCGCTGCGGCGAGATTCTGACCAGGGGCCTAACCGGTCGCCCACCTGGACTGTGTTAGCGCCACAGCGCGAGGTTGAACGTCAACGATTAGCCGAAAAGCGGAAAAAGGCATTGGCCGCGTTGGCCGATCCCGAAACTGAAGCGTAGACTCAGGCAGGAACCAGAAAATTTTCCACCGAGACGATGGGTACGGTCTTGGTGAGCGAAGGCGTATAAGTGGACAGCTTAAGAATTTGGTTCACAGGTGGTTGCTTGAGCATGGCAATCACCATTTCCTGCCATTCTGGTTCCAGTTCGGATAGCCCAGTTAAAGGAAATTGACGTGGCCCCGCTGCGCCAGGCTGGACCAACACGGAAAAATCCATCAACGTCAAGCCAATCGCCCGCTGTTCGGCCCGGTTGAAACGCAACAGAAGATTGTCATTCAATTCTACGGCAGCAGTCGCCTTCTCCCCTGGCGCAAACGAAATGTAGAGCACATCGACTTCTTGGTCGTAGTGGTAGGTTGGCTGGATTGGCATCGTTTATTCTTTTACCTGAATATGCTTGAAAAAGGCCGTCGTCACAAAGTTGTTGGGCTGGGCATGGCCCTGTCCATCCACATCAAAGCCAAACAAAATAATCGCAACAATATGATTGACCCCGTCTGGCAACTGAGCAAAGTAACGATATAGCGATATTTACGCGGGTTGAGCGGCTCCTGTCGCCGTTTGCCCTGACGGATCGTCGTCTTGATCAATTCTTCATAGCCAATCATTTCGACATGGTTGGCTTCGTCTATGATCTGCGCCCAACGCTCTTCCGTTAGGTAAATCGCATTCCCATCGCGATCATGCACTGTCCAACGCTTGTCCGAACGAATCATGCTACGGTTCCGTCATTGTTCGCCTGCCGCTTGATAACAACTGATCCACTAACTCTATTATACCAGTTTTTGACTTAGCCAACAATTGCCGTTTTAACAGGGAGAGTATCTCACTATGGGTACGAGTGTCTTCTCCACTCGTGTGCGTCGCACGGGTCAAGCACGGTTTCGTCGACCCGATCGCGTACGACCCGTGCGACGCACACGGCTTGCTCCCAAACTAAGATGCTCCCTTACCAGGGGACCTAGGCTGGCGGGCGCGCTGGTTTGCCGCCCCGCCCGAACAATGGACTGTGCGCGACAAGCGCAGCATTGATCGCACCTTCTCCGGCCTCACCAAATTGATCTTCCCAGCTGGCGTGATGGAAAAAGCGGACGCCCAATTGTTGCTCGAACTTGCCATCGAACTCCGGTTGCGGGTGCGATTACAGTTGCA
>Ga0209591_10002890_pt1 | contig 20288 bp, 17 predicted proteins | sample MAT01_FD_187207 | JGI IMG/M metagenome (GOLD analysis project Ga0209591, IMG submission 187207) | Freshwater microbial communities from Lake Fryxell liftoff mats and glacier meltwater in Antarctica - MAT-01 (SPAdes) (version 2) | ecosystem: Environmental > Aquatic > Freshwater > Ice > Liftoff... | reverse complement strand
ACGCCCACGGCGACAAGCGTGCCACAAACTGTCTATACTGTACAAGCCGGCGACACATTGGGGGGAATTGCGAACGGTTTTGGTCTCGCCAGCACGGCGATTATGGATGCCAATGGCCTGACTGCGGAAGATGTATACCGGCTGCGTCCTGGGCAAACGCTTGTGATCCCAGTTTCAGGTACGACAGCAGATGCGCCGGTTTTACCAACACCAGCCAATCAAACGTACACGATTGAAGCGGGTGACACGCCGATTGGGATCGCCAATCTGTTCGATATCACCGTCGATGAACTGTTAGTGGCTAACAATTTGACGATTGAGGACGCGCGCAGTTTGCGGGTAGGCGAACTCTTGCAGATTCCGGGTCCTACGCCAGCGGTAGTGGACGCACCCGCGGCAACCCCGACCGCGCTACCGCGTACCGGCCAGTTTCGCTTAGATCCACCGCAATTACAGAGTCCGGCGAACAGTATCCAGGTGAGTTGCAGTACGAGCAATGCACTGATCTGGCTACCCGTTGCTTCGATTACTGACGCTGATCGCTATCTTTTGCATCTTGGTTTTGTTAGCGCGCGGGGTGCAGATGGCAGCGAAACGGTGACCTGGGTTTGGGAACAAATTCAATCACCGAATAATACCCAATGGAAGATGGACAATAGTCTGTGCACCATTGCTCCCCAGGCTTTGGGGAGCCAATGGCGCTGGTTTGTAGAAGTAATCGACGCCAACCGTACACCTATCAGCCAACCGAGCGCTACCTGGGGCTTTACTTGGAATTAGCAGGGAAAGACAGATGACAGACAACAATGCTGGTCGCCATCGCGGTCCCGACAGTGACGATGACGAAGACGACTTTGATGCAAATGATTTTGATATTGATAATCTTGATAAGAATAATTTTGATACCGATGATCTTGACGGCGATGATTTTGACCCACTTGGTCTTGATCTACCTCCGTCGGCTGCGCGTCCATCGTCGTCTGAAGATGCGGACGACGATATTGGAGCAGATTTGGATGAAGACTTTGACCAAATTCCGCTGCCCACGCCGCGCACCACGCTTTCGGTCGCCGAACTTGTATACCGCTTGGTGCATGACGTAAGCGCTGTAACCGGTAATGATCTATTTGCCCTCTCCGACTTGTCGCGCCAGAACGCAGAATTGGTGCGTCAAGAGTGGTTGACCATTCCCTTAGAACGGCGGCGCACTGTTATACGCCAATTGATCGACCTGGCCAACGATGACTTGGATTGGCAATTAGGGCGAATTTTGCGCGTAGCGCTCGAGGAAGATTCGGATCCACAAGTACGTCAGTTGGCGATCGAAGGGTTGTGGGAAGACGAAGGCAGCGACCTGATTGGCCCTTTAACACAGGTGATGCGCAATGATCAGAATACAGGCGTGCGTGCGGCCGCTGCTGCTGCGTTCGGTCCCTTCGTACTGGCTGGCGAGCTAGATGAATTGGATGCCGCGCTGGCCATGCGCGTCGAAGAGTCGCTCTTGTCGATGTTAAATAATAGCAACGAACATGTGACGGTCCAGGCACGTGCCCTAGAAAGTATTGCCTATTCTGGCGAAGCCGGGATTCGTCAGTTAATCGAGGATGCCTACTATTCGCCGCATGAGGAACTGCGGGTCAGTTCACTCGTGGCGATGGGGCGCAGCGCTGATGTTCACTGGCGGAGCTATGCACGGGCAGAATTGCTAAATCCATCGCCTGCCATGCGCACCGCCGCAGCCCAAGCCTGTGGTGAGTTGGAGGCAAAAGCTGCCCTTGATGATTTATTAGAGCTTTTACTTGATGATGAGCCGAAGGTGCGTTTGGCCGCCATCTTTGCGCTGGGCCGGCTTGGCGGCAAAAAAGCGCGTGATGCCCTGCGCGTTATCAGTGACAGCGGCGAGCCAGATGAAGTCGAAGCGGCTGATGAGGCGCTAGATGAGATGAACTTCCTGGCTGGCCCCAATGCAATTCCCTTGTTGGAAGAAACTGCCGATGAAGAGGATGATTGGGATGGTGAGCCCTGGTCGGACCGCAGTGATGATAACCTGGGCGAATATGATAAAGATTAATGGTTAGTTTATTGCCAATGGCTACATGTAGTTAGGATATAACTGAACGGGTGAATCTTAAGCTAAAGCGGTTGGTGCGTACGAGCAGTTCCGAGCAGTATGCCCTCTTCGATCTAGACCAGATCGACGGCGAACAGCAACCGATGACGATTGGCAAGCTAGACTTGCATTATACAGGCGAAGGCGTCTACGGTACACTACTACTATGGGATGCTACTGCGCGCCAATTGCGCCCAGCCCAACGGCGCCAATTTATTCGAGCATTGCTCGATGAAGTAGTGCAACCAATGGGTGTTCCGAATGAGTATGTGATTGAATTCTTTGACCCGCACTTGGACAATTATGAAGTTTTCCACAATGTGGCTGTTGAGGGAGAAGATCAAAGCGAAACGAATGACTCAGATTCAACGATAGCGCGCACGGCCTCCGATGGGGTGGCGCGCGTCCAAGCCTATTAACCGGCTGCTATGTTGCTGCTAAAAACGCTCTTCCCGATCTTTACCTCGACAGTGCTGCCGGTCTTTCTCATCGCTGCTGCTGGCTTTGCCTTGGCTCATTTCCTGACGATCGATAGTCGCTCGGTGGGGCGCATTTTGTTTTACCTGGCAACACCCTCGCTCGTCTTTCGTAGTCTTTATCAGATGGAGATCGACTACACAGCCCTACAACATTTAACCATTGTCGCTGGCAGCGCTGCCATTTTGACTGGCTTGCTCGGCTGGTTGGTGGGCATGGGCTACGATCGGCGCCAACGGGCCGCCATTGTTTTGACTAGCGCAGTCAGCAATAACGGCAACATGGGCATTCCCATTTCACTCTTTGCCTTTGGCAGCACCGGTGTTGCCTTTGCGACGATCTACTACGTGGTTAGCTCGTTCATGAGCAACACATTTGGCGTCATCGTCGCTTCAGCAGGGCAAACTTCGATTGGCAGCGCGCTCAAGCAGAGTCTGCGCGTGCCCGTGCTATATGCAGCCGCCGCTGGTTTTCTGCTCAATGGCCTAGGTAGTGAATTGCCAACCCCACTCTTTCGGGCTGTCGATCTGTTAGCCGACGCTGCTGTACCTGGAATGTTGGTGCTAATGGGTGTACAATTGCACTCGGCGCCGATTTTTCAGGCCCAATCGGTGATCTTGCGCAGTGTTGCTGTGCGTTTGTTGGCTGGTCCAGCGATTGCCTGGTTACTCTGCGCTTTGCTCGGCGTCAATGGGGTCGAGCGCAGTGTGTTGATTCTACAGGCGGCCATGCCCACCGCGGTGATGACAGCGGTATTAGCCACCGAATATGATATTGCACCACGCTTAGTGGCGAGCATCATTTTCTTTTCCACGGTGATTAGCATGGTAACACTGTCGCTAGTCCTGTGGCTGGTTATGTAGCAACTGGCCCCAGTTGACTTGTTCTTGCTTTAAGGTGAACTGATGACAGAGATAAATAAATCCGAAGCTTTTCTGCGTGCGATCCAAGAGAGCGCACGCTTGTTGAGCCAAAACCGGCCCGGCGAAGCGATTGAGAAGCTGCGCGATCTCTATGCACAGGTGCCCACCGACCCGGATGTGGCGATTAACCTGGGCGGCGCCTATATTTTACAACGCAAATGGGATCGTGCGGTAGATGTATTGAGCAAAGCGGCGGAAGTAAATGCTGACAATGCTATGTTGTGGACAAATCTCGGCGCCGCGCACTTGGGCCGATTGGAAGTGGCCGGCCCTCAGCACCAAGAACGCGCCATCGAGGCCTATGAACGGGCGTTGCAGGTCGATCCGCAGGCGCCGAATGTGCATTATCACTTGGGATTGGTGTATAAAGAGCGCGGCGAACTGAATCGTGCCTCGGCATTTTTTCAGCGCGCGTTGGAAGTCTTCCCTGCCGATAAAGATGCGCGCTACTGGCTGGATTTGTTAACGCGCCAGCTGGCGGAAGAGCAGCGCGAGCGCAATCAGAAAAAGCTACTGGGCACGCAACCGGAAGATGAGCCCGAATAGGGTCTAGTGCGAAAAATCTGGCGTCAAATTGGCCCGGCCTGATGGCTAGCATGGGTGTTGATATGGATGACTCGAACGAGCCTTTGTTTGTGAAGCTTGGAGAAAGCGTATGAGTTCGAAGATTGTTACTCAGCCGAGTACAGAACAGTCGGCGGACTTACCTGTTTGGGGTGGTGCGACTGACCGCTGGCGCGAAAATCCGGAACGGCTAGCCTGGACTGTCATTCTAGCCAGCTTTGTTACCTTCTTGCTGTTGGCCGTCACGATTCCGCTGGCCGTTAGCTATATTGTTCGTTATGCCACGGTGCGCGAAACCGCGCAGCTACAACCCACGCGCGGCACATTGATGCTCTACCCATCGATTACCTCGGGTGATCCAATTGCGATTACCCGAGGTAATAGTGGCGAAGAAGTTACTGTCCGCGGCAACATTCAGGAAGGAAATGTGATTGTTGCCACGGATGGTTCCACCCAAGGCGCGCTCAAACTGGTCAGCGCCGAGGGCACAGGCGAAGTGTTGGGCACAGTCGAGTTTTATGCTGGTGCTAGGCTAGAAGTAATGCGGATCCGGCGGCCTTATTTTCAACGTAGCCCCGAGCCGTATCAAGTACGCTTGCGCTTGGATAAGGGCGACGCCCGAATTTTTACCAACAGTGGGGATCAGCGTCCGCTGCGCGTCGAAATTGAGACGCCGCACGGCACGGTACGCTTGAATGCCGGCAGCTACAATATATCCGTTGATGAGGCGCGCACCGATATCATTGTAAGTGTTGGTTGGGCCGCGCTTTACCACGAGAAAGCCAACCCGATCACCGTTAATAGTGGGTTGCGCGCCTGGATGACGAAAGATGAGCTCGCACAAGCGCCCGAATCGGCGGCGCAAAACCTGCTGCGCAATGGCAACTTTACACCGACGGCGGTAGACAATATTCCAGCCGCACAGGACGTGTGGGTTACGTCCGGGGTTGCCGTCAATGCGGAGCTGGGCAAGGTCAAATTCTTGCTGCGCGATGGCCGCAGTGTGGCCTATTTTATTCGGCAGGCAGAAGACAATGCGCACAGCGAAGTGAGCATCACCCAACCGATCAGCAAAAATGTGAACGTATATAACGCGCTCACGTTGCAACTGGATGTCAACATTATTCGCCAAACTGTAACGGGTGCTGGCTATCTGGGCTCGGAATTCCCGCTGCGCGTGGAGATCAACTATACCGATATCTACGGCAAAGAATTACCCTGGCGGTGGGGATTTTACTATCGCGACCCAGAGGCGACCTACCCGGCCGTTGTGGATGGCGATAAAGTTCAGCAGGCGCAATGGGAACATTACGAATCGCCCAACTTACTGGAAGTGTGGAAAGCCCAAGGCACCCCTGCTGCGCGCATTAATAGCATCCGCATCTATGCCAGCGGGCACGATTACCAAAGTATGATCAGCGAAGTCGAATTGGTGGCGAACTAGGCCGGCATGAGGCAGCCATCCACGTCCGTATTGCCTTCAATGCGCCGCTGGCGCCAGCTCTGGCTATTGGCGGCGTTAGTCCTCTATCTACTGTTGGCATGTTATCAACTGGGCTTGCCCGGGCTCCATTACGATGAAGCGCGCGAGGCGGGTGTTAATGCGATGGAATTACTCACCGGCGCACCGGTGACAGCCTTTCGCAACGTGAGTATTACGCTCGGCAACCAGCAGTTTCCCTTGATGGTCCAAGATTATATTGGCGCGCTCAATGTTTACCTGGCGTTGCCCTTTTTGGCATTGACAGGGATTGGTGTTCCTAATCTGCGTTTTTTATCTGTCTTTATCGGGCTTGCTGCGTTACTGCTGCTGGAACGCGCAGTTTCGGAATGGCAAGCCACACGAGAAGATGTGCAATATGGGACACGATTCGTTGCCACCCCAATTACCACAGCGGGGCTGGTGGCGATCACGTTGCTGGCGGCTTCACCTAGTTTTGTCTTTTGGAGTCGCCAAGGTATTTTCGTGACAAATTTAACGCAGCCACTCTGCTTTTTGTCGATTTGGCAAGGGCTGCATTGGCTGCGCTGTGGCCGTTCCCGTTCATTATACCTGAGCGCGCTGGCGGGTGGACTGGCCATCTATGCCAAATTGATTGCTGGTTGGGTTATCGGACCGTTTGTGCTGCTGGCCGGTGGTTGGTGGATATGGCAGCGCACCCGATCTGTGGGCAAAGCGTCCCGTCTATCGCTGCCCACTTTGCTGGTCGCGCTTTGTTGTTTCGTGTTGCCCTTGACACCACTGTTGCTCTTTTACGGCCAAACTGGCGCCCTTAATGAACTCTTTGGTAAACTGGATCAGAGCTATTATGGCGTCGATAATCGCGATCTGTTGCATAATTTCCCCGTGCGTTGGGGGCAACTCTGGCAGAGCCTACGTGGTGATCACCTTTGGTATCTGGGCGGCATTTATGCCAATCCGCTGGCACCCTGGCTGGCTGGCATTGCGATGGGAATAGGCCTTCTGAGAGCTTGGCGGACCATGGCTTTTCCACTGGCGTTGCTAACCCTGACTTTTGCGTGTAGTCTATTTACCGTTAGCGATCTGTTCGTCACCCACTATGCCCTAGTGCAACCGTTGATCGTTGCTGTAGTCGCTATCGGGCTAACAACGGTGCTAGGACAGAAATCTGCTCGCCTGCGCCAACATCAACCGGTGCATCAGTCAGAACATCAAGCTGTCTCCTTTTATGCGTTTGCCCTGGTCTTTGTGCTCCTCACGCTTTGGTTGGGGGCTGATCTGCTCGCAACGACGCGTTATCATGCGGTTTTGACGCGCAGTGGGGGGGTGGCCGACCATTCGGATGCAAATTACGATCTAGCCTACTATCTGCGTTACAATGGCCTCGGTTCACCGCTTGCGCTCGACTGGGGGATGGATGCTCCCGTCCGCTATTTAAGTGAAGGTAAAGTAACGCCGATCGAAATTTTTGGCTATACATCTCTTGCTGCACCTGATCCGGACTTTGCGACGCGTTTGCAGCCTTTTCTAGCCAATCAAGCCAATGTCTATCTGCTCCGGGCGCCCGATCAGGCCGTCTTTCAGGGACGGCGCGAACGCTTTTTTCAAGTAGCAACATCGATCGGGTTGACGGTGGAGCAAGTAGCACAATTCGAGCAACGTGATGGCAATCCCGTCTTCGAGTTGTGGCGTACAAGCCGCTAATTTTATCGCTACCTGAGCAAATTTCGTGTCAGCATTGACATGCACCAGCAGGGATGATAGAATGGACGAATTAAGTTAATTATCAAATCATTCAAGAATCAATTTGCCGTGTCACTGACTGAACATAATTTTGCAGCTACCCAACCATTACGCCAAGCGCCGGATGTGGCTTCACCCGCCGCATTACCAGCGTCTGGGCTTGGGGCGCGCAGTCGCAATGCATTTCACCGCCCTCCGCTGACCTTGATTGGCACATTATCTCGGCTTACGCGTGCCAATGCCGCTGTAGCTGTCACCATTCCGCCCCTTTGTGGGGCTGTGTTGGCCTGGTGGGAAGGCGCAAACTTCAGCCCGTTAGCCTTTGGTTTCACGCTGCTCGGCGCGTTGACCATGACACTAGGGATGAACGCGCTGTACGAGCATTACGATTTTACTCATGCCCGTCAATCGGCGAGTGCGCCCGAGCTGCACCCCAATCCAGAACCAGTGATGACTGGGTATGGATTGATGGTCAATCGGATTATCAGCGCTGAATTGGGTCTGAATCTCGGCTATTTTATGTTGGTGCTCAGCCTGCTCTGCACGCTTTGGCTAACGTTGCTCGCCGGCTGGCCAGTTTTGTTCTTCAGCGGGCTAAGCTTCATCCTCGCCTATGCGTATGCCACACCGCCCATCTATTATGGCTACCGCGGTTGGGGGTTGGGCGAGATTGGCCTCTTCTTTGCCTACGGGCTCTTGCCCGTGCTCAACGGTTATTTCACCCAAAGCCAAACATTGACGCTGTTGTCATTGTGGGTTAGTATGCCACTCGGTCTATTTTCTGCCCTGCTCTTTTTTAATTATAACTTGATTTATGAATATCGCGACTGGCTGATGCATAAGCGAACGCTGGTGGTTAACTTGGGGGCCGCACGGGCGTTGGATGTCGGCGCCATTGCTGTGGTGATTATCTATACTGCCATTCTATCGATTGTCAGTATAGCCCATCTGCCCCTCATTACGCTCGTAACCCTGGCTACTTTACCGACGGCGCTGGGCGGCTTTTCCCGCTTGCGCACAACTCAGGTGACAGTGGAAGATCGATTTCTGCTCTACTGCACCACCGTGAACGCCGCTGCTTGGACAGGGCTGCTTTTTGCCGCCGCTCTGTTTGTTGATAAATGGTTTTAATTCGGTCACTGCCGTGCAGTCTGGAACACTTTCCCCGCAATCGACTTTGCGATCAACGCCATTGACCCGGCGCGAATTCTACCAACTCGCCGAGCGTTGTCGCGCCTATGCCCTCGAACTTGCCCATTTTGATCAAGCACGGGTCAATCTACAACAATGTCACGAATTTAATCGCTGGCTGGTAGAATTAAAGCGCTACGATTTGTTGGCCTTACCGCTGCGTGCATTAAAGCCGGCACGGCCGGTAGCGCGCTGGCAACTATTCGTTATTGGCTTGGTGTTGGGGTTGATCCTTTTTGCGCTTATCAGTAATCGATTCGCACGGACGAGCAGCGCCGTCTTTTTTTACAGCTATGTTGGTGGGTTGGTGGTGCTCTATCTGCTGCCAGAGCGGTTCTACGGCACGACGATTGAGTTGCTGGAAGGCAAATTGTTGCGCATTGTCGACACGCTAGATGGTTTACTGGCCGAGAACAAGCTTGGGTTTACTGAAGCTGCGTTCTTTCAGGTCAAAGAGAATTTAGAAGCCGCCCGGCGTGAATTACGCCAGCAGATCGATTTAGCCCATCGCAGCTAACCGCCGAAGATTTGCATTGCGGACGCCAAATTTGCAAAAAAAGCAAATTTGATGTATCTTCTTTGTAGAAACAATTGGAAGTTTATTATGCAGACACGCGTTCAACTGTGGGGCAACAGCCTCGCTATGCGTATACCCAAGTCATTCGCAATCGAAGTTGGCTTAGTGGATAACACACTAGTCGACATACGACTGGTAGATGGTCAATTGATTGTGAAACCTATCATTCAACCGGAGTTTACCCTCGAACAATTGCTCACTGAAGTTACTGAAGATAACCTGCATGATGAAATAAATACCGGTCCTGCGATGGGTAATGAGGCGTGGTAAACATGCCTTATACGCCAGATCGAGGTGACATTGTCTGGATTATGTTTAATCCACAAGCTGGGCATGAGCAGACGGGTAGACACCCAACTCTAGTTCTTTCACCAGCGGCTTACAATGCCAAAGTAGGCTTAGCTCTAATTTGTCCCATTACCAGCCAGATCAAGGGCTACCCCTTTGAAGTGCTGCTACCTGCGGACTTGCCAGTTGCCGGCGTTATTCTTGCCGACCAGGTGAAGAACTTGGATTGGCGAGTACGTAAGGCTGAGTTTATCTGCAAGTTGTCTGTCGAAACAGTAACCTTAGTTTTAAAGAAATTTAACACGTTGATCCAGGTACGCTAAAAGCGGGCAAAGATATCGCGATAAGCTTGCGATTGTTCCAGCAACTCCTCGTGTGTGCCCACCGCTACCACTTGCCCCTTACGCAGCACAACAATTTTATCTGCCCAACGAATCTGCGATAACCGATGAGTAATTAGGATCGTGGTGCGATTTTGCGTCGCCGCTTCGATTGCACGCTGAATCTGGTCTTCGGTGGCACTGTCAATCGCGCTGGTCGAATCGTCTAAAATCAAAATCGCCGGATTGGTGAGGAAGGCACGGGCCAATGCCAGCCGTTGCCGTTGGCCGCCGGAAAGCATCATGCCCCGTTCACCTACGACAGTTTGATAACCCGCGGGAAAGCTGCTGATAAAGTCGTGCGCCTGGGCCAACTGGGCCGCGGCTTCGATCTCGGCTTGGGTCGCCGCTGGCTTGCCAAAGGCAATGTTGTCGGCAATCGAGCGACCAAAGAGGAAGATATCTTGCTCGATGATCGAAATCTGGCGGCGCAACGCCGCCATGCCCCAGTCGCGCACATCGACACCATCGACCAAAACTCGACCAGCATTGACATCGTAGATACGGTTGATCAGCTTACCCACGGTGCTCTTGCCGGCCCCGGTTTGGCCGACAATGGCCAGCGTTTGGCCGGCTTCAATCGAAAAGCTGACATTGGCCAGCGCAGGATTTGCTCCGCCATCGCTTTGATTTTCAGGTGCCTCATTCTTTTGTTTGCCATAGAAGAACGTGACATTTTCAAACTGGATCGATCCGCGCATCGGTTCTTGATAACCGGCCGTATTTTGATCCAGGTCGGGTTCGCTGCGGATCAATTCCAGAATGCGCCGGGCACTGGACATTCCGGATGCCGCCTGCGAATAGGCAAAAAGTGAAACAAAGACGGGAAAGCCGAGCAAGCCAACCAATTGTGTATAGCTGACCACATCACCCACGGAAAGCACCCCCCGTTGGTAGAGCCATAAAGCGTGCCAAAAACCGGCGCCCTCTGCCAGCCCATAGAGTAATAACGGCAGAAAGCGCGCCTCCACGCGCCCTTGCTCCACCAGCGCATTGCGCAGATTGCGCGCATGGTGCTCGAAGCGATTGACTTCCGCTTCCTCTTGCGCGGCGCCCTTCACCGTTTCGATGCCTTCAATGGCCGCAGTCAGACCGGCGTTGAGCGCACCAAAGCTGCTGCGTACCTGGTTGGTACGCGGGCGCAAGTCTGCCAGGTAGCGCCGCATGGAGATAAGATACCCAATGCCAAAGAGAAGCGGGGTAATGATCAGGGACGGGTGGTAGCTGGGGGCCAACACGATAGGCACGATCAAAAAATTGGCTGAGCCGAGCACCAGATTTAAACCTGGCGCCATCATCAACGCCAATTCCCGAACATCGTTGCTGGCGCGCGCCATAATTTCGCCTGTAGGGCGTGAGTCGTGAAAACCCATACTTTTGCCCAACAAGGAGGCGTAGAGTTCTTGGCGGGCATCACGTTCCAAGCGCTGCCCCAGCACTTCGCTGCCAAAATTGCGGCCCAATTGCAGGGCAGAGCGCACCAATTGGCTGACGGCCAACCAGATGGTGGCCCAGATTAGCACCCGCAAATTAGGGCTATTGCCCAGGATGGCATCGAAAGCCATCCCCGTAAAGATCGGCAGCGCCGCCGCCAAACCGGCATTGCCCGCCGCGCCGACAATCACATTTAAAATAATTAGTTTGTTGCGGGTAACGTGTGACCAGATCCAGCGGACAGGTGTGCGCGTGTCGGAGGTCCAACGGTGGGAGACGATAAATTCGCTTTTAGCCATGAAATATCTTACAAGTGTTGAACAGGAAAATTATGATTAATTGGAAAAGGATCATTTACAATTCAAGCCACTGCTCTACAGAGATCCCTGCTTGGCGCAAAATAGCGCGTAATGTTCCGGTTGGAAGGTCGCGGCCCTGATGAATGGGGACTGGCATTTTCAATTTTGAATTTGGATGACGCATAAAGACATGTTTGCCACCCCCAAATGGGCCTTCGTAACCAAGTCTCTGTAACTTTTGTACTACTGCGCGCGGTTTCTCGGGATTAAGCTTAGGCATAAGTAGCTTCCGATTCGACCGTCATATCATCTAGATAAGCGAGAGTATAGCCATCAATAGCCGGAATTGGATCTCCAAAGCGCAACGCTAATACAAGCCATCCATGAACTGCATCTTCTGCCATAATTGCTGCCTCGGCGCGGGTTTTGCCCCATGTAATACAACCAATCAAGGGGGAAATCTCTGCTGTCCAGCTTCCATCTTCATTTTGTTCAAACAGGATATAACTCAAGCACAATCGTACGTACTCATTCCAGGAAAGACGCTCTGTTGCCACGGTCAATTCTCCTTTGCACCTAGCCGCATTGGACTTATTTACGCTACACATCCGTATTATAACACAATTACTCTGCTGACAGATCGATCCGTAGTGGCGGCGCTAATGGCGTAAAGTCAGGGCCTACATACATGCCGACGAGGAGCGTGGTTGGTTGCTGATCGGCGGGTAGCGTGAGAATATGGCTATCCAGCAGGATTTCACCCGGTTTCCAACGCGAGGTAGGATAATACGTACCACCTGGCGCATGATCATCTTGCGCGATCTTTTCGTCGTTGGCATCGAGTAATTGCACGGTGCTGGTGTAATCCGCCGGCAGATTTTCGCGTACGGCCCAGTGTAAATCAATGCGTACGCCGTCCGTCACCGGTTGCCAATCATAGCCGAGCAGTTGTAAGGGACCAAAGGTTTGATCGATGGGGATGGTCGGGGCGCTGGCGACGGCCGCTCCCATTACTTGTACCAAGGGTTGAGTTGCTGGCGTTATGGTAAATTTCACTTCCAGGCCAGGCATTGGTTTGATCAGATAGACCGGGCGGCCATTGCCACTGGTCAAAGCGGTCTCTACGGTCGAGCCAATATCAGTGAAGCGTGCATCGGGCGCCAGCAGGGGAAAGAGACCCGTGATGGTGGTCACCTGCTTTTCGACCGCTTGTAAATAGAAGAGCGGCACGATCTCGTTGCGGTCGTTGCTGATCAGGATTGCATCGGCTGGCGGTTGGGCGGCTAGAATCGTCTCCCACATCTGGCGCGCTGTTGTACTCTGCGATTGGTTCAGCGTAGGGAAATAGGTGCTGATGAGGCGCAGCGGCAACAAGAAAAGCAGCAGCACCAACAACAGACCGCCGGTGAAGGATTTCGTTGCCGGCTGGGTGTTTGGGCTTGTTGATGGGGCCGGTTGAGTTCCCCACGCGCCGTTGCCCAGCGCATTGGCGGCGAAGCCAGTCCAGATTGCGCCGATCAAGTAGAGTGGAATATAGTAGACAAGGATATCGTCAATCGCGTAAAAGAGATTAAATGCCTGTTGTAGGAATGCATAGATCCCCGTCAAGGCTAACACAGGCCAGTTGTGTTGGCGGACGAGTATGTAAAGACCTAAGCCGATGAGGATTAAGCCCGGCCAATTAAAATGCAAGCGCCAGAGCAGCCAGGCCTCAGGCAAGTTGGCAATCGCGGCTTGCCAACTGTGGAAACCAACCGAAATCGAACGCCCGGTGATAAAATCGACGAAGGATTGCCAGTTGTTTTGATATAGAACGAGCGTTTCCGTGCCCAACCGTTGGTGATACCAGGGGGAGGCGGCGGGACCACTGCGCAGTGGAATGTAGAGATAGAGCGCAAGTGGCAGAATCGTCGCCAGGAGTGCGCCAATGATCAGCGTCGGACGCCAGCTAAAAAGGCGTTCTTGCTGTCCTTCCCCTCGCAACCACAGTGCGAGCAATAAACCCGGAATCAGCAGTAGAGTCATGCCGTGGTGGGTGAGGGCAAGGCCGAGAAGAAGGAAGGGCAGGATGTAAGGAAGTAGGGGCGGCGAGGAGGATGGTAGAGAATCTGCGCGGTCGCCTGTGAGTATGATGCGCTGGACACTGCGGAAAATGAGTAGAATAAAGAGGACGTGCAGCGTATAAACCTCGGCAATTAGATTTTGGCTCCAAAAAGTGGGATTGGCGGCAAAGAAGAACGCACTAAAGAAGGCCGCCGCACGCCGCACCGCCGGCGCACCGCGTAGCCAATCCTGCATGATGATGTAAAGTAAGGCGACGGCCAGCGCCCCAATGACGGCGCTAAACGCATTGAGGGCTGCGGCTGGATCGACGCCGACGAACGCTAGCAGATGTTGCCAGGCACTACCCAACAATAGATAAAGTGGATAACCTGTGGGGTGCGCCAGCCCTAATCGCCAGGCGGCAAATTGAAATTCACCTGGATCGCCACTGAGGAGACCGGGCGCCAGCGTGCGCAAATAAAGCCCTAACGCAAAGGCGATTAATAACAACAGTAGCTGTCTGTCGATCCGGTGACTGGGAATGAATTTGACCACGGCGCTCATTTAACTGATAATGGATGAGTTTTGTAAGTACTTGTAATCTGTAATTCATCTTATAACGTATGCGCTGCAACTCACAAGGCTGGGTGTGCAATGCGCGATTTATTTTAGTAAAACTTTCACTAATCGATCAAATGCCAATGTCTCCAAACTGGTCTAGTCTGGCACTGATGATTGTGCCCACTTACAACGAACGTGAAAACTTAAGCCGGCTGGTGCAACGTCTGCGCACCTTGCCTGGCGATGTGCATGTCTTAATTGTAGATGATAACTCGCCCGATGGCACTGGGGCAATTGCCGATGCCATCGTCGCCAGTGACAATGGTGTCCACGTTTTGCATCGCCCCGGCAAGTTGGGGCTAGGCACCGCGTACAAAACTGGTTTCGACTACGGGCTGGAACACGGCTACCAATTTCTCTGCACGATGGACGCCGATTTTAGCCACAGTCCAGAAAGTTTGCCCGCTCTGCTCGATAAGGCCAGCCAGGGCTACGATTTGGTGATTGGCAGTCGCTATATCGCCGGTGGTAAGGTAGTTGGTTCAACATCTGCCCGCAAACTGGTCAGCTATTTTGCCAATTGGCTGGCGCATCTGGTGTTGGGCGTGGCGGCACGCGATTGCACGGCAGGTTTCCGTTGTTATCGTCGCCGCGTGTTGGAAACCATTAACTTAGATGTCATCTTTAGCAGTGGCTATAGCTTTCTGGTCGAAATGGCATTTTACTGTCAACAGGCCGGTTTTCGCATCGGCGAAGTGCCGATCACGTTTGTCAACCGCACCGAAGGCGCCAGCAAGATTAGTAAGGTGGAAATTTATAAGGCCTTCTACACACTGCTGCGGCTGCGCACCAATGCCTTGCCTTGGGAACGCATGGTCGATCTCTATCACCGGCGCCGCGTGAAAGTTACGGATGACAAGATGAACGGATGACAGGATGACATAGGTAAATCCTTTTGTCATCCTGCCATCTTGTCATTATTTTCCCACTGTCACCCAATCTACCACACCAGCTAACGGGCGCCGGTCCCGTTCCAGCGAGATGCGCAAGAATGCCTCGTTGGCATCCACTTGTAAAGCCGCGCTGCCCGGTGCTGCCCCTTTGACGCCAATCAAGGCAAAATATTGATCGTGCAATGTCTCAATGGTGACGTCTGCTCCCAAAGTGCGTAGCCCTTCAATGGCCGCTGGCGTTAGGTAGGCGCTGGCCGCGCCATAACTAACCACCAACACGGGCGTGCCAGGTTCGATCTGCATTAAGAAGTCGCTGAGCGCCTCGCTCTCAAAACTGTTGGCAGCTGTATCAAACCCGCGCTTCTCGATCATACGCCCGCTGGCTGGATCCAACACCGTCACATTAACCCCGCGTCGTCCGGCGGAGGCATCGATTTGCCTACCTGTTTCATCGAACAGCGCCATAAAGCCGCCGTCGGCAAAACCTTTGAGTTCAGCGTCGATTGGTAACGCGACGCCTGTGCCGCCAATCTGCCGACTGCCACCTACCACCTGGCGTGGTACGGCTAGATGCGCCCAGCCTAACTCAATCCGGTTCAACCCGTCGATCAGCGCTTGCCCAGACACCTGCCACTCGACAGCTTGCCAATCGTCGCTTAGCGTTTGTGCCTCTAAAATTGTGTCATTTACAGTCAGGCTCACGCTTTGGGGCGGGCTGCCTGGGTAGACGAAGGGGCGCACTTGGATCGCGATTTTATAAAGTTTTGTGGCATCAACCTCGCGCAGCGGCACAAAGAGCCGGCTCACCGCTGCTGTCGCCCAGACGCCCGTTGCCCCATGTGGCTGATCGATTTCTGGCTCATCCCAGCCTTCACCGCGGTAGGCATAGGTGCCAGCCGTGCCCAGATCCAATGTGAACTGGTCGTCGCTGCCTGGTTGTACGACGCGATATGCCTCGATCCCGTCCGCCGTCCAAAATGGCGTTGGCTCTAACGGCAGCGTTGCTTTGACAAAATCCCAAGTAGCCTGCCAATGATCGGCATACGGGAAGCGTTGGGGGATCGGTGGATAGAGCAGTACATAGCCGACATTATAGAGTAGCATCATATCGGCAGCCTGGGCCTGGGCGGCTGCGATAATTTCTGGCGTGCTAATCTTGCCGGTCTGCACCTGTTCTAAGGCTTGAAACAAAGGGATTCGCGCAAAGTACTCGAGCTTAAAATCCGGGGCGCGACTGATATTGCCGCCCAAGATTGGTTTGCCATGCGCGGTTTGAAAGTATTGCAGTTGCGTCTGCTCGGGGCCAAAGGTGCCAAAGCTGTTGCGCCAACCCAGTGGCAATTGTAAAACGCTGACCGGGCGTGGATCGGCGGCAATCTGCGCATAGACGGCCGGGATGCGCGCGTCGGACAGGGGCGCCGGGATGGCGAGATGTTCAAAGAGAATGAGGAGGGCGAGGGTCAAGGGAATTAGGGATTGGAGATTGGCGATTGGGCGATTGGGTGATTGGGTGATATGTGGACGCCGGATTGTCCAATCGTTCAATTTTTGCAGTAGCCAATGGATTGCATATCCCGCCAGCACGGCCAACCCTAGCATGAGCAAAACACTATTGCGATTGGGGGCGCGATTCGCTTTGATGATCGGAAGATAGTGCAACAAGGCGTAGGGCAGCGGGAATGTCGCTTCTACGCCGTCCAGATCAAAGCGGTAGCGCCCGTTGATCTGCAAAAAGGGACCCAAAGTAAAGAGACCAAAGATCAGGCTGGTCCAGATCCAGACACGCACCTTGCGCCGGTAGATCAACGCGCCAACAAGCGCCAGTGCCAGACTCACCCAGCCGAGGAAGACGGTGTTGATGTCGCGCAGTCCAATCCCGTCGGGTTCCAAAGCGCGCAATTGTACCTGGCGCAAGTTTGTCACCAAATCACCGCCAAAGAGCGGATGGAGCACAGTTGGGGTAAACCAGCCAAGCAGATCGGTGCTCAGGGGAATGGCTTCGCCCCAGCCTTTGAGCGAAAAGTCATTGGTTAGGAATTGATTCAAAATGGGCAGCAAGACGGGTGACCAGATTAAAAAGCCCACCAGGCCAATTACAACTAGCGCAGCCACGGCTGACAGAAATGAAACTGCTTGTCCTTTGCTCTCTACGCCTGGCCCTTTATCCTCGTTTACCCCTCGCCTTCGATTGATCAACCAGACCACAATGACGATCAGCGTAAAGATGGCCAGAAAGACTGCCGTAATCATCTCCGCCAGGCCGTTGAACGCGAAAAAGAGACCAGCCAGCATGGCTGCCTTGCGGCGTTGGCGGATCGAAAGAGCGCCGTCCAGGCTGCGCAAGAGCATCAGCGCATAGAAAGGGATCCACTGCGTTGTAACCATGTCGTAATGGCCCAAGGCCGCGTAGATGGCGCGGGTGCTGGCGAAGGCGTAGAGTAAGCCGGCGATGAGGGCAGGGAGGGGGGAAGTGGTAATTGGTAATTGGTAATTGGAGATTAGGTGATTGGGAGATTGGTCATCATGAGCATACCCAATCTCCCAATCACCTAATCTCCAATCTCTGCTTAATAAATAGCGCACCAGTAAAAAGACCCCATAGCCACTCAATACCGTGCTGGTGAGGAGGGTTACGTTGCTGGCAAAGGGCAAATTGATGGCCAGGGCCAGTGGTTGGGCAAAGAGCGCGTGGTAGAAGTTGTAGGTGTAAAGGACAAGGTCGATACCAAGCGGATACCAGATTAGCTCGGTATGCAAGGGGCTGATCTGCTGATCGACCAGGGCATGTTTCAGATACCAGATATTCCAGATAAAGGTAGATTCGTCGAATGCCCACTGCGCAATACCGGGCACGTGCGTGGTAATATGCACCACGAGCGGCCAGGTAAGGAGTAGGGCAAGGAAACTATAGAAAGTGAGTACAGCCAAGTGCGGCCGGCTGGTCAAACGGTGCCAATACGCGGGCATAAATCGTTGATCATCATCCTTGAAATCATGATTGTTCCCCGCAGTTTACCATAGCTGCACGGCAAAGCATGAAAAACGCCATGCAGTGCAGGTAGACTGGCTGCATGGCGTTCATTTAGACGGCGCAATTTTGCCTGCGGTGTTTAGATCCCTACTGGGGCGACCAGGCGGCAAAGACGCCTTCTGCCACGCGTTCGGGTGCACTTTCCTCATCCACGGCTTGCACCCAGATGCCTTGATCGTTATTTTCTAGCCGCCCCGCGTAGACCACTGCGCTGCCATCGGGCGACCAGAAATTTGTGCTCTGTGCATACTGATCGGCAAAGGGTAGATACTGTTGAATCAAGGTTGGGCTTGGCACAAAGCGACTTAGATCACGCGTCTCTTCTCCATCCCACAAGCGCAAGCGCAACCAAAACTCGCCTGCCTCGATTTCGGCGCTCATAAAGAGCAGCGCGCCACCGCCTGGCCGCCAGAAGAAGGCCACCACCGGTTCGCTGCTGATCTGCTGAAATTCCTCGTTTTCCAGGTCAAACAAGAAGAGTGGCCCTAGCGAGTTTAGCCCTATCTGCTCATCGGTTTCCGTATAGGCCACCTGTTTACTGTCTGGACTTAAGCTGAAATTGAGTACCGTTTCGCCATTGACAAAAGTAATCGTCTGTTGGATCGCACCGTCGGGATCCGCAATCACAAGCTGGGGGCGGCCATCCACTTCCTGGGCATATAAAAGTTGCGTGCCATTGTTTGCCCACTGCGGCGTTGCAAAGTTGGTTGATGTTTCAGTTAAGGGCGTTTCCGTGCCGTCCAGTGCGATTAAGGCCGTGCGCGTATCACCGATGTGGGTCAGCAGTTGCTGGCCATCGGGGGACCAAGAAAAATAGAGCGGTTGACCGGTCGTCAATGTCGATGCGTCATCGCCGCCGTCGGTCACATGGACCACGCGCAGGGCAATCGTCTGTTCACTAAAGCCCATCCAATTGCCCAGATAGGCTAATTTGGCATCGTCGGGACTCCAGTGCAAATAGAAGGGCGGGAAGGGAACTTCGAGGCGTGTGCGATCAGTGCCATCGGCGCGGCTCGTTACCACGGCGCTGATCACTTCATCGCCGCTGCGGGCCAACTCGGCCCAGCCAATCCGTTCGCCACTGGATGACCACGTTGGTTGTGAATAATAATGGGCACTGCCGGCGTCGGTAGTCAGATCCAGACGTGTGCTGCCATCGGGGTTTACAGTGAATAGGTTGCCATCTTCACCAATCACCACGAGTCGGTTTGTGCTGGCTACGCTCGGATCAAGTGCTGTGTCTGGCGCAACCTCTGGGGTTTCGGCTGGTGCAGCGGGGGGCTGGATCATAAAGCTTTGTGCTGTACAGCCGCTGAGGGCTAGGGTCAACGTTAGCAAGCTCAGGAGCAATCGTCCTGACATCACCCGCTTTACCGCTAGTAATGTTGGCAACCAATGACGCTGGACTGTAAATGAATGCATACCTTGCTCCTTTTTCAAGCGAACTTACATCCTACTCGGAAAGAATAGGTAGAGCATACCAGTCTAACGGATTGTCCGCAGTCAGACTGCCTACGGTTGTATCGTAATTCGATTTTCGGAAGCATTCTCTATCCAGGTATAATGCAATGGCTAAGTGATCAGTGTTGATACGATGCTGCTCACGGACGACTGCTCACGGATGACTGATTACTTCCCATTGGCCTAGAAACTTCAGGTACTATCTTTATGGCACAAACAAGCGCTCAACCACCAGTACGTCTGGCTCTCATTGGGGCCGGCATTTTTGCCAAAGATGCGCATCTGCCTTCGCTGCTGCGTCTGCGCGATCAGTTTGAGATCGTCGCTGTTTATAGCCGCACGGAGACGGCGGCCGTTGCGTTGGCGCAAACCTTGCCCCATCCTGTGCGCATCTACACCGATCTGAGCGCACTGTTGGCCGATCCAGAAATTGAGGCGGTGGATATTGTGCTGCCGATCGACGTGATGCCCGCTGTCGTGGCACAAGCGTTGGCAAGCGGCAAACACCTGATCAGTGAGAAGCCGATTGCGCCCGATGTTGCGACTGCGCGCCGCTTGATCGATGCCTACACGCCCGACAGCGGGCAAGTGTGGATGGTGGGCGAAAATTGGCGCTATGAAGATGCTTTTATCCAAGCAAGCGAAATGGTGCAGCGGGATGAGATTGGCCGGCCGGTCACATGCCACATGACAGTCTTTGCCCCGGTTACGCCCGCCAGTAAATATTATCATTCCGCCTGGCGCAACGCTGGCCACATTCCTGGCGGCTACCTGTTGGATGGCGGCATTCA
>Ga0209591_10002889_pt1 | contig 20290 bp, 7 predicted proteins | sample MAT01_FD_187207 | JGI IMG/M metagenome (GOLD analysis project Ga0209591, IMG submission 187207) | Freshwater microbial communities from Lake Fryxell liftoff mats and glacier meltwater in Antarctica - MAT-01 (SPAdes) (version 2) | ecosystem: Environmental > Aquatic > Freshwater > Ice > Liftoff... | reverse complement strand
TTTTTTAACCTTTTCCTAGCTGTCTCTTAATATTATTGCGGTAAATTGATTTTGCTGAATAAGGATTAATACGAGCAAGGTATGTAGCTTTTTGTACTACATCCTGACTTTTTTCATGACGATCGCCAGATCGTCCAAACAGTGAAGTAAGTCTTTGCATCGATCCTTTTGTGCTTATGGGAGGCGATCGCCCCACCAATGAGTGCGATCGCTTTTAGGCTGGTACGAAGTGCGACCAACTTTGGATGACTACCAAAGTTGTTACTACTTAATACATAGCTTCGTAATGATTTGGTTGATTTTTTGAGACTTTCAAACCAAAGCCTGTAATACCCCGCTCAATGGTGTTGTCAGGATAAATAACAGTGAAAACAACTTCTAAGGAGAATTTATGGCACTCTCAGCCGGAAATATCGCATTTGTTGGTTTTAATGCAGATGGAAATGACAATATCGCTTTTGTGGCGCTCGTTAATATTAACCCTGGCGAAGTAATTATTTTCGAGGATAACGAGTGGAATGGCACTGGCTGGGTTGACACAAACGAAGGTGCATTTAGTTGGACTGCTACTTCTTTAGTAACCGCAGGCACAATTGTCCGCATCGACAACATAGGATCTGGAACGATAACCGCAAATACCGGAACCGTAGCGACTGGTGTTAATGGCCGGGGTACAAACAGAGGTATTGCTGCTAGTGACGAAACTATCTACGCCTATCAAGGAAATGCAACCTCTCCCACTTTTATCACAGCGATCGCTAGCGGTGGGTTTAGTACTGCAAATGGTGTTTTAACTGGCACAGGACTGACAGTAGGTACTAATGCCATTGACTTCTTAACTGTTGATGATGATGTAGATATTGCTGCATACAACGGTACTCGCACTGGACAATCGGCGTTTAATTCATATCTCTCGCTGATTAACAATCCTGCTAACTGGCAAACTCAGGACGCTACTGGCGATCAAAGTATTGATGGTATTCCTCCAGATGTACCTTTTAGCTCGACAGCATTTGCGATCGCCGCAGCAACCCCTACAGTTAACCTATCCGTCAGCAGCAATACTGGCTCAGAAGCAGGTACAACAGCAATTACTGTCACAGCCACCGCTTCAAGTGCAGTTTCCGGCAATCAAACAGTTAACTTAGGTGTAGCTGGAATAGGTATCACCCCCGAAGATTACACCCTCAGCAACACCATAATTACCATCCCTAGCGGACAAACCACAGGTTCCGTCACCTTTACGGTTGTCAATGATGCCCTAGTTGAAGTAACAGAAACCGCTATTTTAACCATCAGCAATCCTTCTGCTGGTATTGCGTTAGGCGGCACTACTACTCAAAACATCACGATTACCGATGATGATGCTGTGTTTCCAATCGTCAACTTATCCGTCAGTAACACTGCTGGCTTGGAAGCAAATACAACAGCCATCACCGTTACTGCTACTGCTTCTAGTGCTGTTTCCGGTAATCAAACAGTTAACTTAGGTGTAATTGGAACTAACATCACCGCAGGGGATTTTTACCTCACCAACAATATCATCACCATTCCTAGCGGACAAACTACTGGTTCTGTCACTTTTATTGTTGCCGATGATGCGATCGCAGAAGCAACAGAAACCGCAACATTGACCATTGGTACACCCTCCACAGGCATTATGCTGGGCAGCACCACTTCCCAAAATATTACGATTACCAACAATAACTCCAGCTTTTTACTTAAAGTCGGCGGCTTGGTGAGTGCTAATGGAGCCGAAATATCCGCCTTTGATCCTGGAAGCGATCGCCTGTTTGTCGTTGCTGGCAGTATCATTGAAATTTATAGCGTCAGCAATACAGGTGCGTTGACCTTAGCTGGTTCTTTGATAACAGGATTTACACCCCCCACAGGCACAGCAGTCATTCCCAACAGCGTTGCAGTCAAAAATGGCATTGTCGCAGTTGCCTATGCCATTCAGAACACTACCACAAACGCTCAACAACCCGGACAGGTGAGTTTCTACACTGCCGTCAGTGGTAACTTTTTGAACTCGGTGGCAGTGGGTGCATTACCCGATATGCTCACCTTTACGCTCGATGGCACAAAGGTATTAGTAGCAAACGAGGGACAACCCAACAGCTACGGACAACCAAATTCCGTTGATCCAGAAGGGTCTGTTAGCATTATTAACATTGCTAATGCCACAGTGCAAACTGCCACTTTCACCAGCTTTAACACTCAGATTGCATCCCTGAAAGCGGCCGGTGTGCGAATTACCGGACCAGGTGCTACAGTTGCCCAGGATTTAGAACCAGAATACATTGCTATATCTCCAGACGGTTTAACCGCAACGATTACATTGCAAGAAAACAATGCGATCGCTATTCTGGATATTGCCAGTGCGACCATTACCCAAATTCTGCCCCTTGGTACTAAGAATCACAATCTCCCAGGCAATGGCATAGATGCTAGCGATCAGGATGGTGGGATCAATATTCGGAATGTGCCTGTATTTGGATTATATCAACCCGATGCGATCGCCAGTTTCACAGCTAACGGACAAACCTACTACATCACCGCCAACGAAGGAGATTCCCGCGAATACACTGGTTTTAACGAAGAAATCCGGGTTGGCGCAGCCGGATATGTATTAGATCCAACCATTTTCCCTAATGCCGCCACACTGAAGCAAAACACCAACCTGGGACGGTTAACAGTTACAAATTCCACAGGAGACACTGATGGAGATGGCGATTTTGATCGCATCGAAGCATTTGGAGCGCGTTCCTTTTCGATTTGGGATGCAAGCGGCAATCAGGTCTTTGATAGCGGCGACCAACTCGAACAAATCACCGCAGCCCAAGTCCCAACCCTATTTAACTCCAATGGCACATCTGCAACTTTTGACACCCGCAGCGATAACAGAGGACCCGAACCCGAAGGCGTTGTAGTTGGTGTGATCAATAACCGCACCTATGCTTTTGTTGGTTTAGAACGCACTGGCGATGTCATCGTTTACGAGGTGACAAATCCCAACAAGCCAACTTTTATTCAATATATCAACACACCCGAAGATATTGCGATCGAAGGGCTAACCTTTGTCTCGGCGGCTGACAGTCCCACAGGCAAGCCTCTGTTATTCACCGCGAACGAAGTCAGTAGGACGGTTGCGGTGTTTGAAGTAGCCCCATCCGTTCGGATTAGCGACATTCAAGGGGCTAGTCATATCTCAGCCTTGAGAGGTCAAACCGTGAATAATGTAGCGGGAATTGTGACGGCTACTGCTAGTAACGGTTTTTACTTACAAGACCCCAACCCAGATAGCGATATTCGCACATCTGAAGGTATTTTCGTATTTACGTCAACAGCACCAACAACTGTCCAAGTAGGTGACTCAGTACGAGTCGGTGGTACGGTGACAGAGTTCCGCCCTGGTGGTGCTACCAGCGCTAACCTGACAACCACACAAATTACTAGCCCCACAATTGTCACACTTTCTAGTGGCAATGCTTTGCCAACTGCTACTATTTTGGGTAATGGCGGCAGAACCATTCCCACAACGGTAATCGATAACGACACTACTGGTAATATCGAAACTGGAACGACTACCTTTGACCCTGCTCAAGATGGCATCGACTTCTATGAAAGCTTAGAAGGAATGCTGGTACAGGTCAACAACCCAGTCTCCACTTCACCCACTGCAACCTTTGGGACATCAGAGGAAATTTGGGTATTAGCAGACAATGGATTAAATGCCACTGGGCGCACAGTTCGCGGTGGTAGCTTAATTAGTGCCTCAGACTTCAATCCTGAGCGGATTCAGATAGACGACCTCAACAATACCTTAGTGCTACCTCAAGTGAATGTTGGTACGCAACTTAGCAATATTGTTGGTGTGGTTAACTACAGCTTTAACAACTATGAAGTTTTAGTCTCCACTGCTCCCACAATAGTACAGAACAGTACTCTTGCAAGAGAAGTCACTAATTTAACTCCCACCACTGATCAACTGACAGTTGCTACCTTCAACGTCGAAAACCTTGACCCAGGCGATGGTGCAGCCAAGTTTAACAACCTTGCCAGCCTGATTGTCAATAATCTGCGATCGCCAGATATCATTAATCTGGAAGAAATTCAGGACAATAACGGCTCGACTAATGACAGCGTAGTTGATGCCAGCGTCACCTACAACACATTAATTACGGCGATCGCCACTGCTGGTGGTCCTACCTATGAATTTCGCCAAATTGACCCAGTGGACGATACTAATGGTGGTCAACCTGGTGGAAATATCCGCGTCGGCTTCTTCTTTAATCCCGCTCGTGTCAGCTTTGTAGACCGCCCCGGTGGTACTTCCACCTCCAGCACTTCAGTTACTAATGTCTCTGGTGTTCCTACTGTTTCTAATAGTCCTGGTTTGATTGACCCCAACAACACTGCCTTTGCTAGCAGTCGCAAACCGTTAGTTGGTGAATTTACTTTCAACGGTGAAACTGTTTATATAATTGGCAACCACTTCAATTCTAAAGGTGGCGACCAACCATTATTTGGCCCCAATCAACCACCAACCCTCTCTAGCGAAGTGCAGCGCAATCAACAAGCCACCATAGTAAGAGACTTTGTCCAAAGTATTTTAGCGATCGACCCCAATGCCAATGTCATAGTAGCGGGTGACTTGAATGACTTTGAGTTCTCTAATCCTCTCAGCATTTTAGAAGGTGTTGGACTGACTTCCTTAATTGAAACTCTGCCAGCAAACGAGCGTTATACCTTCAACTTTCAAGGTAATGCCCAAGCTCTTGATCACATTTTAGCGAGTAGAAACTTGGTTAGCAAGCTGGATGGGTATGACGTAGTTCACATCAACTCAGAGTTTGCCGATCAAGATAGCGATCATGATCCTAGTGTAGCTCGGTTTAATATAGCTAGAAACGTAGCACCTATAGCCGTAGCTGATACAGTCAGCGTTGCCGAAGACGCAACTACATCTAATCTCTCTGCTACCTTGCTGAGTAACGATACTGACCCCAATGTTGGAGACAGTAGAAACATCTTTGCTGTTAACACTATAGGCACAACAGGGACAGTCTTATTTACCCAAATCACTCAAAACTTGACTTACGCTGCCTCTAGTTTTAACTCTCTATCCGTAGGACAGACTGCAACTGATAGTTTTACTTATGCGATCGCTGATAGCCAAGGATTGCAGTCTAGTGCTACTGTTAATGTCACCGTCACTGGTGTCAATGATGCTCCCACGCTAGTACAACCCCTTGACGATAGAATCATCTCTACTAACACATCCTTCTCTTTCAATGTCAGCAGCAAATTTACTGACATCGATCAAGCTGACACCCTCAGCTATGTTGCTACGGGTTTACCCACTGGATCTAGTATCGTTGCTAACACAGGTGTAATATCCGGCACTATCCCCCAAACTGGGATTTTTGCAGTCACAGTTACCGCTGCTGATGGCAACGGTGGCAGTGTTAACGATACCTTTGACCTGACTGTTGCCAATAACAGAGCAACATTTGGCAACGATATTATCTTTATCGACCAACTTAATGGTTTAAACAGAGTCAATGCCCTAACTGGGAACGATCGCGTCATTGGCACTAATGCCAGTGAAATAATTGATGGTGGATTAGGTAATGATTACCTTGATGGCAAGGGCGGCAACGATAGGCTTTCTGGGGGTAGTGGCGATGACACAATCTTAGGCGGACTTGGCAATGACATACTTTCTGGGGATAATGGCACACTTCTTGGCATACTTTTTGGGGGCGGCAATGACCGCTTGATTGGTTTTGGAGGTGGCACCAACGAAATCGACCAACTCAACGGCGATCAGGGTGCAGATACTTATGTCTTAGGTGATTCAACAGTTTTCTATGCCAGGTCTGGCAATGGTGACTACGCCAGTATTGTCAGCTTCCAATCAAACGATAAGATTCAGCTGAGGGGAGTTGCTGGCAATTACTCACTAGGTTCAGCATTAGCCGTATCTGTAAATAGATCTGCTGTCGGCATTTTCACCAACAATGGAGCGGAATTGATTGCTGTTGTGGAAAACGGGTTAAACCGCACTACCACTTTGGCAACAGATAATCGTTTCATCTTTGTTTAATCGGTAAATTCAAGCGATCGCCCTTTGGTAAACTTAAAGGCGATCGTTTGGCTCACGCAGAGTCGCAGAGTCGCAGAGAGTAAGAGTTTGAAATGAAGACTTTTGCAAGAAACCGTCCAAAAATCAACTCTTACCTTTGCGTCTGTGCACCTCTAAGTCTAATATTTGGAATCTACTTAATAAGCTATGGTAACTACAAGCACAATTCGCTTTTCCCAGTTCAATGCTTCACTGAATCGGAACGCTGAAGGTCAATTAGTAACCGATTTATCTACCCCCGACAATGCTCAAGCGAAAGCTGTAGCAGAGATTATCCAGCGCAATAACCCGGATGTGCTACTGATTAATGAGTTTGACTACTCCCCCGAAGCAGTCGAGTTATTCAAGCAAAACTACCTTGCAGTTAGCCAGAATGGTGCAACTCCCGTTGATTATCCTTACTTTTACATTGCCCCTTCTAATACCGGTATTTCCTCTGGTTTTGACTTGGACAACAACGGCGCAGTAGTTACAACCCCAGGCGCAGCCGGATATGGCAATGATGCTTTCGGATTCGGGAACTTCCCTGGTCAATTCGGGATGTTGCTGCTGTCTAAATATCCCATCGACACTGCCAACGTCCGCACCTTCCAAAATTTTCTGTGGAAGGATATGCCCAATGCCTTACTTCCCGACGATTTAGCGACACCAGAGTCCAATGATTGGTATTCTCAAGAAGAACTGGCAGTTTTCCGCCTTTCTTCCAAAAGTCACTGGGATGTACCCATCCAAGTGAACGGCGAGACAATTCATGCCCTTGTTAGCCACCCCACACCACCAGTATTTGATGGGCCAGAAGACCGCAACGGCAAGCGCAATCACGACGAGATCCGCTTTTGGGCAGACTACATTACTCCTGGTGATGGTAATTACATTTATGATGATCAGGGTAAAACAGGCGGGATTGATGCTGGGTCTAGCTTTGTGATTATGGGCGACCAGAATGCTGACCCATTAGATGGTGATAGTTTTGACAATGCTATTCACCAACTGTTGCTAAATCCTGGTATTAATACTAATGTAATTCCTACCAGTCTTGGTGCCCCCCAACAAGCAGTTTTGCAGGGTGGTGCTAATGCTAACCAGACGGGTAATCCGGCTTTTGACACCGCAGACTTTGCTGATGGCGCTCCTGGAAATCTGCGGACTGATTACGTGCTACCCTCGGCTGACCTCCAAATTAGTAATTCAGGGATTTTTTGGCCGGCAAATACTGAGCCGACATTTCCACTTGTTGGTACTTTTAACCCCATTTTTCCCGGTGGTTTCCCCAGTTCTGACCATCGCCTAGTATTTGCAGATGTGCAAGTTGGAGCAACTGAAGCAGGTAAAACTATTCATAATGTAGGATTCCAGGGACAAACTATCTTCGTCACTGGCTTTATTCCGGCTGGTGCGGCGGGAACTGTAAACGGGGTACAGACTCCGGTGGGTGGACTATCTGGTGTCACTTATGATGCTGTTAACAACCGCTATTACGCCATTTCAGATGCTCGCTCTGATGCCAACGGTCTAGCTCGCTTCTACACTTTTACTGCTGATTCTGGGGTGACTTTTACAAATGTCACCCCCTTAAAAGATAGCACTGGCAATTTTTTTGCAGCTTTTAGCCTCGACCCTGAAGGTATTGCTTTAACTAACAATGGCACTATTTTCATCTCTTCAGAGGGCGAAGTCAATCTTACGGCTGGTCGTGTTAGCAATCCCTTTATTAAAGAGTTTTCGCTGACCACAGGGCAAGAAGTGCGTAGGCATAGCCCGCCGCAGGCATCGCTATTTGTCCCCACTAAGTTTCTCCCAGTAGTAGCGGATACCAACAGCAACGGTATTGTAGATGCAGCTGATACGCAGACATCAGGTGTTTACAATAATTTGGCATTTGAAAGTCTGACTCTCACACCCGACCAAAAAACCCTATTCACTGCCACCGAAAACGCCCTTTCCCAAGATGGATTAAGGGCTTCGCTCACCAGTGGCAGTCCTTCCCGGATTCTACAATACAACTTGGTTACTGGACAGCCAGAAAAGGAATATCTTTACATCACCGATGCGATCGCCGAAGCGCCCAACCCAAGCACAGGCTTCGCTGACAATGGTTTGGTCGATTTACTGGCGATCGATAATCGTGGCACATTACTGGCGTTAGAACGTTCCTTTGCACAAGGTGTAGGGAACACCATCAAAATTTACGAAGTTTCTTTGCAAGGTGCAACAGACATCAGCTTCAACGATTCTCTCAATAATTTGAGTGCTGAACAACTAGCTGCGATGCCTGCGGCGGGCTACGCCTACGCACCTGCTCAAAAGCGTCTGGTGTTGAATTTAAATGACCTGGATCTGCCTACCGATAACATCGAAGGCATCACCTTTGGCCCGAAACTAGCAGATGGTCGTCAGTCGATTGTGCTAGTGAGTGACAACAACTTCAATCAGAGTCAATTTACCCAAATCCTGACTTTGGATGCAGACTTAGTTCCCACTGCTGCACCTATAGTAGAAACTCGTCCTGATTTATTTGACGATGAAGATCCGGCACAAGCTGCTGTAGATCAGAATGCTGATGCTGATGATCCTGCTATCTATGTTAATGCCACAAACTCTGCCGATAGCTTAGTACTAACCTCGGTGAAAAACGCCGGACTGCGGGTTTATGACTTGTCTGGTAATTTGTTGCAAACAGTTAATCCCGGTGATATTCGCTACAACAACATTGATTTGCAATACGGTTTCAAATTAGGCGATCAATCTGTTGATATTGCCGTAGCTAGCGATCGCAACAACGACAAACTAGCAATCTTCAAAATCAACCCCAACCCTACCACTGACGGTAACTACCTCGAAGACATCACTGATAGCAATATTGGTACTATCTTCCAAGCAGCACCTTTTGAACCTCCCTATTCGGCATCAACTCGCAGTGCTTACGGACTTACCTTATACCGTAGCCCCATCACTAATGATTACTATGTCTTTACCAGCCGCCGCCAAACTGGAGATATCGCTCAGTTCAAATTGATTGACCAAGGTAATGGCAAAATTGGGGCTGAACTGGTGCGGGAGTTTACTGTACCAACAATTGGCGATCTCAATCCGCAAACTGAGGGTATGGTAGTAGACCAGGAAACTGGCTTCCTCTACATCGGACAGGAAAATGTGGGCATTTGGAAGTTCCAAGCAGAACCAAACGGTGGCACCACAGGTAAACTGATTGATCAAGTCAGAGATTTGGGCGGTACTCACCTCACCGATGACGTAGAAGGACTGACCATTTATTACGGCAAAAATGGCACAGGCTACTTGTTAGCATCCAGCCAAGGCGACAACACCTTTGTTGCTTACACTCGTGAAGGTAACAACGAATATGTGGGTAACTTTGGCGTTGGTAACAATGGGGCAATTGACAGTGTACAAGAATCAGATGGTGCAGAGGTAATTAACGTGCCACTGGGGCCTAACTTCCCATTTGGTTTATTTGTCACCCAAGATGGCTCCAATGAACCTGCCAAAATAGTCAGCGATGATGGTGAAGAGGAAAACGTCAACTCTAACTTTAAGCTGGTGCCTTGGGAAAATATTGCCAATGCCTTCCCCAATTCTTTAGATATCGACACCACAAGTTACGATCCTCGTAATCCTGTGGCTCAACCCAAACTGACTATCTATGATTTTGAAAACCTACCCAAGTTAGGCACAACTTCTAAAGGTCAAGATATTTTCTTGGGTGGTTTTTCTGGGTTGTATTTCCAAGGGTTTGCAGCAAATGGCAACCTAAAATTTGTCACCAACACAGACCGGGGACCCAATGGCGATGCTAATGGTTCAAACAGACCATTTTTCTTGCCCGACTTTCAACCAGAAATAGTCAGCTTTGAACTTAACCGCACCACAGGCGAAATCAGCATTACCAAGAGAACAGGACTATTCCGTCAAGATGGGACAACACCATTAACTGGATTGCCTAATTTGCAAGGTGTAGCAAATGGTTTCGCCTACACAGATGAAATTGGCGTTGATCTAGATAACAATGTCCTCGCTAACGATCCTTTGGGTGCTGATTTAGAGGGGATTGTAATTGCACAAAATGGCGATTACTGGATGGTAGATGAGTATCGTCCGGCAATTTACCACTTTGATGTTAATGGTAAGCTAATTGACCGCTTTATCCCTGAAGGAACTGCGATCGCACCCAGCCCAGATCAACCAGCAGGAACTTTTGGCACTGAGGCATTGCCAGCAGTTTATGCCCAACGCCGCAATAACCGAGGATTTGAAGCAGTAGCGCTGGAAGGTAATAAATTATATGCCTTTATTCAGAGTGCGATCGATAATCCAGATGTCGCCAATGACGCGACTTCCAGGGGTTCTCTCAATCTGCGAATTCTGGAGTTTAATATTGTCACCAAGCAAGTAACAGGAGAGTATTTATATCGCCTGGAAGGTTTACCAGCAACTGACAAAATTGGCGATGCAGTCTCATTGGGTAACGGCAAATTTGCGATCGTTGAGCGAGACGACAATGGTACATCTGCTAGCAATAAACTGATTTATCAAATTGATTTAGCTGGGGCGACCAACATCAACAACCCGGCTAACTTTACCTTGCCAGCTGGTAAGACCATTGAACAACTTACCCCTACGGAGTTAGCTGCTGCCAATATTACTCTAGTCACCAAGAGTTTGATTGCTAATGCTGCTGAGTTGGGTTACACCGGAGTCGAAAAATTAGAAGGTCTGGCACTGGTAGCACCAAATACCCTAGCTTTGATTAACGACAACGACTTCAACGTTACAGGCAATACTGCTGCGGAAAAACTCGGTATTCTTGAACTACCCTATAACCTGGAAGTTGTAGAGCCTCCTTTCCCGAATAGCTTTGGTTCTAGCAACGACGATAATGTTACAGTTCAGCCAGGAGAATTGTTCTTCGCAGGTGACGGAGCGGACTTTGTAGAAGGTGCTCAAGGTAACACAATCGAGGCCGGAAACGGTGATGACACCGTACTTGCAGGTAGTGACTCCTCAGTATCCGGGAATAACGGTGATGATCAAATATTTATTGGTCAAAATGGCGCGGCTGAAAATACAACTGCCGATGGTGGCAATGGTGATGATCTCGTTGTCGTCGTGGAAGCCAGTGGTAGTAATAATTTGTTTGGGGCAGCAGGTAATGATACTCTCACAATAGTTGAAGGTTCTCGTCAATTATCATTTGGTGGCTCAGGTAACGATACTCTCACCAGTAACGGCAGCAATAACCGCCTCTACGGTGGTTCTGGGGATGACAAACTCTTCTCCAATATCAATGACTCGTTGTTTGGTGGCGATGGTGATGATGTGTTATTCGCTGGTCAAGGAGGTGGCGATCCCTACGGGGGGCTGCGCCAACGCCTGACTGGTGGTACTGGTGCTGACCAATTCTGGATTGCTAACGCCAGTCTGCCAACTAGCAAGAACATCGTCACTGATTTTGCGATCGGCATTGATAAAATCGGGCTGGGCGGTATTGGTGTCACTCAGTTTACTGCTCTAACGCTATTGCAACAGGGTAGTGACACCTTAGTAAAAACCGGAAATACTGAGTTGGCTTCATTAGTTGGAATTACATCAACTAGCCTTACAGCAAACGACTTCACTTTCTCTGTTAGTGTAGTGGGTTAGGCTCTGGGATTTAATCGTAAGGTGCGTTACGTTTGTAACGCACCATTGCGGACAATTTCTGTGGGTTTGAAATTAAATAACCACAGTACTTAAGCAAAAATTGCCAAAAAGCTTATTTTTTAAGGCGGGGGAATAATACTCCCTCGCTTTTCATCCAGTCAGATTCGATTCCTACAACTGACCGTACTTTTCCAAGTTGTCCTTAATTATATTTCGGATCTTTTTAACTAAGTCTCCACGCTTGAAAAACCAAAGAGAATTTAGAATAGTACGAGTAAAAGAATCATTTATAGATTGATTAATCAGACGAGGAACAATAACTTGCACTCGTTCCTCAATTTGTTTTTCGAGAGATTTAAAGTTTTCTTTTTGATATTTAGGCCAATTGGGTAAGTTAATTTCTGTTATTGCCGAACCAAAAAGCGGAATAATTGGCAGAAAAGTATCTTGATCTGCCTCTTTTTTTACCTGCAATTGTGGATTTGTTTTGAGTGCTTCCGACCATGAATGAAATAGTGGATTAGAAGCTGATAAGACAAAATACTTTTGGAGAAATCTTTGGCAATTGCGACGACCAAGTACATAGTCATGATGACGAAAATCTTGAGAGAGGAAACCACCAAAAGCATTGACGCTACCACAGGCTAAAGGTTTTCTACCTTGGTCATCGCTTCGTTCAGGGGCTATCAAAAAGCGACTGGAAACATCTTCATCCAAAGCGAGAATTAACTCATCGGTTTTGAACCTATTTTGATTAATAAAACTCCGAAATATTCGGGATACTACGCTGAATAACGTACTCTCTGGATTAACTGCATCGACATCATTGGGAAATGGATTTATTAAGATAGTTGCTCGGTTTGCTTGCTGTGCATCCCGTGGATTGCGCTGTTGATTACCTCGCAGCGCCAAGCGAACGAGTTCTATCGGTTCGTTGCTAATTATCCCGCCATCCACTGTCATAAACTGATAGGAACCTTGAGTAACTAAATCTTTGTCAGGACAGATAGAGCGATACTCTGAACACGTACCTGTTACTATTGGGTCACGAGATGGTATTTCCCACAAGCGTTTTTCGTATTCATCAATACTACTTCGCTCAAGTTGGCGAGGGGGAAATCCCACTGGAAAGGCGCTACTTGCTAATGCTGAATCAATCAGTATTTTCCAGTTATTAATGTTACTTTTATCTGGAGTCAGAGCGATCGCACCTTCAACTTGCTCATTATTTTCCCCTATGGTAAAATGCATGAAATCTGCATGTCTAACCATAGTTAGTCCTTTGATGTTGGGATTGGTTCCTTGAGACTTAATTAGATAAGGAACGCCACGCAGATTAGTAACACACAAGTAAACCTGAAACGGATCAGCGATGTAAGGTCGTTTTTTTCCTGTAGGTTTTATCTTGAGAACATCTTTCCCAAGCTCATCAAGAATAGTGGGATCAAGAAATGACAAAACTGGGGCTTTTGGATCGTCTAAATCCTGAGTCTTCAAAAGTTGAGAAATGTCTATTCTTTGTACCCAACTTTCATAAAGTTTATTATTCACCCGTTTGTTTAACGGATTCCCAATTACAGGGATGATATCACTATCTAATGAAGCTGCCGTAATAGCAGCCACGATCGCACCTGCTGAGGCTCCAGACATCGCCTTAATCAAAACATCATGAGGGGGAATTTCCCATTGGGAAAAATCATCACCATACCGCTCTTGCTGCTTGGCTTTTTGCTCATACCACTGATCTAAAGCTTCAAAAAGAAAGTCAATTACACCAGAAGTATATGCACCAGCTGAGACAGCGCCAGCCATAACTAAACCAATCTCAAAATGTGGTAATTTTCCTTCCATATCTAAATTCCTTATTATGTTTTATTAATGTGGATTACAATGCTTGAGATGGTTTGGTTGCAGCATATTGCAGAATAACATCACTCGCTTTTTCACTAATCATATATATGGATGTGACAATAAAGAATCCAGGAATAAAAGGAAACACAGATGCATCTACTACGCGCAAATTCTGTGTTCCGTATACTCGGAACTCACTATCTAGAACTGCCATTTTATCTTCTTTAAGTCCAATTTTACAAGTACCGCAAGCATGGTGTCCCCAAGCTTCATCCTTGACAAACTGCTTGATTTCATCTCGCTCATCTATACTTTTTGCTGGTAGCAACTCTGCTTTTGTAAACAACTGAGTCCGTTCTGTTAATCGCCTCACAAATTCTACTCCTTCGACGACAGATAGCAAGTCCTCTTGTTTAACATCATTACCTTCATCAAAGTAATGGAAATTAATTTCTGGAACATCACGAGGATCAGTTGTTCTGAGTGTTACCGAACCGGCTGTATTATTAGTATGAGCCTTAAGAATAGCCCATGTAAAAAGGTTTTTACTCTTGCCAATATCTTCAGAGTACTTGAGAAAATAACCTTTGAAGTAAGCTGGTAGACCAAAAATAAATAAGTCAGGTTCTTTCCTCTCATTATGTGATTTCTTGATAATGCCTAATACAGCTCCGTTAGTTACATATACACCTGATTTGGAACGATTCCATTCTAATAAACAGGAATCGGTGATTTTCTGTCCGGGTTGCGGTTCTATAAATGTACAATTATTAAGAATGGGAAAGTTTTCAGTCATTTCATTGACTACACCCACCTCGTAACGATCTTGTAGATTCGTACCAACTCCTGGAAGATCCACGCGAACTTCTATTCCTAAATTGGATAGTTCTTCTTTCGGGCCAATTCCAGATAGTTTGAGTAATTGGGGAGTGTTGAAAGCACCTCCAGACACGATGATTTCTCTATTTACAAAAACCGTGCGTCTATCTTCTAAGTTGTTGTCTGTCTTATCTGCTCTTGGATCTGCACGATATATGTGTTTACCTTCAAGATACTCAACACCGATCGCAGTGTTGTTTTCATCGAACAAAACCTTAGTTACCAATGCATGAGTTTTCACAATCAGTTTATCAGGGTGGTTGCGTTCAGTCTCCCGAATATATTCTCTTGTACCAGTGCGTTTTCCATCTTTGATAGCGATTGGAACGGAAAAAACACCTTCACCACTGACTTTGGCAATTCTCCAATCATTCGGATCTAAAAGTGTGTCTAAGAACTCCAAAGGATCTTTTTGACGCAGTTTGAGAAAAGCTAAAATGTTAGCTAAAAAACTCTTAAAAACCACCTTAATAACTTGAGGTAGACTTTTATCCTGTTCCGCTAAAGCTTGAATAGCAGATTTAACAATAATTTTTAGGAGTTGGCGATCGCGCACAACTAACTTGGGATCTGCTAAATTGGTTGTTAGCCAGCCATCAAAGCCGTGCCGAGAAGGATTATCATTAAGGTCAATGGGGCGATCAAGATAATTGCAGCGCTCCAGCTTTTCAAAATACTTTCGCATATTATCGCTGTTCCAGGAAGCATCTCCTGTAATTTCCGCAATTTTGTCCCAGTCGCTATTGTGAGGATACACCGTAATCATCGCATTATGAGCAGTGCATCCCCCCAACGTCCCGGCTCGCGGATACAGAATACCCTTCTGCTCTATACAAAACTTAGAATCACGCCGCTGCTGCTCCTCATTGGAGTAGTGCTTAACAAAAAAATCCCACCTGAGATCATCATCTTCAGTCGCTCGCGCATGAAACGCAGGTACTGAGTAAGTGTAGCGTTCTCTATCTTTGTTATTTTCATCGCGTAACGGATCGCCACCTGCTTCCAGTAGCAAAACTTTGTAACCTGCTTTTGCTAAATTAGCAGCGATCGGGCCTCCTCCAGCGCCTGAACCAACAACAATATAGTCATACTCAGCTTCTTTATTCATAATTTTTGTTCTAACGCATAAATGAAGTATAGACTTGGATATCTCAATACCTCTTTTTTCAACTCTTTTTCTGCGCCTCTGCGCGACGCTAGGTGCTTCAAGTCGGCGGAGCCGCCCAACGCACTAGCTTCTCTGCGTGAGAAACATTTATCTAACTATTCCGAAACCGTTGATGTCTAAAAAATAGCTGACTATCACCATAAAATGATGAGACAAATTCCGACGTAGTTTCAATGTGTCCAATTATCTGAGCTTTTTGACGGTTATCACTTTTATCTGTAACTTCTTCAGGACTAACACCATAAACAGAATATAAAGATGTTCCATTTGGAATTGTAGCCAGATCATTCCTAAAATCATGTGGCGGGCTTTCAGGAAAATGAATATTTGAATTAGGGACAAGAAATACTTGAGCGGGATAATAAGCTTTACTTTCTTTTTGCCCGTGTTGTTCAATCTCTCCCAAATCCTCTAAATAGAGTTTTGTGGGATATTTGGTAACTCGAGTAAAGATTAAGTTGGTGATAATAGGCCCAAGACTCTTAGCTATGGGAACGATATTTGATAATTCATTAGCAAAGAAATTATAGTTTTTATCTTGACCAACTAAAGATACTAAAGCAGAGAAATTCCCGGAGGGATTTTCATCCACAAATAACTTGATGGCCAGACCTGGAGCAAATCCGCGATCGCTTGGATCTCCGGTTACAGATAATCGCATAATTCCATAGTCTGCGCCCTTAAATAAACCAGAAAAGGAAGTATTGTTTGTTGGAATAAACTTGATTTTAGCAACGCTTCCGTGAGCATGAATGGCTTTTTTCCAATTAGTAGGTGCTTCGTCTAATTGACGATCCATCTTAGTTTTCAGAGCAGTCAAAAATAAACTGACAATATCAATTTTCTTCAACGGCGGAAGTTGATCATATTTAGACTTTAGGATTCTAGAATTCCACAAAAAATCTTGTTTTTGAGGAGCTTTCCAGGACTGGTAATCTTCAGGTAAAGAACCTAAATCTTCAGCATTATGCCAAAATTTCCGAATTTCTTCTAAATGTTCCATGATGTCGTACCTTCCATGTATCAAAGAGACGCGATTAATCGCGTCTCTACAAAATATTTGAATTGTTAATCTTGATTCCTGAGCTTTTTAACCTACCTTTCGCCAAGGTGCAAAGCCGTTGCTAGCGCCAAGCAGAGCAGGTGCTAGTTCGGGATGATGACGACGCAGGATTGTTAAGAATGTGTTGTTATCAATCCAATCCAATCCAAATTGAGTGTAAATTTCCGCAGTGTAGTCTTTTGTAAAGAAGCGATCGCTTTTCAGTCTTCGAGATGCCATTAGGATAAATACTCGAAAAGCAGTATCACTAAAACCAAAACCATCGGGAAGATCCTCTGCAAATAAACCCACCATCAAATCTACACTATTAATGTCGTTGTTATAGACTTCTCGTAGTTCCTTAGCCCATTGTTTATTACTGGTAATCTCTTCAAAAGAATTGACTTTACCTCGACCCAATAACTCACGAAAACGGTTATAGCGAGGAACGCCTCGTTCTCTATCCCGCAAAATATCAACAGCAGCCAAATCAAATGCTGGCGTGTCGTCTCCTAAAAGCTCTCCTGTCAGTTGTCGCAGAAAGCGAGGATAATTATGCAATCTGACGGCTCCAGGGTAAGAAGTTCCAAAGGAATAAAACAAATCTTTCATGGGAATTTCTTCTAAAATTCCACGAGTATTCTTACCAGCCACATCAGGAAATTGTTTTTTCTGTAATAATTTGCCGTTACTAACTGCATGGAACTCGAATTCATCTGGAATCAAAGGATGCATCCGATATACAGAGACGAATTCTTGGGTGAGGTAATAGGGAGCGGTATGGTGGTCGGTTGGTGAGCCAACAATTCCACTTAACAGTTCACTTTCGCCAAGACGACCCCAACGCTTTTTAAAATCCTCTCCAAGTAATCCCCACCAGTTTGAATTCAAGGCGATGTCTGTAACAGGATGTGGTAGGATTGCAGGAGTCCATTCGACAGTATGAATTTTAGCTGTCAAAGCTGCATTAATCAGTCGAGCGTGGTCGAAGAGTTCCTCATCTGTCCACTGAGGATATATTTTTTTTAAGTGGTCGCAGATGACATTATGTTCTTTGACAAATAGGGTATGCAACATACTTAGTCCTACCCACCAAGCACCAGCAAAACCCACTTTATCAATGCCATTTTCTGGGTGAACTGGTAATAAACCGTCTTCACCAATGATCATTTTTCCATCAACATGAGAGCGCACTTTGTCAATGGTTTCTTGATTACTGCCATAAATTTGTGAGGCATCCCACCAGTGAGTAACTCCATTAATAAAACTGGCAGGGTTTTTAGTATCTCCAGTCCGGGTTGTGTCTTCTAAGGTTTTGTTGACCGGCATAGCTCCGTGTTCTGATAACCACGGATCATCCTGCTCTACAGGAATCTCAAATTTGTTATTGCGCTGGTTGTCACCATGACTGAACCAATCATGTGTCTGAAATTGAATCCATGAAGCAGCGAGCAGATTTAAGATTGTGGCAGGTTGAAATTCATCTCGTGCCAATAAAACTCGGCTGACAGTGCGGGGATTCGGGGTGAGGATGTTTTTCTCGTCAGATTTGGCATCTTCCAATCGCACATTTCGCCCAAACCGAGTTCCAGCCATACCCATTTCTGGATGCTCAAGGTCATTGTAGCTGCCATCTGCGGTGCGAACCTTCAAATGGCGACCATCCGCGCTCGGAACTGGCTTAGGCAGATGGTCGCTATTCGGTAGTTGCGAGGTATCGTGGAGGTTGTCTTTTCGGAGCTTTCCACGGAATTGAACTAATTTTAAAAGTCCCAAGGGAGTTGGCAGCTTATGCCACGGAATTCCAAACATTGATTATTATCTCCTAGCAAATTATTTAATATTTCGTCCAACCTAGATATCAAGGCTATTTTATGCTAAAAATTTCCTTGAGTTTGTTTAGACCAAAGTAACAGAATAATTGGAGTTGAGCTATATTTTGAACAATTTATTTATAAAGTAAACTTTAAGCCCGTAGGAGACATTAACGCAGTGCGATCGCCAGCTATTAATGGTGTGTTATGGCATAATAAATTGTGAATTACTCAAGGAATTACACTTTCAATCGCACCTAACACAACGGCATTTCTTAGCGGCAGAAGCTAGTGTGCATCTTGCCTCTCATAGCCGGAATTTAATATTTACTTTATAAATTACCTCTAAGCAGGCGATCGCAATAAATTCATCCCAAAATTACAAGCAGCACAAAAAGCTTGCAGCAAGTATAGGAGTAGTGTAAATCTTGAATCAATCCTGCGCCTGAGTCACATCCTGAACATAGATTATGCCCACTAATGTAGTTAATTGAATGATGCAATATAATTCTTATTTTATAACTAAATTTTAGGAACTTAACATCTAAGGCTTAGATGTTTTGTAAATGATTATTAAGTAATAAGTTGAGATTTTTTAAGCAATTTCAATAGCAAATTAACTATGATTACATAAATAATCAAATAAATCATGTCTCTAGATGAAGGCTTTGTGCATTACTTTTCACTGACTTAATCCCCCTGTGGATGTTCATCCCACAAGGTTGTCAGTTCTCGTAAACTTTGATGATTGCCATTACCCAAAATCAGATGATCTAGCACCGGAATACCTAAAAGCTGTGCCCCTGCTAGCAACTGGTGCGTTAATTCTATATCTTCTTGGCTAGGTTCAAGGTTCCCAGAAGGATGGTTGTGAGCAACGATTACCCGCGTTGCTCCTTGACGAATAACTTCCCGAAAAATTTCACGGGGAGAGGCTAGGGTTTCAGTTGCGGTGCCAATGGTAATTACTTGCGTACCCAGTAAGCGATTTTTGACATCTAACAGCAACACTGCAAAACGTTCTTGTGTCTGCCACATCATATCTTGACTGAGGGTAGCAGCAGCAGCTAGTGGGCTATCAATTAATGTGCCATCTAAAGGCCGAGATTGAAAGGCGCGTTTGCCCAATTCGATAGCTGCTAAAATACTTGTCGCCTTTGCTGGCCCAACACCAGAAATTTGCATCAACTCGGCGGGTGTAACTTCTCGCAGAACTGCCAAAGGATCGCGTTGGTGCTTACCTAATTCGCTTAAGATATATTGTCCCAAACCTACAGCAGACAATTTCCCCGGGCCTTGGCCAGTACCTAGAAGAATTGCAATTAACTCCGCTGTGGCTAAAATTTTGGCACCATGCGTCATTAGCCGTTCACGCGGACGCTCGTTTGTAGGTAGGTCGGCAATTCTGAGGCAATAGGTCATAGGAAACTTAGAGAATAGTCACTAAAGATGTAACTATCTTTATTTATCCCTTGTTTACTTTAAAAATGATCTTTATTTAGTATTTGTTAATTTTGGGTTTAGAGTTTCTTTACCTTTAAGGTGTAGCGTTAGGTAGGTGCTTTCATCGCTAGCAACTAGTTAATATCCTTTTTTATAAGGAAAATGCTGAAAACCCTTGAGAAACAGCGCGGAGTCGGAGACACTCCGCCTCCGAACTCAGTTGCGTATTTCGTACTTTAGGCAAGGGATGAAAGCTAGCTGTGGTGTTTACGCCACAGTAAAAC
>Ga0209591_10002885_pt1 | contig 20310 bp, 19 predicted proteins | sample MAT01_FD_187207 | JGI IMG/M metagenome (GOLD analysis project Ga0209591, IMG submission 187207) | Freshwater microbial communities from Lake Fryxell liftoff mats and glacier meltwater in Antarctica - MAT-01 (SPAdes) (version 2) | ecosystem: Environmental > Aquatic > Freshwater > Ice > Liftoff... | reverse complement strand
GGGTTTTGGGGGGCGGGCGTGGGGACGGTGAGCCAGTTTGAAAAAAGCGTGTCATCCTGAGCGGAGCGGAGGCGGAAAGGCGGGCGCAGCGCAGTCGAAGGATCCCGCGCATCCTTGTAAAGTGTCGCAGAGAATCGCCGGGGTCCTTCGACTGCGTTCCGTCCGACCTTTGCCCACGACGGAACTCCGCTCAGGATGACACGCGAACGACACGTTGTCGGGGTTGTGAAAAGTTTCACAAACTCTCCGCGATGTGATTTAGTGCCGGGAGTTAGCAGGCTTTCTTTTATGAAAATCCATCAGCGCAATCTGCCTCGTGTCGTCATCATCGGCGGAGGTTTCGGGGGCTTGGAAGCGGCGAAGGCGCTGCGGAAAGTGGAGGTGCGGGTGTCGCTGCTGGACCGGCAGAATCATCATCTTTTCCAGCCGCTGCTGTATCAGGTGGCGACGGCGGCGCTTTCACCGGCGGACATCGCGGAGCCGCTGCGCCACATTTTGCGGAAGCAGGAGAACGCGGAGGTGATCCTGACGGAGGTGGAGCGGATCGATGTGCATCGGAAGAAGGTGATCACGACGGATGGGGAGGAGGCGTATGATTTCCTGATCGTGGCGGCAGGCGCGCGGCACTCCTATTTCGGACATGACAAGTGGGAGAAATTCGCGCCGGGCCTGAAGAGTCTGGACGACGCGCTGGAGCTCCGGCGGCGAATGCTGCTGGCCTTCGAGATCGCGGAGAAGACGGACGATGACGAGGTGCGGCGCGCGGCGATGACTTTCGTGGTGGTGGGCGCGGGGCCGACGGGCGTGGAGATGGCGGGGGCGATTGCGGAGATCGCGCGGGTGACGCTGGTGAAGGATTTCCGGCACATCGACTCGTCGCAGGCGCGGGTGATCCTGCTGGATGGAGCGCCGCGGGTTTTGCAGGCGCTGGATCCGGAGCTTTCGGAGAGTGCGCGGCGGCAGCTTTACGACATCGGCGTGGAGGTGCGGCCGCTGACGCTGGTGGAGAAGCTGAATGAGGAGGGCGTGCAGATCAAAGGTGGGGAGAAGATCGCGGCGCGGACGATTGTGTGGGCGGCGGGCAATGCGGCGTCGCCGCTGGGAGCGAGTCTCGGGGTGCCGCTGGATACGCAGGGGCGGGTGATCGTGCGCGAGGATTTGTCGATCACCGGGCATGGCGAGGTTTTCGTGATTGGCGATCAGGCGCACTTCGCGCCGGGTGGAGGCGCGCCGCTGCCGGGGCTTTCGCCGGTGGCGATGCAGCAGGGGCAGCACGCGGCGCGGAATATCCGCGCGCTGCTGGCGGGTGGGTGGACGGAGAAATTCGAGTATTTCGACAAGGGGACGATGGCGACGATCGGGCGGCACCGGGCGGTGGCGGATGCCGGGTTCATACGGTTCTCCGGGCTGTTGGCGTGGCTGGCGTGGCTTTTCGTCCACCTCATTTTCCTCGTTGGTTTTCGCAACAAGCTGATGGTTCTTTTTAGCTGGGCCTACGCGTATGTGACATACGGTCGCGGCGCGCGGCTGATCACGAGCCGCCACTGGGGGAGCAAGGGCGGGGAGTCGTAGGGCGGCGGGTGGTGTTGAGCGCGTAGCGCGCAAAAAACTTGTCATCCTGAGCGGAGCGTAGGCTTTGCGAACCGCAGTCGAAGGACCTCCATCTTTTCGCGGGCGGAGGCGGTGCGGAGCGCTTTCCCACTCACCGCCTCCGCCCGCGGGATATTGAAGGTCCTTCGACTGCGTTTCCGCCCGCCTGCGCCCGCCGGGAACTTCGCTCAGGATGACAGGATTTGTTTTTTTTGGCGCTGCGCGCTCAGCGCCGCCCGCCGCCGAAGAGTCCGCCAAGGAGGCCGCGGACGATCGAGCGGCCGATGCCGCTGCCGCCCGACCGCACGGCGCTTTTGGTCGCGGCTTCGAGCATGCCTTCGCGCCGCCCGCCGCGCGGGCCGGTGCTGCCGAAAAGCATGGAGCCGATGGTGCCGCCGATGCCGCTCTCCGCGGGGGCGGGCGCAGCGGTGCCGGGCAGGGGACGCGCGGTGCCGGAAGCCGGAGCGACGGCGGCGGAGTTGGCGACTCGGGCGCGGAGTTTCTCGGCGGCGCTTTCGCGGTTCACCGGTGTCTCGTAGGTGCCGAAGAGGACGGAGGATTTAATGATCTCCTGACGCTCGGCAGCGGTGATGGGGCCGATTTTCGCCCGCGGCGGCAGGACGAAGGCGCGCTCGACGATGCCGGGCGTGCCGGTGTGATCGAGCAGGGAGACGAGAGCTTCGCCGACGCCGAGCTGGGTGATGGTCTCCCCGACATTGAGCTTCGGGTTTTGGCGAAAGGTCTGCGCGGCGCTCTGCACGGCTTTCTGGTCGCGCGGGGAGAAGGCGCGGAGGGCGTGCTGCACGCGGTTGCCGAGCTGGCCGAGGATTTTCTCGGGGATGTCGATGGGGTTTTGCGTGATGAAATAGACGCCGACGCCTTTCGAGCGGATGAGGCGGACGACTTGTTCGACTTTGTCTTCGAGAGCTTCGGGGATGTCGTCGAAGAGGAGGTGGGCTTCGTCGAAGAAGAAGACGAGTTTCGGTTTGTCGAGGTCGCCGACTAACGGGAATCCCGAGGGTGCTGAAGTTTTCCGCGAGACCCTGAAGGGTGATTGTTTTGCCGGTGCCTGCGGCACCGGCGATGAGGCCGTGGCGATTGGCCATTTTGGGATCGAAGAAGAGTTCGTCCCGGCCTTTGGCGATGAGAAATGGAGTGGACATGAGGTGGGGTGAGGTGTCGGCGAAGCTAGGATTGATGCGGGTTGAGGGGCGAGCAGATTGTTTTTCGCGAATGCGAAATGGAGGTCAGCGACGGGCTCGGCCTCTAAAAACAAAAAACGCGAGCGGTAAAGCTCGCGTTCTTTGGTTCTAAATGTTCGCGCAGACTACGGGCTGGCGGGCGTGGGAGGCGGCGGGAGACCGCGACCAGTAAGGTTCGGTGGGAAGCCGAGCGCGCCGGGCAAATAAGGGGAACCGGGAGGACCACCCGCGATCGGATCGTTTTTGGGATCTTTGGGATCAAGCGGCCCTTCGGCGATTGCCTTCGAGTCCTTGCCCTCTCCGCCACTAAACCCGGCAACCACTTCGGGTTTGAGACCGACTTCGAAGTCGTTCAGCGATAAAGCGCCGAACGAATTGAATTCGCGAATCGTCAGCGTGTCGTTCGGATTCGCCGGAGTCCATCGCACCACAAGTTTCGAAGCCTGCACCGCGGGGAAGTCCACGCTCGCCCGCGAATTCGTGCCGTCGAGCACGAGACTGCTCGTCGGCATGCGGCCCGCAAGCGAGACGGGTTTTGTCCCGACCGGTTCGAAGGATGGCGCGGGAATACTCGCCGGGGTGACGGCCGACTCGGCCACGTCGGGCAAATCGTTGATGGCGAAAAACTCGATCTTTCCTTTCGGTGCCCCGTCCGTAAGCAGCGCTACGCGAGTAACCGTTTGGGTGCCCTTGTAGGAAATGACGGCACCGGATTCGGTGGTCGAACTGGCCAGCGTGAGGACGCTTTCCGGATTGTCATCGATGCTTTTCTGCCAAGGCAGGAAGCCGTCCGGCGAATTGGCACTGGTGACGCGAGCTTGGGCGTAAATGCCATTCAGATTGAACGCGGTCTTATTGTTCACGTATTGTCCGAAGATTGCTCGCGAATCGATCGCGGCTTCGCGCTTGCGCAAATTGTAGTCCACCGCCGGTCGCTCGCCGTAGAGGTAGAGGCTGAAAAGAGGGCCGGGATCGGCGATGTCCGTTTGAATCAGGACGTATTTTGCGAAACGGCCGAACGGCTTCGTCAGTTTCTTCTCATTGACCGAATCGAATGCGACATTTTGTGCGAGCGGAGACCATGATTTTGCTCCAGGTGCTGCCGGTTCGTCGCCGGCATAAATCGAGAGCGAGCCAGCCGCGGGCCGAGACGAGACGCTGAAGTTGGAAATCAATTCCGGCTCGGGGAGAGCGATCAGATAGCTCTGCTTGCCAGCGGCGACTGGCCATCCGGTGGTGATGTCGTCATCGAGCCAAGCTGCCGCCGCTTCCGTCGGAACGAACGTTTGATTGGCCGGACTGAAAACAAAGAGATTCGCACCAAGATGCTGGCGGGCGAAATTCTTTGGAAACACCTGGAGCTGTTTCGCGGCGGGATCCCCCTCCGCTGCGAGAGCGAGGGTGGAGCAAACAGCCGACACGAGCGACACGAGTGATATGGTCTTCATAGTTTTGCGTTGTTTAGGAGATTTGGCACTTAATGGGAATCAAAAAATTTCCCGACTTCAAGAAGCCGCTTAAGTTTCTAGAAATTTCAGGGAGTATGGTGAATGACTCACGTGTGGCAAGAATTATTTTCGACAATCTGCTTGGACTGACCACGCATAATCTTTGCGATTGGCAAAATCCCCCGCTTTCCGTTAAAGGAATGCTCAGATGGTTCGCCGAGTGCTGAGGATGTTTCTCGGCGGTTTGGTGATCATTGATCCATCGCAGAACCCCGCCGCTCCCACACCCGTGAAAACCAACGAACCCCAATCTACTGAAAATAACCCTCAACAGTCCCGCTTTTCCGAGGGGCAGAAAATCGCTGGTTGCTATGAACTCAAGCGGCGCATCGCCGGGTCTGATGAGCCGGGGATCTGGCTCGCTCATGATGAGGTGCTGGGCAAAGATGTTTCCCTTCATTTCGTCCCATCTACGCTTCTCAGCGATGCTGCGGCGTTGATCGGACTGCGGCAGGAAGTCAAACGCACCCGCCAACTCATTCATCCGAATATCCTGCGCGTTTATGATCTCGTGGAGGATGCGGACTGGGCGGCAGTGTCGATGGATGCTTTCGAAGGCGAATCGCTTTCCGCCCGCCTGGCGAAATTGGACGGCGCAGGGTTCGATCCCGAGGCGATCCAGCCATGGATTGTGCAACTCTGCCACACCCTTGATGATGCGCATAAGATCAATGTCGTTCATCGCGATGTTGCCCCCGAAAACATTTTCCTGAGCGGCGATGGTAAATTGTTGGTAACGAATTTTGGAATCAGCCGCTTTATTTCGGATGCCGTGTCGCGGGTTGCCGGAAATGGAGTCCGCGCGGCCTCGGTAAGTCCGCAACAACTCGATGGCGCAACGCCATCGCGTCAGGACGACATTTATTCGATTGGGACGCTGTTGTTTCAATGCTTGACCGGACGGCTTCCATTCACCGGCGGGGATGTGTCGGGACAGATTCGGAAAGCTGTACCGCCGTCGGTTTCGTCCGTGCGCGGTCAAGGTAGCGCGCAAATTCCCGAGGCTTGGCAAAACGTGATTGCAGCTTGTCTGGAAAAGAAAGCCGAAGCCCGGCCGCAGAGTGCGGCTGAAATCGCTCAACAGCTGAGTTCGGAACAGACCGGGGGCGCATCTCTCGCTGCGCCGGCTGCAGCCTTGAAGAAAAAGGCGGGCGCGCTGGAATCCGCGACAGTCGCTGCGGCGAAGTCGGTATCGGAAACCGTTAAGGCTGGGCCGAAAATAGAGGCTAAGAGCGAATCGCTGACGGCACGCGTTCAGCCCGAAGCGCCAACGACCTTGGGAGAGCGGAAGTTTGCCCGCGAGATCTCTGCCAATCAAACTCCGGTGCGCTCCCGCTTTCCCGCGATCGGTTTCGCTTTGGCCGCCGGATTGATGGTCATCGGAGCAGTTGGCTACTATTTCAACGGACAAGGAGGAGGAACTCAAGGGACGGAGCCAACTGGAGGGCTTACCGCCACGGAACCGCCAGAAGGCTCGGAACTGCGGTCGATCAACAACAAGATTGAGGCTCCCGCACCGGCTGAGAAGCCTGCTCTTCTCGCGCCAACTCCGCGCGTTCCCGAACTGGCACCGGTGGCCAATCGAGTCGCGACACCCGCCTTGGCCGAGCCCGCCCTGCTTATTGCTGCTGCCGCGCCGGTTGAGGCGCCGGGTGCCGCGCCTGCGCCCGCACCCGCCACCACGGCTCCGGCAGCCCAGATCAGTGCTGAGGATAAGGCTGTGACAGAAAAAGCGGCCGCGCTGGAAAAAGTGAAACAGGCTGGCGTGGCCGCTGAAAAGTTGCGGGAGGATCTAGCGAAACAGCAGGCGCAAGCCAGTGCGGCCGTCGTCGAGGCGCAAAAGGCCCTCGATCAAAAAACCAAGACTGCCGGCCCGGCAAAAAAAGCTGCGGATGATGTCATGACGCAGCGCAAGAAACTTGAGGACGAGCAAAAAGCCGCGGAAACCGCTGCCGAACAGGCACGCCTGCTCGCAGCCGAGAAAGCACGTTTGGCCGATGCTGCGAGAAAGGCGATGAGCGAGTTGGACGGCAAGAGCAAAGAAAAGCTCGCGGCCCAGGAGAAGGCAGATGCGGAAATCCAGGCGCTGCAAAAAATGCTGCTCGGCACACAGCAAACCGCAGCCAACGCTTCAAAAGCGGCGACCGACGCGGAGGGCGCTCGACAGCAGTCTTTGGCGGCGATCAAGCAGAGCGAGCAAGAGGTCGAACAGGCAAAACTTGCGGCGGCTGAAGCTCGCCGACTGAGGGAAGAGGCCGAGGCTGAACGCCGCAAGCTAGGGCAGGAACTGGCCGAGATGCAGAAGATGATGGAGAGGAAAAAACTGGAAATTGAGGACCGGCTGAGAAAGCTGGAAAACCCGGCGTTCAAACCCGTGATCGCAGTTCCCATTCCAGAACTTCCCAAGGTTCCCGACCCCAAACCCATCGAGAAGCCCGAAACTCCCACGCCTGCGATCAAGCCGACCTCGACAAGCACTCCGCCGCTGACGAAATCCGCAACCCCAACCCCGGTCGCAGTTCTCCCGAAACCAACAACCCCGATGCCGGCAACCCCAGCCGTAGCGCCTGGCGGGCCAAAACCCGCAACGCCTGCACCGGCCGCGGCGATAACCACACAATTGGCGATGAAGACCGATCCCGATAAGCTGGCTAACGCTCCCGCCGGTCCGAAATCGGCACTGCGCGATGCCAGTTCTGAGAACAGCCTTGGGATGAAGTTCGTCCCCGTCGGAGGCGTCGAATTCGGCATCTGGCAGACGCGGGTGAAGGACTTTGAGACCTTCGCCAAAGCAGTGAACCTCAAATCCTCCGCGTGGAAGAGCCCCGGTTTTAAGCAGAGCCCCGATCACCCCGTCGTGAACGTCACATGGGTCGAGGCGGTCGCGTTTTGCAAGTGGCTCACCGAGATCGAGCACAAAGATGGGACACTACCAACCGGTCAATTCTATCGTTTGCCAACTGACCTTGAGTGGAGCCAGGCCGTGGGTCTCCCAGAGGAAACTGGAAAGACCGCCGAGGCTCGCGACATGGGTGTCGCCGACGTTTATCCGTGGGGAACAAACTGGCCTCCCCCCCCCAATACCGGCAATTATACAGGTGAGGAAACCGGTTCCGATGTCGCTATCAAAGGTTACGACGACGGCTATGCGTGGACGTCGCCCGTCGGCAGTTTCCCTCCGAATAATTTGGGGCTTTATGACATGGGGGGAAACGTCTGGCAGTGGTGCATGGATGCTTGGAACAATGATTCTAAAGCAAAAGTTCTGCGGGGGGCGTCGTGGTACAATGGCGCTCTGAAACTCAGCCTCTTGTCGTCGTGCCGCGTTCACGCCTCGCCGGATAGCAGCACGGATAACTACGGTTTCCGCATCGTGCGCGTGTCCGAGAGCGGCAAGGCCGGGAAAAAGTGAACCCGGTGAGGTGATTTGGCAGTGGCTTATTTTTGCCATTGCAATCATCCATCGACTTCGACAGCATCCGATCGAAACCACCCACTAACGGTCTCTCGCTATGAAAAAAAACCTTGCCCAACTCCTGATTATTCCCGCCGCGTTCCTCGTTGCAGCTTCTGATGCTTCTGCTCAGGAGTTCTTCCGGGACTTTGGCACTTCGCGTTCTTCCGGGGGCATGGGCCCCGTTTTTCCTTCGGAATATAGCTATGAGGACGCTTCGCCCAGCGGTCTCGTCCCCCTGCGCCCGGGGCAGGATTTGAACGAAGCTCAGGCGGCGGAAGAGGCTGACCGTTACAACTTTGCCATTGGGCCGGTGCAATTCGGGTTGGCCATCGGCTTTGGCGTAGAGTTCAACGACAACATCACACTTTCGGATAACGACCAGATTTCGGATTTCATCCTCCGTCCGTCGCTAGATATTCAGGCGACATGGCGCCTCAGCGAACTCAATACGATCCGCCTCTCCATCGGTGCGTCTTACGCGAAATATCTCGACCACTCTGAATTCGACAGTCGCAGTGTGCTCCTCTCGCCAAATTCCGAACTCGCCTTCACCTTCTATCTTGGTCAGGTGAAATTGACCTTGCGCGACAGGCTCAGCTACCAGGAAGACACTTACAACGTCCCGAATCTGAGCGATACCGAAACTCCCTATCGCCGTTTCGAGAATCAAATTGGCCTACAGTTGGATTGGGCAGTCAATGACAAGGTCGATCTTGCAGGTGGCTATGACCACTACAACCTCTGGACAATCGGCGACGACTACGCGCTGCAGGATCGGGCGATTGACACTTTCTTCGTCAAGCCGTCCTACCAAGTGTCTCCAGGTGTCAAACTCGGCATCAATGGCTCGTACAGTTTCATCAATTTTGAAAGCGACGATCGCGGAGACGGCCACGGATTGCTGGTCGGTCCCTTCATTGAATGGCAGATGTCCGAGTACACAAACCTCTATCTCGAAGGCGGATATCAGGAACTGTCATTCGATCAAGGTGGTGACTTCAATAATGCCGCAATCGATCAACTGAACCTAAGCGACTCCGATGCCACTGCCGTGCGCGACATTCTGCGTGATAGCGAAGACACCAGCACCTACTACATCAAATTCGAGATCAATAACAAACCGTCTGACATCTTCGATCATCGTCTCTCGTTTTCGAAGACCGCGGAGATTGGTTTTTCCTCAAATTCTTACGATCTCTACCATGTGGAATATGACGCTAATTGGAAGGCCTTCCAGCATACCGAAATTGGCCCTGTCCTCTTTTACGAGTATTACACCGCCTCTGGCGAACTGGGTGAGAAAGCCCACCGGGTCGGCGCAGGCTTGGGAATCCGATACCATTTTTCAAATTCCCTCACACTTGGGCTCGATTATCGCTTTATTGCCAAGGACTCAGATCTTGAGAACTCTGACTACCGGCAGAATGTCGCGTTCGTCAGTCTCTACTATAAATTCTAAACTCCTCCGACATGGCCTATGCCTAGCCCTCTCTTTCGTTTCGCAAGTTTTGCCGCCGTCTTTCTCGCGGCACAGTTGACCGGAAGATCGCAAGGTGTTGTGCCGCGGGCCGTCCCGGTAAATCCCGGCTATCCGGTACCTTCGGCTTTTGCTCCGCAAGAGCGGATGCAGGTCGTCGATCCTGATAAGAAATTGTCAGCCGGTGACATGGTCACCCTGGAGATCGTGGAGGACAGAGAAGGTGGTCTTCCTCGCGTCGTTAGCGCGCCCGGAGCCATCGACGTGCCACCGTTGGGACGCGTGCAGGTTGCAGGCAAGACAACGACGGAGGCGAGTGCGGACATTAGGCGCCGATTGGAGGCGGATTACTACTACCGTGCGACTGTGAAGCTGAATATCGACCGGGTGAGTCCTATTCAGGTAAGGGCAGGGACGGTCTCGCTTTCCGGTCAAGTGCGGATTGTCGGTGCCCAGGAAATGTTGGCTGGCGAGCCATTGCGCTTGAGTAGCGCGATTTTGAAGGCCGGCAATTTTACCGAATGGGCGAATCCCAAAAAAGTGAAACTGACCCGTCAAGTCGGGGGTTCTGCGCAGTCCACCGAATACAACGTCAAAGAGATCATTGAGCGAGGAGACGAAAAAGCCGACCCCGTCCTTCAGGATGGCGACCGTATCTACGTGCCCAAGGCCTGGGCTCGCTTTAATTAACGATCCATGGACTCCGTTAATCCTCAGGCTCCCGGCATGCCCTTCGCCGCAGGATTGGGCATGAAATTTTATCGTTACCGCAACCTTGTCCGCCGACACTGGTGGATCTTGATGCTGACCATTGGTTTCGGTCTGGCCTACGAGGGTTATGTTCTTTTTACGAAGCCGCAACTCTTCGAATCGCTTAGCCAACTCGTCCTCCGGGAAGAACTGATTCGTGACAACACCGGAGCCTTCCAAGATACGACCGGCAACTTTTTTGGCACGGCTGTCGAACAATTGAAGAGTCCAATCGTTTCCGGCCGCGCCCGCGCCCGGGTCGCTCTTGAGGCTCCGAAGCTGAGCGGCTCCATCGAGATCACTTCTTCGGTCGCGCCCCGGACGAATATTTTCACCGTTACCGGGACTGGATCAAACCCCCTCTACACCCAACAGTTCGTCGATACGGTTGTGGATGAATTCCTTAAATGGCGTTACGAAAACCGCACCGGCCAGGCGAGTCAGGTCAATACCAGCCTGACAGAGCAGGAAACCCAAATTCGCCGGGAGCTCGAACAGAACAAGGTGAAGCTCCAAGCCTTCACAGAAAAAAACAGCATGCAGTTCTGGACGGAACAACAGAATAAGGCGGTCGCCTACCTCCTCGGTCTCAAGAACCAAAAAACGCAACTCCGGGATGAGTTGCAGAAGCTGCAAAATCTCACACCGGACGAATTGTTGCATGTAGCCGCGCCTCCCTCGGCAGCTTCCAAAGCGCAGCCTGGCAATTCGCCTATTTCCTCGCAGGCGGAACCCAGCTTCAACAGCGGGCTCTATACAGAATATATCCAGGCCAGCCAAGTGCTCTTCCAGCGTCAGGCCGACTACGCGGAATGGAAAACCGTGTGGAAGCCCGCGCATCCGAAGCTGAAAGCTATTGTCGCGGACATTGAGAAACTCCAGCGCCAGATCAACATCATCAAGGATCAGAACTCCAATCTGGTCAAAGCCCGCATCACCGCGATCAACGCGGAACTTAAGACTCTCGACGTGAGCATCGTCGAATGGGACGCCAAAGTGCTCGAGGCGAGCCGCAAGGATGCTGAATATCAAACACTTCAGAGCGACGTGGCGCGCACGCAGAGCCAGTTGGAAAAGCTTCTGGCCGATATACGAGGCATTACTGGCGGCGTGAAATCGAGCCTCGACCCATTTCAAGTCATGCAGAAGGCGACCAGCCCCCAACCCGTTGTGCCCGGCACGGTCAAGCACCTCCTGATCGGTCTCATCGGCGGATTGGTGGTCGGTTCCATCATCCTGCTCGTTCTCGATCGCTCGGATGACCGTCTTGCTTCCTCGACTGAAATGATCGAGCACTTCTCCGAGTCCATTCTCGGCCAGATTCCGAACGTCACCGAAACCCGGAGCGAATCCGGTCTGCCGCTTCTTCAGGACGAAGACGAACGCTACACCTACACCGAGGCATTCCGCAGTCTGCGCTCCTCGCTCATCTTCATGCCGAACCAAAGCGAGCTGAAGACCGTCCTCATCACCAGCGCCATACCGAACGAAGGCAAATCCACCATCGCAAGCAACCTGGCCATCACCATGGCAGCAGCCGGCGCTCGCGTTCTCCTTGTCGATGCCGATCTCCGCCGCGGCGACCTGGCCAAGCTGTTCGATACAGACGGTCATGCCGGCCTCACGAATATCCTTCGCGGCGAGACCCATTGGAAAGCGGCGGTGCAGCCGACCAAGTATGCCACCCTTTCCCTCATCCCCTGCGGCCCGGCGACTAACCAATCCGGCGAACTTCTCCTGCGGCCGCTGCTGATCGGCCTGCTCGACGAGTTCAAGAAGACTTACGACTTGGTGATCTTTAATACCGCGCCGATCCTCGCCGCCGACGACACACCCACGCTCGCTCCGAATTTCGACGGCACCCTCATGGTCGTCCGCGCGCAATTCACCTCGGCGCGCCTAACAAAAACCGCCCTCAACGCGCTCTACCAGCGTCAAGTCAACGTTCTCGGATTGATTCTGAATGCGGTAGATACTGAAACGCCCGACTATTATTACTATCGGTATCCGAAGTATTACGCAGCGTAGGAGTATGAACGGCCGTGATCGGTCTGTTGACAGGAGAGATGCATAATTGGTGGCGGGAGACGCTACCGGCTCAAATCTTAACGAGGGTAAGCGTCCGCGCGAGCGCCACTATCTGAGCGAGCCATATTCGTCGTAGCGTATGGGCTATGACGAAAACGACCCTGCCGGATGAAATCCTCAAGAGCGACGCCTTGGGCCGGGTGCGCACGCCGCGGGCGCGGCGCGAGGCGTTGGTGGAGGAGTTTGAGAAGAGCGGAGTGAGCGCGAAGAAGTTTGCGGCGCTGGTGGGGGGTGAACTACGAGACTTTTGCCTCCTGGGTGCAGGCGCGGCACAAGGCGCGCGGCCCGCATCCGCCGGTGACGGCACCGGTGCGCTTGTGGGAGGCGGTGGTGGAAGGTGGCGGATGCGCAGATGCGGAGCCGCTGGGTGCTCCGGGGTTGCGGATCGATCTGCCGGGCGGGAGCCGGGTGTCGGTGGCCTCTCCAGTCCAGTTGCAGATGGCGGCGGAGCTGGTGAACTTAATCACCCAACGCATTTGCGTCCGATGCTGAGCTTTGCCGGAGGACTTAAAGTGTTCGTGGCGCTGGAGCCGGTGGATTTGCGCAAGAGCTTCAGCGGGCTCGAAGGGTTGGTGAGCGAGCGGCTCGGGGGAGGATTTGCGCGCGGGGGCGCTCTTTGTCTTTACTGATCGCCGGCACCGCCGGTTGAAGATTTTGTATTGGGATGGGTCGGGGTTGTGGCTGCTCATCAAGCGGCTGGAGAAGGGAACCTTCTCGTGGCCGAGGGGCATTGATCCGCAGTCTGTGAAGCTGAAGCTTGCGCCGGAGGCGCTGGCGATGCTCACCGATGGCATTGATTTGCGCGGGGCGCGGCTGCGCCCGTGGTATGAGCGCGAGTAGCGTTAGAGATTGGTTATCAAATAATCCAACATCGGCGGCCATGGCTGGCTTATAGCTGCCGTGCCCGATCCCAGTTCATCCCGCGAAGCCGAGTTATCCCGGCAGCTTGCGGAAAGGGACGGGCCAGCGTGCGCGCAGTAACGGGCGCCTCGTGGCTTTGGAGAAAGAGAATGCGCTGCTGCGGGAGAAGATCGGCCTGCTCGTGCGCAAGCTCTTCGGGGCGAAGAGCGAGAGGCTTGATCCCGCGCAACTCTTGCTGCTTCTACAAGGCTTGGATGAGCCGGGAAAAGCCCCGGAGCCCGTGGTGGCGGAGGCCGCACGGCGCGCGCCGGGCCAATCGCCTCCGCGTGAGCGCGGGCCGCGGGTGCCGGAGCATCTGCCGGTGATCGAGGAGGTCATCGTCCCCGCGCCGGTGAGGCTGGCTCCCCAGGACTGGCGGCGCATCGGCGAGGAGGTGAGCGACAAGCTCGACTATGAACCGGGCCGCTTCCTGTGCCGGCGCACCGTGCGCCCAAAGTATGTGCCGCGCGGCGTGCTGGATGCCGTGCCCATCGTCGCGCCGCTGCCGGAGGCCATCCTGGAGCGCAGCATCGTGGCCCCGGGCTTACTGGCGCAAATCCTCGTGAGTAAGGATTGCGACCATCTTCCCCTCTACCGGCAGGAAGCCATCTACTGGAGCCGCCACCAAGTGTGGCTGCCGCGCCAGACGATGGCCGAATGGGTCGGGCTCGCGGCGGAGTGGCTGCAACCTGTTTGCAACCTAATCCGAAACGAAGTGCTCGGGCATGGCTATGTGCAGGTCGATGAGACGCCGATCCGCTATCTCGCGCCGGGCAATGGCAAGACGAAGCTGGGCTCTCTCTGGACGTGCGGCGAGCCGCAGGGCGATGTGATCTTCCACTGGGAGACGCGCCGCGCCGCGCAATGCCTGGAAAACATCATCCCCGCGGACTTCCGCGGCACCATCCAATGCGATGGCTACCAGGCCTACGATTGCTTTGCCAAAGGGCGTGGAGGCCAGATCGTGCTCGCAGGTTGCATCGCTCATGTGCGGCGCAAATTTTACGACGCGAAAGAGACTGCCCCGAAAGTGGCGGGAAGGTTCCCAAAACACTTTGCCAACCTCTACGTCCTCGAAGAGCAACAGCGGCAGACGCGAACCGGGCCGAAGCTGCGGGCCGTCGCGCGAGCGAGCCTGAGCCGGCCGGTGCTGGCGCGGCGGCACCGCGCCTTGGTGCGGTTGACAATCGCGCGCCGCTATCTGCCGCAAAGCCACATGGGCAAAGCCATCGGCTCCGCGCTCAACCAATGGCCCTCACTGCACGTCTTCCTCGAAGACGGTCGGATCGAGATCGACAACAACCTAGTCGAGAACGCCATCCGACCCACCGCCATTGGTAAAAAGAACTGGCTCTTCATCGGCGACACCGGGGCCGGCGGGCGCAGTGCCATCATCGACACCATTATCGAAAGCTGCCGCCGCCGTGGCCTCGACCCCTTCGCCTACCTGCGCGAAGTGTTCACGCGGCTGCCGACGATGACCCACTGGCAGGTCAAAGACCTCACGCCCGAAGCCTGGGCCAAGACGCAGCAGCGCGTCGATGGACGCGCGGCGGCATAGGCGTCGTATCCCGTCGGGGATACGACGGGTATAGCTCAAGATCAGCATCCACTCGCGCGTCTCGACAGGGGGCTGGCGGGGACGCTTACGTTCGACCTGATCGGGCTCGATCCAGGCGAGGATGGTTCCGGCGATGTTGAGGATCTTGAAGAAATCCATGGGATGCTCCTTTCTAATTGCCGCGCCGGGTGGAACGGCGCGGCGTGGGTTGATATTCAGTGCCAGGCCCGGCACTCGTTGAAGAACTCGCAGCTCATGCAGGACAATCCCGGCGAGGGCACGAAATCCTCCCGCTCGAGCCCGGTGACATAAGCTTCAATCAGCCGGAAGAGCCGGCGCTGCTGTCCGTCGCTCATGGATGCCAGGGGCGTGATGACGAGCTTCGGATTCTTCAGCTTGACCAGATGATGCAACTTGATGCCGGTTTCGCGCTGGCCAGTGGCCTCGCGATAGAGCACGGCGTAACTGCTCGTCTGGACCTCGGTGGTGTGGGCCACCTTCTCCGCATTGGGCGTGGTCGAGGAGGTCTTGAAGTCGATGATCCGACCGCCCTGCACGAGGTCGAGCACGCCGATCAACACCGGCAGGCCGTGCGCGCGCAAGTCGGTTTCGACCGGCACTTCCACAGCATCGGGTTTGAGCGACACCGGGATCTTCGATTCGCGGAAATAGGTTTCCACCAATCGCCAGCCGGTCTGCTTTTCGATCTCCTCCTCGCCTGCTTCCCACGTCACCGGCTCGTCGGCATCGGCCCACGCCTTCACATACTCCTCATGGAGTTGCTTGAGCGTGAGCGGTTGCTGGCGCCACCGGGCCTTGTTCCAGGCTTTGAGCACGGCATGCACCGAACTGCCGACAGGCAGCGCGGGCGTCGTCGGCTTGGCGATCTGCGCGGCGTAGCGGAAGAAGAACTTCAGCCGGCATTGCAGAAACAGCGTGAGCCGCGAGGGCGAGACGGTTTGCTGCAATCTGATCAGGCGCTCTTCGGGCGACGCCAGGGAAGGCGCCGCGGCCTCGGGAGCGACGGCGGCGATCATGCCCGCGCTCCTTCCCGGTTCTGCCACCGGGGTCGGCGGCTGGTGCTCTTCTTGCCGACCCTTTCCAGCAATTCGTCGCGATGAGATTCGACGCCTGCATCTTGTTCACCTCCTTGACGCCCAGGCCAAAGAGCTGCCCGGCCATCGTTTCGACTTCATCTTTGTCGAGCTGATGGTCATGGACGAGTTGCAGGATGAGCTTCTGTTGCCCTTCCGTGCAGGCCCAGAGGTCGCCGTTGCGGGGTTGGCCGGTGGCGCCGTTGTCATTGGTCGTGTGGCCGTTGCCATTGCCATTGCGGGGCTGGCTGTCGGTGGCGGGGTTCATGCCGTAGCGGCTGGCGTCAGGGATGAACCCGACTTCCTGGATCTCGCGATCCACGGCCTCCTGCAGCAGCCGGTAGAGCCGGCCGCTTTCTTCTGCGACCTGCGTGAGGTCGGTCAGCTCCGTGCGGATGGTGACACAGTATTGGTGCGAGGAGTAGTTGGGCAGGCCCAGTTTCTTCGCGTAATTGGCTTCGAGGACGATGGCCATGATGGTGGGTTCCTTTCGGTTTTTTGGTTGTTGGTGATGTACGCAAAACCGCCCGGCCGATTGATTCGACCGGGCGGCTTTGTGGTGGTTGGAGTTCGCCGGGAATTACCCCGGCGGTGGATTAGGTTCCTCCGCGACTCGTGAGGTCCCGGTGAAGACCGGCATGCGCCGCGCCAGCGCCTCGGTCACCAATTGGTGAACCAGACGGGTCATCGGCACACGCTCAGCCTTCGCCAGCTGATCCAGGCGGAGATCGCCTGGGCGAGGGCGAAGGCGATGAGCAGCGCGCGGTGCCAGGCGAGATCGTGATCGGGGAGCCGGCCCGCCACGGCGGCGAATGCGGCGGCGACGACCACTTTGAGGACGACCAACTGCGGCGTAACAGACCGCGGAAAGGCCGCCGCAGAGTCCGGCTGCGCTGGAGACATGCCAGCGGCTCCGGACGACGAGAGCGATGACGATGGGAGTGCGAAACAGTCCCACGTTTCCCGCGGCGCGGGGAGGAGGTGCATGCGGGACGGTGGAAAAGCGTGGCCCGTTTACGGGCAGGTTGCGTTTTGCCGAGCGCGCTTTTTTGCCGCTGGAGTGCGTGGAAGCGCGGTCGGACCATCGACCCAGCGGCTCTCGATCATGAGCGAATGCACGGCCTGCGGCGGGCCGAGCCGGTGCATGTGCATTTCCGCGAGCAGCAGATCGACCTCGGCCATCCCGCCGATCTCGTGCTGCTGGTCGATCGCGGCGAATTTCTTCCCGTCACCTGCGCCCCAGTCGAGCAGCACGAACTGCACGTCTTCGGGCACCCGCAGCCCCATTTCGCGCAGCCACCCGGGCACCCATTCCCCGAGCGCGACGACTGCATCGGGCCGCTGCGCGCGCACCCACGCCTGGAATTCCGCCTCGTTCGATTTTTTGCACAGGAACATCGGCACACGGCCGCGCGGCGGCAAACCCTTGCCCCCGCGAAATGCGCCCGTAAGGTCGCTGCGCTTTCCCGTCTCCCCAAACAGCAAAACCCCATGAACGCCCACCCTCACTCCCTAAAACTCTCCCACCACAACGTCCGCACTGCCTGACAGCTCCGAATCCTGACCGCTGTTGTCAGCGCTGCTTTGGCGGCGAGCTATTCTGCGAACGCCAGCACGATTTATTGGGATACCAATGGTGCCACGACCGCCGGTTCCAGTGCCGGGACGACTGCCAACGGTATTTGGGATTAAGATACCACGCCGCGTTTCTTGACGGGGTCGCGGATGCTGAGCCGGGAGGCTCAGCGGGGATAATCCACTTCCAGAGCACTCCCGTTGGGGAACGGAGGGCACCAATTTTTTCCAACTCCAAATCCATGATTGCTCGTTCCACATCGGCATTCCTCTTCACCTCGCTTTTCCTCGCCACCGCCGCCCTCGCCGGTGAGCGCGGCATCATTACTTTTGTCGATGGGACGAAGACGGATGCCGAGATCCTGTTCAAGCATCCAAACGCGCCGGTGCTCATCGTGCGTTCGCCCAGAAACAGCACCGTGCAGAGCTTCCCGATCAATGAGGTGCAGTCCGTCAGTTCCGGCGGGCGGACGACGGCGTTTTCCGCGGCGCGGGCTTTGAAGGCGGAGGAGAAAACGCGCCGCGAACTGGATCGCCTCTGGGTGGACGAGATGTCGCCGAAACAGCTTGGGAAATATGCGACCGAGAACTGGGAGAAAAAACCGCTCATCGTCTGGGCGCAACCCGGCACCAGCGGCGACGCCATGATCGCGGCCAGTTGGCTCGATGAGATGGGCAAGCCCCTCACCGCGCCACCTTGGAATTTGGGATCAACCAAAAAACGTCCCAACGATCCCGATACCGGGGAGTTCGACGGCGATGCCCTGCTCCCCGCCGCCGACCAGCCGTACGACGCGATCCAGGCCGGCAACCGCGACCACCTCGGCGAGTTCCGGCTGCGCCACCTCACGGTCGAGCGCAACGCCAACTACAAGATCCGCTACAAGGTGGCGGGAAATCTCTGGCTCAAGGACGGCTCCGACATGGGTGGGGGCACGCAGACGGGCAGTCTCGGGAGCGGCGATCCGGGCAAGCACACCGTGATCCGTTTCTGCGGCAAGCGGATGCCCAGCAAGGCCACGCGGAAGCAAGCATCGGACGACGCCGAGTGGGCCGCCCTCTCCCACTGGATCAAAATCGACACGGGCGCGAATGGCTCGATCGAGGTCGTCGGCAGATCCGGCGGGGCAGGGGACCGACTCACTTTGGAAAAAGGCACGCTGGTGGTGAGCGAGGACAGCTACCTCGGCAATGGAGTCCGGGCCAGTTTCTACTGCAAGCCCGATACCACCACGATCCTGCTGGACGGTGCCCAACTGGGCTGTCTGCACAAGCTGCTCGACGGCAGGAGAGCCACCTACGGCATTGCGGGAAAGCTAATGTTCGGCACTCCCGAGCATCCTCTCAAACGCGATCTGCGCTTCGAAGCCGCGTATCTCGAGTTGGAGGAACTGAGCGCGGCCGCCGCGCCCGCCCAGCGCACCGCCGGCGGCAGCATCGTCCTCGGCTCCACCGGGGAGATGATCATTCACAGCGCCGACCCGACCAAAGCTCGGGTGATATTCTGCCCCCGCCCCGATGATGCGCCATGCAGTGCTCCCGCCCTGGAGAGGGGCAAGCGGACGCTGCCGTCCGGGATCTCCGCGGTATTTCTCGGCAAGACCGATTTCAACGGGGTGGCCTTCGATGGCTTCTACGGAGGCGGCATCATCGCCAAACCGGCGGACCGCGCCAAATGGAAGAACGTCTCCTTCGGTCCCAAGAATCTCGGAAAGCCTGAGACCCTCTTCAAGGCTCCCTGACGACATGCTTGATTCAATGAACATCACCTCTCTCAGCCGGGCCGCCAGTCTCCTGCTGCTCCTGCCGATCCCCGCTCCACTTCCAGGAAATTCCGCGCCTGTCTCCGTGGAGCGGATTGTTTTCCCCGCAAAGATGGCGGTTCGCATCATCCGGGATTTCGGCGCCAAGGGCGACGGCCGGACCGACGACACCGAGGCGCTGCGCCAGGCGATCAACGCGGGAGGCTTCACCTATTTCCCCAATGGAACCTATCTGGTAAGTGATTCCGTGGTCTGGACGGGCAAGCCCAGCATCGGCCCCACCTGGCAGGGCGAGAGCCGCGAGGGCGTCGTCATCCGGTTGGCGCCGGGCGCCGAGGGGCTCGCCGCTGCGGCGATGCCAAAACCGGTGGTCGCTTTCATCCCGATGGGAGGCAAGTCCGCCGATTTCTTCAAGTTCAACATGTCGGATATGACCGTGGACGCGGGCAAGGCCGCCGGGACCATCGGCGTGCGCTTTCACAGCAACAACAACGGCACGATCCGCAACGTGCGCATCGTCGGCGAGGGCAGCCCGGTGGTGTTCGACGGGATGGATCGCCCGCTCGGCAAATACCTCCTGCAAATCGAAACCTGCGGGGGGCGCGACGTGTTCATCCGTCGCCTGCGCGGCAATCTGTTCGCGAAGGGCGCGGGAAATGTCTTCCTCCAGGACAGCGTCTCCGCCGTTCACATCAGCCATCCCGAGGCGAAAGTGTGGGCCTGGCAGTTGAACTCGGAGTCTGCCGAGGGCGTCAACGTGGTCAACGACGGCGGACAGCTCTGGGTGCTGGGCCTGAAGACCGAGCGCAACCAGGTTCTCATCGAGACGAAAAGCGGCGGTCGCACGGAGGTCCTTGGCGGCTGGATTTACAACACCGTGCGCACCGATCCCGCCGAATGCATGTTCTCGGCGATCGACAGCCGGCTGAGCCTCGCCAGCCTCGCCTACTACAACAATTGGCAGATCGACTACCCGCTCACGGTTAAGGTGAAGCGGGACGGTCGCGACTTCTCTCTCACCCCCGCGGAACTCGGTCCCGCCGTCACCCTCTACAGCACCGAGTCCCGATAGCCATCGCGCTTGCACTCGAGTCCTCGAATGCACATTCCTTGGTGTTTCCGATGGTGCCAAACCGCCCATCGCTTCCTAGGGAAGCGCTGATTTAATCCGTGCCGGGTAGCGCACGCGCCCTCGCGTGCTGTCATCGGCGCCCTCGCCGATGATCCGCGCCCTGGGGAGTGCCCGGCGAGGGCGCCGGTCACCACACGCGAGGGCGCGTGCGCTACCCATCGAGCCGCGCGCCTCGATTAAATCAGCGGTTCCTTAGGGAAACGCTGAATAAAG
>Ga0209591_10002884_pt1 | contig 20314 bp, 12 predicted proteins | sample MAT01_FD_187207 | JGI IMG/M metagenome (GOLD analysis project Ga0209591, IMG submission 187207) | Freshwater microbial communities from Lake Fryxell liftoff mats and glacier meltwater in Antarctica - MAT-01 (SPAdes) (version 2) | ecosystem: Environmental > Aquatic > Freshwater > Ice > Liftoff... | reverse complement strand
AAGACCGTCAATATTTTTGCAGCCATCTATTTCATCCTTTCTCTGGGAACATTTTGGAACGCTTTGGCGGGAAGAGGGATTTGGGGATAAATATTTTCAAGTTGTCATTGTTGCCCGCTTTTCGTTGTCGGAACCCGTCACTGTGATGGACGAAGAGTCTCAATTCAAAGGGATGTAATGGTTCCTCCAAGGCGGATAGGGGTAATTGTTTTAGTGGTTGTCGGGTTGCGGAATCCGTCATGCTCAGTCTCCAACATTTTCAGGAAAACGTTCAGAATATAGAATGACAATTGGCATACCGTCATTCTGAACCGGAGGTTGTGGAGGTGAAGAATCTCTTGATTATCTGAGACCCTCCGTTTCTCTCAGGGTGGCGCTTGCAAACACGTCATTGGTAGGAACGAAGCATCTCTTTGCAAATGGTTACGGTGGTTGGACAGGTGTAATTGTTCTAGTGGTTGTAGTTGTTGTCGGGTTATAGGATCCGTCATGCTCAGTCTCCAACATTTTCAGGAAAACGTTCAGAAAATAGAATGACAATTGGCATACCGTCATTCTGAACCGGAGCTTGTGGAGGTGAAGAATCTCTTCATTATCTGAGACCCTCCGTTTCTCTCAGGGTGGCGTTTGAAAACACATCATTGGTAGGAACGAAGATTCTTTTTGCAAATGGTTACGGTGGTTGAAATGGTTCCCCCCAAGGCGGACAGGTGTAATTAATCTAGTGGTTGTAATTGTTGTCGGATTATAGAATCCGTCATTCCTCATTCTTAATTCAGAATTCTGATTTTCTCAATTTCCCGCTTCTCGCCTCTCGCTTCTTGTGCCTCACGTCTCACGTTATGTGTCTCATATCTCATATCTCAAATCTCATAATTTATTTATTTTCAAACCGATTTGATTGCCATCTGAAAATGTTCTTATCTTTGACGGGCAAATAGGCTTACCTAACCGAATTTGCAATGAATCGAAACTCCGATAAATTTCTTTTTGAAGCACTCACCTACGACGATGTGCTTTTAGTGCCGGGATATTCTGAAGTCCTTCCCCGAAATACAGATACCTCCTCCCAACTCACCAAAAAAATCAGGCTCAACATTCCACTCGTTTCCGCTGCAATGGATACCGTGACGGAATCCGAATTGGCCATTGCCATTGCTTTGGAAGGTGGGCTTGGATTTATCCACAAGAACATGTCCATCGAGCAGCAGGCCGCACAAGTGAGAAAGGTGAAACGTTCTCAGGCTGGGATGATTTTGGACCCGATTACACTCGACATCGAGTCCAAGGTCAAAGACGCTGATGCCATCATGCGTGAATACAACATCGGAGGGATTCCCGTGGTGGATGAAAACAGGGTTCTAAAAGGCATCATTACCAACCGGGATTTGAGATTTATCAAAGATCCAAATGTCCGGATCAAGGACATCATGACAAAAGAAAACCTGATCACTGCCAAAGCAGGGATTTCCCTCGAACAGGCAGAAGAAGTCCTTCAAGAATACAAAATCGAAAAACTTCCCATCGTAGATGACGAGGGCAAACTGACTGGCCTGATTACCTACAAGGATATTCTTAAAAGAAGGGATAAGCCCTTTGCCTGCAAAGATGAATTCGGAAGGTTGCGTGTCGGTGCCGCAGTCGGTGTCACCCACGATATAGTAGAGAGGGTTGAAGCCCTGAGGCATGCAGGAGTGGATGTCGTATCGATAGACACTGCCCATGGCCACTCCAAAGGGGTCATAGATGCCTGCAGGAAAATCAAAGACGTATTCCCTGACCTGGAAGTAATCGTGGGAAATATCGCCACGCCCGAAGCCGCCATCGCCTTGGCGGATGCCGGCGCCGATGCGGTGAAAGTCGGAGTTGGTCCGGGAAGTATCTGTACGACTAGGGTGATTGCAGGAGTCGGCGTTCCCCAGCTTTCAGCCGTTTTCGAATGCGCTGAAGCTTTGAAAGGTAGAAACGTCCCTGTCATCGCTGATGGCGGTATCAGGTATTCCGGCGATTTGGTGAAAGCCATCGCGGCAGGTGCAGGTTCGATCATGATCGGTTCCCTGCTTGCAGGAACAGAAGAAGCACCCGGCGAAATGTTGATTTTCGAAGGAAGGAAATTCAAAACATATAGAGGAATGGGCTCGCTCGAAGCCATGGAGTCAGGCTCCAAAGACCGGTATTTCCAAGATGCGGAAGACAACATCAAGAAGCTAGTTCCTGAAGGAATCGTCGGCAGGGTGGCTTTCAAAGGCTTGGTGTCGGAAGTATTGTACCAATTGGTAGGAGGATTACAGGCAGGAATGGGATACTGTGGCACGCCAACTGTAGAAGACCTGCAGAAGAATGGCAAGTTTGTAAAAGTCACTGCTGCGGGTGTCAAAGAATCGCACCCACATGATGTGAGTATCACGAGGGAAGCACCGAACTATTCGGCGAAAATGTAACCAAGGAACGCAAGAAATAAATGAAGCGGTGGGTTTAACCTACCGCTTTTTTTATATCCTTGAAAAAAATATTCTCCAGCAGATTTCGCAGACTGTCGCCGAAGTTATCTTTCAGTTTCAAAATCAGAATGAGCTTGCTGAAAATTTGACCACGATTCGATAAAAATTTAAGGATATAGTCTGCCTAAACCTGATTGGTCATCGGGAACCCATAAAGATCACTGTCATCAAATGGAATTCAATTTCCAAGTCATTTGTCAGGATCGTAGTTAAGCTTTGCCTGCATCTCATCTGTGATCGGATCCGAATAGATGCCATAGCCATTTACCAATACTCCTTTTAAATTAAACTTTTCTGAAGAGATGGCAAACAGGATGGATTGGTCTCCGGGGTCGGTGTCGCCTTCAAATCGGTAAACTTTGTCAATTTGGAATTCATCATGGAGAACTTTAAATTCTCCACCTCTACATTCAAGACAAAATGCCTTTAAATTAAAATCCTCGGTATAACCTTGGTTTTTGAGGCCATTGATTGCTTGGGACAATGTTTCGTAGTTTTCCATAGGTTGGCTTTGAGAATGTTTGATATGTAAAAGTTCATTCTAATTTAGCAATTTTATTTTGGTCAAAAAAAAGTAGGCAATTCTAATGCTTAATGCCATTTTTAAATAGTCGTAGGAAGTAAAAAACATGTTGAAAATTTAGAGAATTAGCTTTAGTTTTAGATCATTGTTTGATTATCAAATAAGTCATAATTAAGAAAATGGCATTAAGCTGGAACGAAATCAAATCCCGGGCAATAAGTTTCTCAAAGGAATGGGAAGGTTCTTTCCGTGAAGGAGCGGATGCCAAACCGTTTCTTGTTGCTTTTTTTGAGGTTTTTGGAATCAGTAGAAAGAAGGTTTCCACATTTGAACACAGGGTAAAAAAACTTGATGAGAAGGATGGATATATTGACTTATTGTGGAAAGGGACAATTTTGGTTGAAATGAAAAGCCTTGGGAGAAACCTTGATCGCGCTTTCCAACAGGCGAAAGATTATACCCACGGCCTAAAGCAACATGAGCTTCCAAAATATATTTTGGTTTCTGACTTTGATCGGTTCCGGCTCTATGACATGGAGGAAGATAAAGTGATCGAATTTTTTCTCAAGGATCTTGTCTTCAACGTGCAGTACTTTGGGTATTTGATTGGTTATCAAAAAAAAATATACAAAGAACAGGATCCTGCAAACATCAAGGCAGCAGAGTTGATGGGCAGACTTCATGACAGGCTGGAGGAAATTGGATATAGGGGCCATGACCTTGAGGTATATCTTGTCCGCATCCTGTTTTGTCTTTTTGCTGAGGATACCACGATTTTTGAGAAGCAACAGTTTCAGGAATTCATTGAGCAGAGAACCAATGAAGATGGTAGCGACCTTGCTGCCAAGCTACATGAGGTTTTTCAGGTTTTGAATACTCCGAAGGATTATCGTTTCAAAAATCTTGATGAGCAATTGGCAGCTTTTCCATACGTCAACGGGAAATTATTCGAAGAAAATCTGCGGATGGCCAGTTTTGACAGTAAGATGAGGCTGGCACTTTTGGATTGCTGTTATATTGATTGGAGCAAAATTTCCCCAGCCATCTTTGGGTCAATGTTCCAAAGCGTGATGAATCCCAAAGAGCGCCGCAACCTCGGGGCGCATTATACCTCAGAAACCAACATTTTGAAACTCATCAAGCCTCTCTTTTTAGATGAACTTTGGAAGGAATTTTACGCTATCAGGGACAACAAAAATAGATTAGCCGAATTTCATAGAAAGATCAGCAAACTCAAATTCCTTGATCCTGCCTGCGGGTGTGGAAACTTCCTTGTGATCACATACCGCGAATTACGACTATTGGAGATAGAGATATTGAGGTCAATGAACAAGAGTGGCCAGGGATTTTTGGATGTCCGGGAAATCATATACTTAGATGTAGACATGATGTACGGGATAGAATATGAAGAATTTCCGGCACGGATTGCCGAGGTGGCCATGTGGCTGATGGACCATCAGATGAACATGCTCATCAGCAATGAATTTGGGCAATACTTTGTCCGGTTGCCTTTGAAAAAGGCTGCCAATATTGTTCATGGAAATGCTTTACAATTGGATTGGCAAGACCTGCTCAAAAAAAGCAGTACTGTGGATATCCATGCAGAGGAGGTAAACTTGTTTATCGTAAACGAGCCCAAAGCAGAATATCAAACCGTGAATTTGTTTACAAAAAAAGTAAACCGGGGAAACGAAATCAAACCGTCACCGGTCACTGATTTGAAGTTTGATTATATTTTTGGAAACCCGCCTTTTATTGGGTCAAAATTTTTAAATGAAGTCCAAAGAAAGGACATGCTGTCTATTGATAGAACAGTTCCAAATATTGGAACCTTGGATTATGTGGCAGGATGGTATATCAAGGCATGCAAAGTAATTAGAAATTCACAAACAAAAGTTGCGTTTGTTTCCACAAACAGTATAGTACAGGGTGAGCAGGTTGTGACATTATGGGGGTGGTTATTAAACCAGGGAATGCATATTCATTTTGCGCACAGGACATTTCAATGGTCAAATGAAGCCAAAGGTGTTGCGGCAGTTCATTGTGTGATTATTGGATTTGCATCATTTGATAGTGATACCAAAACAATTTTTGAATACAAGGATATAAAAGGTAATCCATTGGCAATTTTTGCCGGGAACATCAATCCATATCTGATCGATGCTCCAAATGTTTTAGCAATAGGAAGATCAAAACCACTAAACAGGGTACCATTTATTTTGAATGGAAGTGTTCCTGCCGATGGGGGCAATTTAATATTATCACGAAATGAAAAAGAGGAATTTGTAAGAATTTACCCTGTTATCAAAGATTTTGTAAAGCAGTATGTTGGAGCTGAAGATTTCATCCATAGCAAAGTGAGATTTTGCCTTTGGCTAAAAAATTGTCCTCCAAATATTCTAAAACAAATGCCTAAAGTTTTGGATAGAATTGAAGGAGTAAAAAACATGAGATTGAATAGTTCCAAACTAGCTACAAAGATTAAAGCCCAAACTCCCACAATATTTTCAGAAGATAGACAACCTTTAAATGGGTATTATTTGGCAATTCCGAGAACTTCATCAGAAAACAGAAGATATATTCCAATAGGATTTTTGGACTCAACCGTTATTGGCGCAAATGATTTACAGATAGTCCCATATGCTTCCAAATTTCATTTTGGGGTTTTGATAAGCCAAATGCATATGGTTTGGGCCAAAATTACTTCAGGAAGGTTAAAAAGCGATATCAGATACTCGGTTAAATTGACCTACAACAACTATCCTTGGCCTGAAAATCCAAGCCAAAAACAGATCGAAAACATCGAAGAAATGGCCCAAAAAGTATTGGCCATTAGGGAAGAGTTTCCCGGGAGTTCGCTTGCCGATCTTTATGATCCGTTGACTATGCCTCCTGCTTTGGCCAAGGCTCATAAGGAATTGGATAAGGCAGTTGACCTTGCCTACAGGCCTAGGCCATTTGTCAGTGAAGCTAAACGAATGGAGTTTCTATTCGAATTATATGCCAAATACACCGTAGATTTATTTGCAACTGCTAAGCGAGGATAAAAGTGAAAATTATTGCTTTCATTTGATTTGTAGTAGTTAAAATTTAAAACCAATATAAATCGATACAGACTTTGCCCAATACCAAAGCTGTCATCATTTTCAAAGCCCCAGGCTGTCCATTTTCGCTTTCAGGTAGTCACCGTTTTCGGCAGGATAGCGTAGGTCTTTGTCATACTTGCCACTTTGCTTGGCGAGTGCCCAGATCAGACTTTCTCCTGCAGGGATGACTGTAGCTACTTCTCCGAATATCGGGTCCTTGAATGCTACCTCCGCATCGATGATTTCCCAGCCTTTCTCTTTGAAATGTACGATCAAGTCATCTAAAAACATGGCCGCTGCTAAGTTATGATGCAAAAGTATCGTGTGGTTTATTTTTCTACCAGTCAACTCATCGGCCAATCCATCATAAAAAACCGCCCTGTCGTACATGTGTTCGATGTAAAAATCCCGGAAGCCGCTGATATCGGCATTTGGATTTTCTTTCAGTCTTTCGACAAGCCTGCTCGCAATATACCAATCTGACGCATCGATGGTGACATGGCCGTTTTTGTAGCCTTTTTCTTTCATAAACGCCCGGAATCCTTCGACTTTTTCCTTGGTTTCCCCTTCTTTCAGATAAGGAAATCTGAAGTATTGGTAAAAATTAGGATAGGCACGGATGACAGAATCATTGCGAAGCAACTCCATCTTGAACATCTCCAAAGTGGTCTTTGGATCGCTAAACCTAGGGTGGGAAAACGTGTGGTTGGCGATTTTGTGGCCTGCTCTATCCCAAGAAGAAAGCACATATCTCCCTTTTTCATTATTCAAAGGCCCTACATTTGCAAAAAAAACCGCTTTGGCATCATGCTTTCTGAGGTTAGCGAGGATCATTTCATTCCACTCTTCCAATGTATGATTGGGCATATCACGGGTAGAGCCATCATCGAAAGTGAAGGAGACTTTGGGTTTGGCAGAGGAAGATTCCCTTTCAGACAAATTTTTTTTCGGATTTCCGCCTAAGTTTAGGGCTATAATCACACATAGGAAGAGGATAGTCTTGGTCATATTGGATTAAATTATTTTGGTCAAAATAAGGAATATGGGCTTTCGAATAAAGTAGGAGTTGATTCTTCATTAATCATACAAGTCGTGATGCGAGAATAATTATAGAAAAACAGTCTTACAATTTAAAAAAGATTCAATTGAATTTGACTGTCCATTATTCAAATGGAGAAATCACAGGTTTAAATTATAGGGCATGATTTTGTTGACTTCAAAAAGGGTCTTGGAAAATACCCTTCTGTAGATAAATTGTATATTTGAAAAAAAGGAGAACCACCGTTTCCCCAAAGGTCCTTACTCAACCAACAAATCAATCTCTTTTCGACCCAATAGATGAGAAACCTATTCATAATATTATTTGGATTATTGCTTTTTGCCACCTCCTGCCAATCCGGCGATAAGGAGATAAAAGAGGAAAATCCAGAACAGCCAAAGCCTAAAAAAGTCTCGATCGCCGAAATAGAGGACGGCATCAAAGCCTATATTGAGGCGGAGACAGCGACAAGTGACGGTTATTTTCATGTCAATGACGAGCGGGGAAATTTCCGGTTGAAGCTGGTACGTGTGCATACAGAATACCTCTCCAACCTTGGTCCAAAGAAGCATTTTGCCTGTGTGGATCTGGCAGATGAAAAAGGAGATGTCTATGATGTGGATTTTTTTATGGAAGGGGAACCCGGAAATATGAAGGTAACCGAGACTTCACTGCACAAATTGAACGGGAAACCTTTTTACACCTGGAAGCAGGTAGTGGATAAAACCTGGCGCAGGGTTCCGGTCGAAACCGCCTCGACAGATTTGCTTGGGGTAGTGGAGGGGCAGGATGAATTTGATTTTCATTATTATGCTAAGATTCCCAAAATCACCGGATCTGCCAAGATGTGGATTCCTATCGCCAAAAGTGACAGTTTTCAGACTGTGAAAGTGTCACGGATGGACCTTCCGGGAAAACACCGGATGTTGACAGAAAAGGGATTTGACAATACTATCCTCTATCTAGAGCTTGGCCCCGAAGACAGCGGCAAGGAAATAGATATTACCTACCAAGTAGCTCGAAAGGAAAAAGGACCTTATGATGCACTGGGGCCGATAGATGAGAAATACCTTCAACCAAATCTATTGATGCCGATAGGAGGAAGATTTGAAGAAATCGCGAAAGAAGCCATCAAAGGGAAGGAAAATGACAATAAATTGGTACAGGCAAGGGCGCTTTATGATTACATCATAGACAATATGCGCTACATGAAATTTGGGAAATATGGCCGGGGAGATTCCAATTATGCCTGTGATTCCAAGACCGGAAACTGTACAGAGTTCCATTCATTTTTTATCTCTCTGGCAAGGTCTATCGATATACCGGCGAGGTTTTCAATCGGCGCCTCAATACCGTCTGACAGGGATGAAGGGGGGATAGACGGCTATCATTGTTGGGCAGAATTCTATGCTGAAGGAAAGTGGTGGCCTGTCGATATCAGCGAGGGAAACAAGTACACAGCCCTTGCTACCTATTATTTTGGAAGACATCCTGCCAATAGAATTGAATTCAGTCAGGGCCGTGATTTGAAAGTAAGCCCAGGACCCTCGGGTGGTCCCATCAATTTTATGGCCTATCCCATCATGGAGATTGATGGTGCGCCGGCCTTTCCTGAAACGGTTTTTTCGTTTAACAGAAAATCTGAGTAGACTGAAAACAGAAGTGCCTGAAAAACCGGACACTCAGATCCGGTTTTCAGGCACTCATTTCTTTCAAAAAAATAAGACTTGAATCAAATTAATTCGTGGCAGTGGTATCTGCAGGATGCTCAGATGTAGAGTCTGTCGGATGCTCAGCGCCTTCTGTGGGATGTTCCGAATCTCCTTCATGTTGCTCGGCATTTTCCATAGTATCGGTTGATTCTTCACCTTCTTTTTTGCCTCCGCAAGAACTAAAGGAAGCCATAAACAGGAATCCAAGGGCTAAAGCCAAAAGTGTACTTGATTTCAATTTTTTTAACAAGGTCATAGTTTTTCTTTTTAATTGTTATTGGTGATTTATTTTGGCTTTTGGAATAGTAGCCAAATCAAATTTACAATTTTATTCCAAAAAAAACGCTTAAGATCCTTTTTGTTAAAGTTTTGGAAATCATTGGATTGAATTTGAACTTTTGGCTATCTAAGAGAAAATTCGATAAATCTGAGGTCATGTATGACTTTCCCATCAATCTACTTGTTGTTGACGACCCTTGTTGGCGTCGGTCCGGATATGCTGTTTTTGTCAAATTCTGCCTGGATTTCTTCCTGAACCGAAAAGAATGCATCCCACTAATGTCTAGGTGTGGCAAAAGGCCTGATAGCCAGAGTGACTATTCCGTCTCCTACTTTGAGCTTATTGACTGAAGGCGCGGGATCTTCTAACACAAACTGATTGGCTTTAAGTGTTTCCATGACCACATTTTTTGTTTTGACAACATCGCTGTCCGGCGCTGCGGGGGTGGTGATATCCACACGAAGGTTGCCAGGACGAGAATAATTTACAATCGTGCCATTGGAAAATGCTCCGTTGGCAAGGATCACCGTTTTGTTTCCTGGAGTCAAAAGGATGGTATTGAAAATCTGGATTTTGGTGACCAAGCCAGATATTTTGGCCTTTATACCTATGGCTATCGGAATTTGGCAAATCAGTAATTCATATCTTTTTTGAGGGGGTGATTCCTTGAAATGTCAAAAAATTATCCCGCAGTGAGAAGAAGGAATATAAGATTTCAATTTACCTTTTGGGATTAACCAATTCAGAAATTAACCAAGTTCAAAAAAACAGGCAAATGAGAGAATGTAATGTAAATACGTCCGGTGCAGCGGCTAGCTTATTTATTTTGATAGCTTGACCAAGTCCAGCCAAAACTCCTCTATTTTTTGGATAGCCTCCAAAAATTCTTCCATATCCAATGGCTTGGTGATATAGCTGTTGGCATAATTGAAGTAAGCAAGGTTGATGTCCTTTTGGGAGTCAGAAGTCGTCAGCATGATAATAGGTATGGTTCTGGTTTCATTATTTGACTTGATTTCCTTTAGAACCTCATGTCCGTTTTTGATGGGCAAATTGATGTCCAACAATACTAGATCAGGTCTTTCCACGTTTTCGAATTTTCCCCTCTTAAAAAGAAAATTCAGAGCTTCTTCCCCGTTTTTGACCACACTTAACTGCGTTGGGATTTTACTTTCTTCAAAAGCTTCGGTAGTCAAAAGAATATCGCCTTCATTATCCTCAACGAGTAAAATGTGCATTTTTTTCATAAATCAGTAGGTTATGGTAATGGTAAAAATTCCTTTTATGATTGTACGCCTTCTTGCAACCAACCAAATATAATAAGGCTTGAAGTTCAATTAAATCTGCTGTGGACTATCGACGATTATCCGCATCAAAAGAGATTCAAAATAAACTTAGTGGCATCATAGCGGATAATCATAATTCCTTTTATTTGGGCAATGTAAAATGGAAAGTTGTACCGGTCCCCTTTTTAGAATCAAGCCATATTTTGCCATTCCAGCTCTCAATGTTTTTTTTGACAATAGCCAATCCCATGCCAGTTCCGGTATACGCGTCTTTGTTATGCAATCTTTGAAAAATGATGAAAATTTTATCGAAGGATTCTTTTTCTATTCCCAGACCATTGTCTTTAATAGAAAATAGCCAATAATCGTCTTTTTCTTCTACTGTAAATGAAACTACCGGAGGGACAAATGGTTTTGAATATTTTAAAGCATTGTCCAATAGGTTATATATGGTTTGCTCCAAAGGAGCTTTGAATGCCACTACTGTCGGCAGGGAATCAAATTTTATCGAACCGCCATTGTCGGCAAGTAGCCTTTTTCTTAGGCTTAGATAATTTTCGATCATTTCCTTTAGGTTTATTTGCTCTCTGTCTGATTCCGGTTTTCCCGCTCTGGAATATTCCAATAGATCACGGATAATCTGCTTCATCCGCTTGGCCCCGTCCGTTGCAAAATCAATGTAGGTATGGGCTTTCTCATCTAACAAGTGCCCATATTTTCTGTCAAGCTGGGTCATAAAACTTGACACCATTCTCAAGGGTTCTTGCAAATCGTGTGAGGCAACAAATGCAAACTGCTCCAGTTCAGAATTCGAAAATTCCAATTCCTTTGCTCGTTTTTCAAGTTCCTGATTTAGATTTTTGAGAGATTCTTCATACTCCTTTTGGTGGGTGATGTCAGTGATCGCACCTACCATCCTGACGGCTTTTCCGTCACTGTCCCTGATAATCACACCTCTGTCAATCACTGTCCTGTATCCCAGGTTTTCATTGTTGATTCTGTATTCATGGATCCAATTTTTGATATTGGGATCCTCGATAGCTGAATTAACGCTTGAAATAATGTCATCAAGGTCATCAGGATGGAATCTATCAGTCCAGAAATTATCCTTATGCAAGGCATATTTAACCTCCCCTCCGAGGAGTTTTTCGAAGCCTTTGCCCCGGTAGAGGTTTCCATTATGAATGTCCCAATCCCAAATGGCATCGTCAGTGACTTCGGTGACTTTTTCAAATCTTTCATTAGAAAGCCTGATTTGTTCATCGGCCACTTTCCTTATGCTTATGTCTTTAAAATAGACCGAAAGCCCATCGTCCGACGGATAAATATTGGTTTCTATCCATTTGTCGATCTTTGGTGAATATTCCTCAAATTGAACGGACTTGCCGTTTTCCATGGCCCAAATTCCTTCTTTGTAGAATTCAGTACCAATGGATTCAGGGAAAGCAAGCCAGTAGTTTTTTCCGATGGTTTCAGTCCTTCTTTTCTCAACAAGTATTTCCGCCCTGTTATTCCAATAAGTGATGACCCAATCTTTATCGACTGTAAAAAAGCCGTCATCAATGCTTTCCAAAATAATTTCTTTTTCTTTCAAGGTGGCCAAGAGTGTTTCCTCAGCCAATTTTCGGGAAGTAATGTCAAAACTGATGGCTAGGTATTGGAAGGGTTTGCCGTCAGCGCCGATAAATGGAACAATCGTGGTATCTACCCAATTAAAGGACTTGTCCTTTGCCTTGTTTTTGATTTCTCCCCGCCATACTTTTCCTGATGAAATGGTGTCCCAAAAGGTCGTGAAAAAATCTTTGGAATGAAATCCTGAATTGACCACCCGATGTGTAGATCCTATAATTTCCTCTTTACTGTATTTGGAGATTTCACAGAAATTATCATTTACAGAGAGAATCACGCCCTTTTCATCCGTAATGGCTATGATGGCAGACTGGTCCAGGGCAAACTTGTAACTTTCCAAAGAATGCAAACTCTCTTTCAGGTTAATTTCTGCCACTTTCAATTGCTGGATATCCTGAAAACTACCAAAAACCCTTACACATTTTCCGTTTTCAAAAACCGGTTTTCCGATTGTTCTGACCCATTTCAGATTTCCTTTGTCCGTAATAATCCGTAATTCCTCATCCCAAGGAATGCCTTTTTCGATGCAACCCTTTACTCTTTGTTGGATGGTATCCTGGTCATATCCTGTCACAAAACCGGCCATCCCTTTGGACAGCGTCGGTTCAAAATCCTTCCCAACTTCACGTATTTCTTTGGTCGTATCAGACCAATAGACGGTGTCTTGTACAAGGTCAATTTCCCAACTCCCTACTTTTGCCAATTTTGAGGAATCATCAAGGAGCAGTTGAAGTTTTTTCAACCTTGTGACATTTTTAGCGACGGCATACATCAAATCCCCACCTTCGGCGGAACCGCAGGTCCATGAAAGCCAAATGATCTGTCCTGATTTAGTAATGTATCTATTTTCAAAATTGACGACTGTTTCCCCTTGTCTAAGTTTCAGGAATTCAGCAGCAGACATCTCCCGGTCTTGGAAGTGTACCAACTTCGCATAATGAAGACCGTATGTCTCCTCCTCCGAATAGCCTAACAGTGCGTTGCCTGCCGCGTTCATTTTCCGGAAACAACCATCGAAATCGACGAGACAAATGATATCAGGGGCAAATGAAAAAAAATGGTCCAGGTCATTTTCCAACCTCTTCCTTTTGATTTCTGATCCTAGGAATGTTTCGAGATTTTTGAATAATTCGAGAAAGAAAGAAAACTTGCTTTTGATCTTCTTGATACCAACGACAATAACACCAATTAATACACCATTATGTGACAACGGGATTCCAATCAGTGAATTAAGGCCGGATTTAGTTAAAGCATTTTTTCTTACAAATGTGTTTTCACCGGCGGTCCCATCGTAAATTTCAATTTTGCCCTGTACCCAAACTCTTCCGGGAAGGCCTTCTCCCAACTTTAATTCTGTCACCTCCGGGCTTAATTCATAAAAATCTTTTCCTGCTTGGTCCAGGGAATATTTTGCCGCCATATGGAGCTTGGTCTTGGCAAAATCTTGAAGCCAGATTTCGGCGAAGCTGAAATCCCCAAACTCAGCCAATTTCTCTACAACAAATTCCAAACAGGGTTTCAGTTGCTCCTCCTTGTTGAAATACAAGCTGATGTCGCTGAATAATTGCTTTTCCAGTTCTTGGTTTTTTTGGAGGGTAATATCACGCTCAATCGCAATCCAATGTGTATACCATCCTGTTTCATCTGCTACAGGGGAGACAGTGAAGTTATTCCAAAAAGGATCCCCGTTTTTCTTATAATTGATGGTGGTGACTTCGTATGTTTCCCATTTTCGCATCGCTTCCCCAAGCTTCGCCAATTCAGCGAAATTTGATTTGGGGCCTTGGAGCATCCGGGGTGTTTTTCCGATAACTTCCTCGGCCTCATATCCAGTCATTTTGGTAAAGGCTTCGTTGACAAAGATTATTCTTGGGCCTGGCATACCCGTTGGTTCCGCTTCTGTGATCAATACTGAGTCCTTGGTGTTGGTAATCACACTTTCAATCAGTTTTAACCTTTGTTCCTCAGATTTGCGGAGGGTAATGTCTTGGACCGTTCCTTGGTATACCAATGTTTGGTTTTGGGGATCTCTTTCGATACTGATCACCTGATGGATCCACTTGGTATTTCCGTTCTGTAACAAAATACGGTGCTCGAAATCAAGCTCACTGTTCACTGCTGTTGAAGATCCTTCCCAATTGAAATTTTGTCGGTCTTTTGGATGGATGAAATCGAGAAAGGTATCGAAGCGGGGTTGAAAGGCCGTTTTGTCCAATCCCAAAATGCTGTAAACTTCATCCGACCATTCCATAGAATTCAAATCTGCATGTAGGTACCAATATCCTATTTTGGCTATCTTTTGTGCTTTTCTGAGCCTGGATTCACTTTCGGTAAGCTTGGCCTGTGCTACTTCCCGGAGTGTTACATCCAAAAAGACAGCGATGATGCAAGCTTTACCCAAATACTCGGTTTTATTTCCTGAGAGTTCCACACTGATCAGTTCTCCGTTCTTTTTTTTGTGGGTGGTGATGCCAAACCCCAAACTTTCTAACCCTTTATCTTGGTTCACTGAATTGAATGTAGCGTCGTATTCTTTTGCTTGGAGATCAATGATGGTCATGTTCAGAAATTCGGCGGAGGAATAGCCGTATTGCTGTATGGCGCTTGAGTTGATATCAATAATCTCAAAAGTATCAGCGTCGTATATGCATTTGGGTAAGGGACTGCTATTGAATAAGGATCGGTATTTTTCTTCTGAATTTTTGAGTTGGATTTCAGCTGTTTTTTTTTCAGATCCATCCCGAGCGATGGCATAGACAATGTTATCTTTCTTGTCATGCTTTATTGACCAGATCAATGGAACCAATCTTCCATCTTTTTTGATTAGCCTGTTTTCGAAAAAAGTCTTTTCTTCTCCTGCGACAGCTTCAACTGAAACCAGGAAGGTTTTTTCCAAATCCCCTTCGAAAACATAATCTAAAGCATTCTTGCCGATTAGCTCTTCGGGATTATATCCCAAAATCTTCTCAGCTGCTGCACTGACTTTGATAAAACGCCCATCCATGTCAAAAGTGCAGATCAGGTCCAAAGAAGCATCCATGATTTTGTTCAGACTCTCTGCTTCTTTTTCTTTTGCTTGTTTTTCCTTATCGGCTTCTAAGTACATCCTTCGCAATTCCAATAATCTGATGGCCTGATTGGCAAGGATCTGAAGTGTTTGGATCTGGATTTCATTCAGTTTTTTTGGATGGTCGTCCATCACGCTGAGTGCTCCCAGAGGTGTACCATTGGGAGAAACCAATGCAACTGCCGCATAAAATGCAATATGTGGAAAAGAAGTTACGAAGGAGTTGTCCTTGAACCGATCGTCTTTGCTGGTGTCTTCGACAATAAAAACATGGTCAGGTTCTTGTATGGCATACACACAAAATGAGGTGTCCAACGATGATTCAGTCAGATCTATGCCATGGTGTGATTTGAACCATTGCCTGTCTTTTGCCACAAAGCTGATCAAAGCCATTTTTGTCTGACAGATTTCTGCAGCAATCTTTGTCAGGGAATCAAAGTCCGTCTCCTCGCTTGTCCCGATGATGTGATAGGCTTCAAGTTCATTTAGCCTTGCTTTCTCAGTTTTTGAGATTTCCATAAATTTACTTGCGAAAAAAGTATGTTAACAATACCCGATTGTTCTTCTTATTTACAAATTAATGAAATGTTTTCCCAAGTTTTAACAAATTAGGAATAAACATCAGGTAATTCAGAATAAAAGCTTATCCTGTCTTAAAGGGGAATCCTTACAATAGAGAATTACCATTCATATCCAGGTGTTTTGGGATGGTCTTTACTTCTTGACAATATTGATACCAATGGATAAGGTTACCCATAAACAACCCAAAATTTTCAGCTTTCGGGTTCTGGGTTCAGTTGTTTTTATTTCCTGAGATTTGATTGGAGTTCCCCTTCTAGTTCCATCAGAAAGCTGTCAATCGTGCCCGGCTTGACATGGGGCATCACCACGATTTTGTGCCATTCAGGTTCAAATTCATAGGAATTGGCTACGAGGTAATATTTGTATGCCAACTCTTTGGATAGATATTTTGCCTTGATGGCGATGATATTGAGGTAGGGATTTCTGAAATATTCCACACTTATTCTCTCCAAGCGCTTGCAGATCCGTTCGGTTTGGTCGCATAGGGTTTCCATCTTATACTTCCATCCTTCCGAACCGTGAATCTGTAAAACCATCCACATGGATATCGCATTTGCCCCGGAGCGGCTGCCGCTGACGGTATAATCTTTACCTGGGATATATTGTGCTTCTTCGGTTTTGACATAATCGAAGTAGCCTTTTCGGATCAGGAAAAGCCCTGTTCCGTATGGTGTCTGCAGCATTTTGTGCCCATCAGCCGTGATGGAATTCATGTAGGGATTTTGGAAAGTAAACCTACTCATCGGATTGGTAAATGGGTAGATAAAACCGCCGTAAGCTGCGTCCACGTGGATTTTGAATGGGACATTCATGTTGGTGAAGTAATCGCCAAGCATGTCGATATCATCCACGGAGCCAAACATCGTAGTAGAAAGATTGGCGATGACGATGAAATATTTGATCCCTTCTTCCAAGGCAACGTTTATTTTGGACTCCAAAGATTTCTTGGAGATCATCCTGGTTTCCTGATCCACTTCGAGGATGATGCTTGTCAGGTTGAGCAGGTTGGCACCTTTAGGCATGGAATAATGGGAATCCTGAGAATAAACGAGGCCGATTTCTCCAATCCTAGCTTGATATTCCTTTTTGAAAAGATTCCTGTAAATCCACATGGCCTGAATATTGGCTTCCGTACCGCCGGTGGCCACATAGCCGTCCTGTTGGTTTGGGTCACCGTTGAGGATTTCTTCCGCCACCAGTCGGATCAGGTCTCTTTCGATTTTTTGGGTTCCCGCAAAAATCTCCAAAACAGATTTTTCGCTCAGTGTATGCACACCGATATGATTCGGGTTTCGGACCATGGCAGACATATAGGGTGCGTCCTTTAGAAAAGGTGCATCGGGATAAAACTCAGCGGTATCGAGGTATGTCCCGGGAATTCCAAGAATAGGATGGTCGCCTCTGTAGTCAAGGTTTTGTGCAAGGGCATTGAATATGGTTTCTTTGAGTTGTTCGTGTGATTGTTTTTTCCAATACATGGTAAGAGATATTAAATGTGAAAAGAGATCAATTCCAAATTTTCCAGGCCGCTTCAGCCTGAAGTTGGAGCATTTCCAATCCATTTTTTACCAATGCACCGCGCGCTTCTAATGATCTCATCAAAAAAGTTTTTTCAGGATTGTACACCAAGTCATAGACTTTGTGCATTCCGGTAATGTATTCGGGATTTATTTCCGGCATTTCTTCGGTTTTGGGATAGGTACCGAGAGGCGTTGTATTGATGATGAGGTGGTGGTTTTCTAAGATTGATGGGTTCACTGGCAAATCTCGGTAAGTGATCCAACCGGGATTTTCGGATTGATTTCTGGATACCATTTTAAAGGAAATTCCCAGATCTTTCAATACTTGTACCACTGCTTTGGATGCGCCTCCTGTTCCCAAGACCAAAGCTTTCGGCCTGCTTTCTCCAAGAAATGATTCTAAAGATTGCCTGAATCCGATGTAGTCTGTATTGTAGCCTTTGAGTTTTCCTTCTTTGATTTGGATGCAATTGACAGCGCCGATTTTTTGGCAGGCAGGATCCAGTTCGTCTAAAAGGGGGATGATTTTTTCTTTGTAAGGAATGGTTACATTGATTCCTTCCAGCTGTGGGTTTTTAGATAGAATATTGGGAAAAAGGGAAACATCGGAGATTTCATACAAATCGTATTGACAGTCAGTAATGATTTCCCTTTCAAATTTTGAAGTGAAATACTTCTTCGAAAAGGAGTGGGTCAAAGGATATCCTATCAATCCGAATTTTCTCATGATCGTTTCAGGTAATTGGCAGTTCTTTCGATTCCCAAAACCAAAAGTATTCCGAACAAAAATGCCAATACCGCAAAAAGGATCAGCGGTTCCTGTCCTGTTACTTCCGTGTAATGTTGAGGCATGATGTTTTCGGTAAGGAATGGTTTTTGTTCTCCCGAGGAGGACATCCGGTAAGAAAGGACTTCCTTCCATGGCCAGATTTTATTGAGCGAACCCAGCATAAAACCGGAGAGAACTGCAATGGTTACCCCATGGTAATGCTTCAATAACCAAGATATCAACCTGCTGAAAGAAAGTAATCCAACCACGCAGCCTGAACCAAACAATGCGATGATGAGCAGGTCTCTGTCGTTGACAGCACCCAAGATTCTTTCATATTGTCCCATCACCAAAAGCAAAAAGCTTCCTGAGATTCCTGGCAATATCATCGCACAGATCGCTATGGCTCCTGCCACAAAAGTGAACCAAAGTGTATCGGGAGTGGTAGTAGGCGGCAAGCCTGTGATCCAATAGGCAGCTAAGGTTCCTATGATCAGGGATAGGAACACCATCAAGTTCCACCTTTTGATGTCCCGAAGAATGATGACAGCAGAAATGATGATCAGCCCGCAAAAAAAAGACCATAAAGGAATCGGATGGTAATCCATCAGGTAGGTTATTACCTTGGACAGGGAGAAAATGCTTGTCAGGATTCCCGCTAGAAGGGTAAATAGAAAACTCCCATTGATATGGTCCCAAAAGTTCTTTATTTCAAATTTGAACAGAAATCCCAGGGCGGTTTTATCAATGGATTTGATGCTGTCAAGAAGTTTTTGGTAAATGCCTGCAATCAAGGCAATAGACCCTCCCGATACCCCGGGTACGACATCAGCCGCTCCCATTGACATTCCCTTAAGGAAGGTTAAAATGTAATCTTTGAGATAGTTCATGTTTGGTCAAAAAAAGGACTGCCCCTTCGATAGGGCAGTCCAAAAATAGTATTACATGAGGTGTGCTCCTAAGAAATGGTCGAAAGTATCGCCTCTTAGTCCCAATCGGATGGTCTCAAGCGGGATGAGTTCATTTGGGGCGATATTGCCTAGATTGACATTGGCACCCAAGAGTTTTACAAACCAAACCTGCTGCTCTTTTTGGGGAGCTTCCCAGATGATCCTGTCTTCGGGGATCTTGGTCAGGATTTCTTCTACGAGTCCCTGTCTTACTTCACCGGATTCTCTGAATAATCCCACGTTTCCCCCTTCTCTTGCTTCGCCGATGACTTTCCATGAACCTGCATCGAGTTCACTTTGCATCTGCTCAATCCATTTGTAAGGAGGGATGATTTTAGCGGCATCTTTTGAACCCACCTCAGACAAGACAGTGACATCTTTTGAGAGGATTTGAATGTATTCACATTTTTTGGCGTGGTTCAGACTGATAGAACCGTCAGAAACCTCTACGAAAGTCAGGTCAAATTTTTCCAAAACCCTTCTATAATCGTCAAATTGTCCTCTGATGACAAATGCTTCAAACAAAGTACCCCCCAAGTAAACAGGAATTCCTGCGTCTTTATAAATCTGGATTTTTTGGGCAAGATTTTTTGTGAGGTAAGAGGTAGCCCAGCCTAATTTGACAATGTCAACATATTCACTATTGGCCTCTACAAAGTTTTCTACTTCTTTGATGCCCAAGCCTTTGTCCATAACCATAGTAAACCCCGTAGTACGCGGTTTTTCAGTTCGTACAGGCAGATTCTTCAGAACGTAATTCATTAAGTTCGAATTTCAGGTAATTAATTGTTTAGATTGGATGAAGTATCTGCATCCTTATATTGGGAGATGATTTTGAAAATAGCCTTTTGATGTTTGATTTCAGGCATCAAATCGTACAACAGTGTGTGTCTCCCAAAGTCCAAAGTTAATGCATTTTCCAAATATGAAAAGGCTTCCTTGTATTTAGCTGATTTGAGCAGATAGACTACTAATCTGTAGTATAATTCTGACTCTTCAGGAAGCTCTTCAATCCCTTCTTTGACCACGTCTTCGGCCTCTTCGAACCTGTTTTGGTCAAAATAAATGATAGATAGATTGACGTAGGTTTCGATGATCCCAGGTTCGAGGGTAATGGCTTCTTCATAGGCTTCAGAACTCGCCTGAAGATTGCCGAGGTTGTATTCTGCATCAGCTAAGCCTACCCAGTAAGTGGCGTTTTCTTCGGTGAGCTTGATGGCTTTTTTGAAATAATGGATTGCCTCAAAGAATTTTTCTTTTTTGAGCATGCACATCCCCAACCCAAACCATGCGTCGTCGTATTCAGGATCAAGTTTGGCTGATTTCTTGAAATTTTTGAAAGCAAGGTCTATCTGATTCAGTTTTTCATG
>Ga0209591_10002883_pt1 | contig 20320 bp, 10 predicted proteins | sample MAT01_FD_187207 | JGI IMG/M metagenome (GOLD analysis project Ga0209591, IMG submission 187207) | Freshwater microbial communities from Lake Fryxell liftoff mats and glacier meltwater in Antarctica - MAT-01 (SPAdes) (version 2) | ecosystem: Environmental > Aquatic > Freshwater > Ice > Liftoff... | reverse complement strand
AAAATAAATGAACCTAATTTATCCAATGAAGCAAAGTATGCTTTACCATTATTCATTTCGGTAAACTCTTGCACAAAGTTTTGCAAATACGGATCAGATGCAATCATGAAAGTGGTGATCGGAATTTTTAATTTTTTACATTGAGCTGCAAGGTTGATGCATCGATTTACAACTTTACGATCGAGCCCAAAACTATTTTTATAATACTGTTTTCCAATTTTTAAACAAGTTGGTTTGCCATCGGTGATCATAAAAATTTGCTTGTTAGGGTTCTTTCTTCGTCTTAACAAGTCCATCGCAAGTTCAAGCCCAGCAACTGTATTGGTATGAAAAGGACCTACTTGCAAATAGGGTAAATCTTTAATTTCTATACTCCATGCATCATTGCCAAATACTACAATATCAATAGTGTCTTTAGGATATTTAGTAGTAATTAATTCACTCAAAGCCATTGCTACTTTTTTTGCAGGAGTAATTCTATCTTCTCCGTACAATATCATTGAATGAGAAATATCGATCATTAAAACAGTAGAAGTTTGTGTTTTAAAATCGCTTTCTCTTATTTGCAAATCATCTTCATGCATTGAGAACTGTTCAACTCCCCTATTAATTTGTGCGTTTCTTATGCTTTCGGTAAAGTCAATTTGCTCTAGCATATCTCCAAACTGAAAAGGACGAGTATCTGAATTAACCTCATCTCCTTGTCCTGGCTTGAATGTTTGGTGATTACCTTGTCGTGATTTTTTTAATTTCCCAAAAATTTCTTCGAGACTTTTTTTGCGAATAGTTTGTTCCGATTTTCCAGTGATCTTGAAAGAGCCGTCTGCTTCATTTTCTTTCATGTAACCATTACTCTTCAAATCTTCAATAAAATCTCCCATCCCATATTCTTTGGTGGTAAATTTATATTGTTTATCTAGTTCATTCATCCAGCTTAGAGCTTCGGAAGCATCTCCATTGGTATAACCTAGCAATTGCATAAAAATATCTAGCAATTGTTCGAATTTTGATTTCCCGTTTTCATTAGGATTAAATTGAAAGAAACTGTGTCCGAGCATACTTGTAAATTACTTAATTTCTGACCAACTAACTATTAACAATATAAAAAGATAATGGTTCATAGTTGATTGGTTCAATTAAGCCCCAAACAAACTACAAACCATCAAGTGTTAACAAATACGATCTATTTAATAGTATCTTTCGGTGCCATTAGCTTTCCTGGAATAACTAAAGCAGGATTATAAATGGTTTTCATTTTTTCCATTCCATCCATATAACTTTCTGACATTCTTTTTTCATCTTCCATATTATCGGCTTTTAAGCCAGTTAAAGAATTATAGAACTTTATTTGTTGCTGTAAATCCTTTTTAACAGAAGTTGATACTTTTTCTATTAAACTTTTAGCATCTGATAAATAACATGCTTCGAGGAACATTAATGAATTTCTATTGTGCATATTGCCCCTACTGGCCATTCCGTAAGCAAAGTTTTCTTCGAGCATCATTTTATCTACTTTCTCTAAAACTTTACGAGCCTCTTCTTTTCTACCATTATTTGCTAAATCAATTGCTAAATCTGCATAGGCAGAACGAATACTATTAAGGTGTCTACGATTTTCTTCATCATAATAAACTCCTTTTATATCTGCATTACCTGCTGCAAAAACGTTTAATGCTCTTTCTTTCATCCAATCTGCATTAACTCTTGAATTTTCTACAGGTACTAAGCGATAACTTAATCCATCTCTACGTAGGTACTGATCGAATCCTAAATCAACTTGTGCATTAGTGAAATAAATTGGACGACTCCATTTTGCTGCTGCAATAATATTAAGCACAGCCATATCATTTTTAAGCATAGATGTTTTAGGCAATTCAAAACGCATTTCAGGTACTACGCTATCAGTTATGTTTACAGTTTTATTAGCTAAAACAGCGTTCTTATCAACAGGCACAGCAAACTTACGCACTGGGAAAGTGCTTAGCAATTCGCCATTACCTCTGTCTTCCATTTTAGTAGGATCATCGCTACCTACATAATTTTTCATTAGATCTAATAAATCGTAATAACGATCTTCTGGAATTCCAGGCTTGGCGCGATAAAGTGCATAGTCGCGCTTACCACCTTCAATTTGTTCGGCAGTCCAAATTACATCTATAGGCGCACTCTGATTTACTTTATAACGTAATTCATTAATGTACCAATCGATTCCTAATAAACTATAATTGATTACTCTTATATCGGGTCTAATTCCTTCTACTTCCTGAGCATACCAAAGTGGGTAAGTATCATTATCTCCAAAAGTAAATAGCACAGCATTTGGGGCACAGCTTTCTAAATAGTTTTTAGCCAAATCGCGCGACAATACTTTTTTACTTCTATCGTGATCATCCCATTCTTGTTGAGCCATAATTGTTGGAACAGCCAATAAACAAATAACTGTAGCCAATGGTGCTGCAATATTTGCTGATAGCTTTTTCTGTAAAAATGAAGCTACTCCAAGAACTCCTAAACCGATCCATACTGCAAACGCATAAAAGCTACCTACATAAGCGTAGTCACGCTCACGAGGTTGGTTACCGGCTTGATTTAAGTAAAGAACAATTGCAAAACCAGTAAAAAAGAACATTAAGAAATTGGTAAAAGCATCATCTCCTTTTCTTTTAAATTGATAGAACATACCGATCAATCCAAGAATTAAAGGAAGTGCAAACAACTTATTATTTGCTTTATTATTTTTAAGAGAATCGGGCATATTGCTCTGATCGCCTAGCATTAAATTATCTAAGAATGAAATTCCAGTTTGCCAGTTGCCATCTCTAACATTGCCGGTGTACACACCTTGTAAATCGTTTTGTTTACCAGCAAAATTCCACATAAAATATCGCAAGTACATCCAGTAAATCTGATACCCAACAAAGAACTTAACGTTATCGGCCTGATTAGGTGCACGATCGTAAGTGCCATCTTTTAATTTTGGAATTTGCAAAAATGAAGAATAATAATATGCATGGTATTGATCATCACTTGCATCCCAAACTCTAGGGAAAACCATTTTATCATCCGCAGCATAAACGTATTTTTTGTCCTGTCCTTGTTCAATGTATTTATCTTTCGATTTTTGATAACGCATTCCGGTACTCTTTAAATCAACTGGATTTGCAGTAAATTTTTGACCGTACAATAATGGGAAATCACCATATTGTTCGCGACCAAGATATCCAACTAAACTTATTGGATTATCAACGTTGTACATATCTACTGATGGGTTAGCACTACTACGAATCATGGTAGTTAAGTAAGTGCTGTAACCAATAAACATAAATGCAATACACCAAATAGATAAAGTAAGATAATGCCAAGATTTTTTAGCAGCAATTTTTAATCCGTACCAAATTGCACCTGCAATTAATAAAAAGAAGAAAGCAAAACCGTAGAAGAATGGCATTCCTCCAGCGTTTACAAACCATCTATCAAAAGTGCCAGCCATTTTAATGGAGTACTGAATTATGCCAACTTGTACAATTCCAGTTACTAAACAACCAATTATAAAAAAGATGTACACTCCACCAAAAAATGCTTTTTCGTTTGGTCTAATTTTTTCTATTATAAATAACAATGCAATACCAATTACTGTTGCTAAAATCATCAACCCTCCAACAGTACTATCCATTGGAACATTATCTGTTGCTTCTGCAGCAGCACTAATCAATGCAGCTATAAAAGCTAAAACACCTCCAATTACTGCTAGTTTTATAAACCAACTACGAATTAAGGTATAATTGAATGTTGATCTTTTACGGAAATAATACACCATTACAATTGCTGGAATTGTTAATAGGTTTAGTAAGTGAACACCTATTGAAAGTCCCATCATGAAAAAGATAAAAACAATCCACTTATCTGCACCTGGTTCATCTGCTTGATGTTCCCATTTAAGAATAGCCCAAAAAACGATTGCTGTAAAAAAACTAGATAATGCATATACTTCACCTTCTACAGCACTATACCAGAAAGAATCACTAAATGTATAAGCAAGTGCACCAACAACTCCAGCTCCCATTATGCTCCATAACTGATATAACGAAATACTTTCTGAAGCATTCACTTTCATTAGCCTACGCGCAAAATGGGTGATAGTCCAAAACAAAAATAAAATAGTGAAACTACTAGCCAAAGCACTCATGATATTAACTGCACGAGCTGCATTTAAAGGATTATCGCCAAACAAAATGATGAAAACCCTACCTAAAATAACAAATAAGGGTGCTCCTGGAGGGTGAGGAATTTGTAGTTTGTAACAGCTACTTACAAATTCACCGCAATCCCAGAAACTTCCACCAGATTCGGCAGTAAGAATATATACGGTACTGGCTATTAAAAATACCACCCAACCCGTAATGTTATTGATCTTTTTAAATTGCATATTTGCTTTGGTTTTTAAGACGGGCAAACATAGTTTATTATAGCTAAAAATTGAAAAACTAAGGCAGCTTTAAATGGATTTAAGAAAGTTTTAGAGAATTTGGCCCATTGACCAATGACTAATGCCCAATGACTAATGCCGAATTTCGCCCTTACCTTTGCACCCGATGGAAAAAAAGCAGACAGTTGCATTTCATACTTTGGGTTGTAAACTCAATTTTTCGGAAACTTCTACCATATCTAGAATAATGGAAAAAGAAGGATTTGAGAAAAGAGATTTTACCGATTTGGCAGATGTATATATAATTAACACCTGTTCGGTTACTGATAATGCCGATAAAGAATGCAGACAATTAGTTAGAAGAATTCAACGAAAATCGCCAGAAAGTTTTGTGGTTATTACTGGATGTTATGCTCAATTAAAACCAAAAGAGATTTCGGAAATTCCGGGTGTTGACCTAGTTTTAGGTGCTGCAGAAAAATTCAATATCGCTCATCATATCAATGAATTAGTAAAAACCACCGATGCTGCAAAAATTTGTAGTTGTGATATTGAAGAAGTAAGTGGTTTTAATGCTTCATTTTCTCAGAACGACAGAACAAGAACATTTTTAAAAGTGCAGGATGGCTGCGATTATAATTGTTCGTTTTGTACCATTCCAATGGCAAGAGGAAAAAGCAGAAGTGATAGTATAAAAAACGTACTAACTCATGCAACAAATTTGGCAGCAGATGGAGTTAAAGAAATTGTATTGACCGGCGTAAACTTGGGCGACTTTGGCAAAGGGCCAGATGGAGATTTGAAGTATGAAGAAAATTTTACAGGATTAGTAAAAGCATTGGATGAAATAAAAGGAATAGATCGGTTTAGAATATCTTCTATTGAACCAAATTTACTAACGAATGAATTGATCGAATGGGTTGCTAATAGCGATCAGTTTATGCCGCATTTTCATATTCCATTACAGAGTGGATCCAATGATATATTGGCTATGATGAGAAGACGGTATAAACGTGAATTATATCAAGAGAGAGTTCAATTAATTAAAAAATTAATGCCTCATGCATCAATTGGTGTGGATGTAATTGTTGGATTTCCTGGAGAAACAGATGCTCACTTTAATGAAACATTTGAGTTTTTACATTCATTAGACGTTTCATATTTACATGTGTTTACTTATTCGGAAAGAGATGATACCAAGGCATTAGAATTTAAACCAATCGTTCCCATGCATATTAGGAATGAACGAAATAAAAAGTTGCGTAATTTATCATTTATGAAATTACAATACTTTACCAATCTGCATCAAGGGCAAACTAGAAAAGTATTGTTTGAAGCTTATAATAAAAATGGAATGATGGAAGGTTATACCGATAATTATATTCGCGTATCAACTCCTTACCGAAAAGAATGGGCCAATGAGTTGGTCAATTGGAAATTATAATTCTGCGTTCATCAAAGGAATTTGATTTACTAAATCGTAAAATGTTTTAGTAATAGTAAAAGCTTTTATTGCGTCTACATGATTGTGATGATGTAAGTCGGTACCAATTAATTTAAAATAGCCTTCTTTAAGCATATTCATAGCCACCTTTCTTACGGGCACACCATAATAACCGCTTAAAGAAAGTAAATTCAGTTGAAAAATACATCCCATTTCGAGCAACCTTTCATACTGTTGAAAGTTGTTATAATAAAAGCCATATCGCTCAGGATGTGCTAGTATTGGTTTGTAGCCTTGTATATTTAATTGAAAAATGGCGTTTTCAATATATGGTGATGGTGCAGCATACGACATTTCTATAAGCACATGTTTATTATCGCCTATGCACATTAAAGGTTTTTCATCGGCCAATAATTCCATAAAAGATTCATCTACCATATATTCTGCTGCAGCTTCTATTTGCAAATCTATTTCTGCTAAAACAAGCTCTTGTTTCATCCTTTCTAGAACAGGCAAAATTGTTTCGGGTGAATTATTATGTACACCTGTAAAAATATGAGGAGTTAAAATGCATTTTTGATAGCCCCACTCTTGCATTAACTGAAAATAGCCCAATGATTCTTCTATTGTTGCTGCTCCATCATCTAATCCGGGTAACATATGCGAATGCATATCAACCCCAATAAAAGAAAGGTCTCTTTTAATTCTTGAAGATTGAAATAATGATTTAAACATGAATAGTAATCATTAAACTGGAGACAAATATTCAGCCGGAAATTCAACCACCATTACTTGACCTAGACTTTGTAGTTGCACGTAAACTTTTTTCTTACTCCCTCGTAAAACAGTTCCTTCTCTATCCATAAATACGCCAAAGTTAATTCTAATTTTTTCGCCTTGCACAAATCCTTCATCAGAAATAAGTGATACCCGCGCATCTTTTTCGGATAGGTACATCTTTATATTATTTACTTCCTCATCTCTAATTACTGCAGGCTTTCCTAAATAATAAACAAAGTTTAATACACCATCTGTCATTAATACATTAGATCGCTCTGTTACATCTATTCTAACAAAAACGTAGGACTTAAAAAGTGGATCTTCAACTATTTTTTTACGATCAGACCATTGTCGTTCCACTTTTTGTAATGGGCACCAACTTTCGATACCTTTCTTAATTAATCGAGTATCAATTTTTTTTTCCCACCTTGGTTTAGTATAAACAGCATACCATTTTTTCTCTAGAACCTTTTCCATTTGCAAGCATTACTAATTACAATATTACAAAATCAAATTACTATTAATTGCGAACAATGGGGGATTTTGTTTTAGCAATTTCTTCAATAATTTTTACACTTACATCTATATGCATGTCTAATTTAAGTGATTTAAGCCATTCTTGATAGCGAATACCTTTATTTTTATCTGCATTGTTGTAAAACTTATCCTTATCTGCCTCTAAAGCAGATACTGATAAAGAATCTTTAAGTTTTAATAAAATATTGTTTTGGGTAACGGTAGTTAAAACTTGCTTTTGCTGGTCTTTGTATTTGTCCATCTTTAAATTAAGAGGAGCTTCCCCGTTTTTACTCAACCATTTTAAATTTCCTTGTAATAAGTTTAAGTTTGGATCAGCTAAAATTTTATCCTGCATTGTCTTACTAATAGTTGCAAGATCACTAGAACTATTTGATTGCCAAGTCTGATAGTCTGCTTTAGCAATTGAATCCCATGGTAAGGAATTAGGATTGTCTTTTTCCCTTATTTTTAAGTATTCATAAGAGTCAGGCATAATTACATCTGGCACTACTCCATTTAATTGTGTAGATCCTCCATTAACTCTGTAAAACTTTTGGAAAGTAAGAGTTACTGCACCATATTCGGTTCTTCCGCTATAAAAATCAATTGGCTTACCAAATGGTATTGGACGTTGAACAGTTCCTTTACCATATGTAGAAGTACTACCAATTATTATACCTCTTTTATAATCTTGAATTGCAGCAGCAAAAATTTCACTAGCTGAAGCGCTTAGTTCGTTAACTAACACAGTAAGTGGACCATCATATAAAACAGATTCATCGTTATCTCTCCATGTTCTATTATCTACTTTACCATCTTTTTCTTTTACTTGTACTACTGTTCCAGATTTAATAAATAATCCTACCATTTTTACTACTTCAACCAAAGAACCTCCACCATTATTTCTTAAATCAATTACAATGCCTTTTACATTTTCTGCTTTTAATTTTTTAACTTCTTTGGCTACATCTTCTGAACTACGAAATCCATTTTTATCTTCAAAATTGGCATAAAAATCAGGTAATGCTATATATCCTATTTTATCGTTTCCATTTTGAACAATTGCACTTCTTGCTAACCCTTCATCTTGTTCAATTTTTTCACGAATCATTGAGATGGTGCTGAAAGTACCATCTTGTTTTTTAAAAGTTAATCGAACTTCTGTGCCTTTATTTCCTCTAATTAATTTTACAGCATCTTCTGTAGCATAGCCACTCACGTCAACAGGTTCTTCACTTCCTTGTGCTACTTTAATGATTATATCGCCGGCTACAATTTTACCTGATTTCCAAGCCGGACCGCCAGTTACTATACTTGCAATTTTAATTCCATTATCATCTTGTTGCAACTGTGCTCCTATACCAAAAAATTGATTACTCATTCTTTCATCAAATCCTCTTTTTTCTATTGGAGGAAAATAGTCGGTATGAGGATCCATTAAATTAGTAACTACATTAATAAATACATTAAATCGCTGATCTTCTGTGAACGTTGTTTTAATTCTTGTAAAAGTACGATCCATCGTTTTTAACACTTTAGATCTTGCTTCAGCTTCTAAACTATCATCAGATTTTGCGATGTATCCTTCTTTACCTTTACTTTTTTCTCTCTCTTCTTGTAAATCAATATATCTCTCTAAAGAATATAATTTCATTTTTTTTCTCCAACGATCTTTTCTTTCTGCTTCACTTGTAGAAAAATTAATTTTATCGCCATCTAATTGAACAGTTTCATCAACTGTATAATCAAAAGGCTTCGATAATAATTCTTTATAAAATTGAGTAGCTTCTGTTACTCTTTTTTCATAATTAGCACTTACAGCAGGTTGAAATTGCAAAGTAGCTCCATGAATTTCATCATCAATTGTTGTTTCGTATTTTTTTAGTGCATTTATATCACTTTGTAAAAACAAAGTTTTATCGCCATCTAATTGGTCAATATAACTAGTAAAAACTTTTTTAGAAAAATCATCATTAATAGCTTTCGGACTAAAATGCTCTTGTTCTAACAATGCACCAACAGCATTTAGTAACCGTTGTTGAAGTGTTACCATTTCATTTGAACTACTAACACCAATAGTTCTAAACGCAAAAAATAATGCGCCAAATAATACAATAGCGGTGAGTACTAATCCTTTTCTTGTCTTCATAAATTGCTTCAATTTTTGCATGATCTTTCCAAAAATAACTTAAAAACACTTTAAACTAATATAATTAAAACCTATTAACAAAGCTTTTGAAATATGGTTTATAAAAAAAAATCACTATTTTTGCCACCCATAAAAACGGAGGGCGTAGCTCAGTTGGTTAGAGCGTCAGTTTGTGGATCTGAAGGCCGGGGGTTCGAGACCCCTCGTTCTCCCTTTATAAAACCTATAAGACTTTAGTTTTATGGGTTTTTAATTTTACAATATGAAATTGATCTATTTAATCCCTATTATTTCTGCTTTTATCGGCTGGTTTACAAATTGGATTGCAATTAAAATGTTATTTCATCCTAGGGAGCCCAAAATAATATTAGGCATTCGTTTTCAAGGAATTTTTCCAAAGCGACAACAGCAATTTGCCGAAAAACTAGGGAAATTAGTAAGTGAAGAATTGCTTTCTTTCGAAGATATTGAGTCTAAAATTAGCAATCCTGTAAATATTAGCAAGCTTATGCCTTTTGTTGAATCGCATATAGATCATTTTTTAAGGGTTAAGCTAGCGGAACAAATGCCAGTAATTAGCATGTTTATAGGAGATAAAACTATCAACCAGTTAAAAGAAGTATTTATTACTGAATTAACAGAACTTTTCCCAGTTATCATGAAGAATTATATGAATAATCTTCAGGAAGACCTTGATTTAGAAAAAATAGTTACCCAAAAAGTTGCAGGTTTCTCATCAGACAAACTCGAAAATATTTTAAATGTCATCATGGCCAAGGAATTTCGATTTGTAGAGATTATAGGTGGAGTTTTAGGATTTTTAATAGGCTTATTACAAGTATTATTAACCTTATTGACCTAGTCACCGACCAAAAAACAGGTTGTCATATTAGTTGGTCTCAACTTTATCCATTTAAAATTGTCTTCTTACCGTTTGTATAATGCAAATGCTGTTCAACCCTTAAATGGTGCAATTTTGCACCTATTAACAAAGTTTATTATGCGTAATTTTTTAGTTCTTATTAGTTTTTTAATGGTGTGTTTTACTACAAATGCCCAGTTTCCGGGTATGGGCGGACGCCCAGGTGGTGCAGCTGGAGCCAATCAAAACACCAATATTGGTCACTTTTATGGTAAAATACAGGATCCAAAAACCAAAAAAGGTGTTGAAGGTGTAACTGTTCAGCTAAAAGGCAACAAATTTGATACAGCAACCAAAAAAATGAAAGAAGTTACTTTGGGAACAATAATTACTAAATCAAATGGTGATTTTACTTTTGATAATTTGTCGTTATTCGGGAATTTCAAGCTTAAGTTAAGCGCAATTGGATATAAAACTATTGAACAAGCAATTACTTTTGGAATAAAATTTCCACAAGGGGGTGCTGCTCCTGATTTCTCTAAAATGATGGCGATGGCCGACAAAGACCTTGGTAATATTTTAATGGAAGAGGATGCCACTAATTTAGGAAATGTTACTGTTACGGCATCAAGTAAGCCTCAATTTGAATTAGGAATTGATAGAAAAATATTTAATGTAGACAAAAACTTAATGGGCGCGGGTGCAACTGCAACCGATTTAATGAGAAATATCCCAGCATTAAATGTTGATATTGATGGTAATGTAACATTAAGAAATGCAGCTCCTACCATTTTTATTGATGGCAGACCAACTACAATTACTCTTGATCAGATTCCTTCTGAAATTATAGATAAAGTAGAGTTAATCACCAATCCTTCTGCAAAATATGATGCTTCTGGTGGTAATGCTGGTATTTTAAATATTGTATTAAAGAAAAATAAAAAAACGGGTTACAACGGAGGAATTAGATCTGGAGTAGATTCACGCGGGATGCTCAATTTTGGTGGCGATATTAACCTTAGACAAAATAAAATAAATTTTACTGGAAGTGGAACTTATAACCAACGTAAATCTATTTCAGAAGGTATTACTGATAGAAACAATATTTTATCAGTTCCAAGTAATATATACAATGTACAAAACTCTACCAATACTGGTTATTTTGCTTTTTTTAGAGGTGGAATAGATTATTTTGTAGATAATAGAAATACTTTTTCAATTTCTGCAAATTACAACAGAGGAAAATTTGATAATAATCAAACACAAAAAGTTGATTCTACTATTAAAGGTGCTTTTTCTTCTTACAGCAATGTAAATACATTGACTTCTGCTAATTTTGAAAATCTAGGAACTCAGTTAAGCTTCAAACATAATTTTGAAAAAACAGGACATAATATTACTTCAGATTATAACTATAACAAAAGTAACAATAGTAATGAATCAAATATAAGTAACAACACTTTTAATACTAGTAACGTTCAGGTTGGCATACCAATTATTCAAAGAGGATTAGGAAATGGCAATACAATCAATCATACATTTCAAATAGATTATGAAAATCCATTAACAGATAATTCAAAGTTTGAAGCTGGCGGACGAGCAGCAATTCGCGATTTTGCTAACCTTTTAGACCAATTTCGCTTTTTCCCTTCTTCAGGTACTTTTGTACTTGTTCCTACAATAAGTAATAAATATAAATATACCGACCAAGTATATGCAGCTTATGGCACTTATAGTTTTAAAGTTAAAAAATGGAGTTACCAATTGGGATTACGCGCAGAAAGTTCTAATTACACCGGTACTTTATTAACTTCAAAGGGAATAGATTCAGCAAACTTTAAAGTTATTTATCCTTTGAGCTTATTTCCAAGTGCGTTTATAACTTATAAAATTAATGATAAGCAAGACTATCAAATTAACTATTCAAGAAGAATTAATAGACCAAACTTCTTTCAGTTAATGCCTTTCCCAGATTATACAGATCCGCAAAATATTAACATTGGAAATGCTGGATTAAGACCAGAATTTACCAACTCTTTCGAAATGTCGTGGAACAATGCGCATAAAAAGGGTTCTAACTTTTTAGCTACACTTTTTGCTAAATATTCAACCGATTTAATTACAAGATATGTTTATAGAGATAGGAATGATTTAGTTCCAACAGATAGCGCATTCTTTAGTACTTTTATAAATGCAAACAATGCATTTTCATTTGGACTAGAATTAACTGAAAAAACACAGATCAATAAATGGTGGGAATTAACAGTAAACTTAAACGTATTTAATTCTAGGATTAATGCAAGTATACCCGGACAACCAGATCTATCTCAAGAACAATGGAGCTTTTTCACTAAAATGAACAACACATTTAAAGTTGCAAAAACTTTATCTATTCAATTAAGCGGCGACTATCAAGGCAGAACTGTTCTACCACAAGGTGGTGGTGGTGGTAGAGGTGGTGGAATGATGTTTGGAGGAGGACCACAATCTGGAGCACAAGGATATAATTTACCAAGATACGGTGTAGATATAGCTATTAGAAAAGATTTTACTTTTAAAAAAGGAAGAACAGGTAACCTTACATTAAGCATGAATGATATATTTAGAACACAATTATCTCAAAACTTTTCTGAAAGTTCTTTCTTTAATCAAACCAACCAACGAAGAAGAGATCCTCAAGTTTTACGTTTGAATTTCAGTTACCGTTTTGGCAAGTTTGATGCTACATTATTTAAGAGAAAAAATACCAAAGCAGATCAGAGTGGTGGAATGGATATGATGCAGCAATAATTAATTTGCTAATATAAAATGAGATCCGGAATTGGCGAATAGCTTTTCCGGATTTTTTATTGATTTTTACCAGTGAGCATTGGCACAAAAGAAAATTCCTCAAAAGATTCTTCTAAAATAGAACCATCCAACAACTTATTAATACGCAACATTCGTTGAACTTCTCCTTCATCAACAGGAACAACCATACAACCTCCGGGTTTTAATTGCTCAATTAATTTAGGAGGAATAAAAGGAGCGGCTGCTGTAATAATTATTTTATCGAATGGCCCGTATGTAGGCAACCCAAGAAACCCATCGCCATAAAAGAATTTAATGTTAGGATATTGCTTTCTAAAAAAGAAAAACAACTTTTGTTCTTCGTACAATTTCTTCTGACGCTCAATAGTAAACACCGACTGAGCACCCATTTCGGCAAGAATAGTTGTTTGGTAAATACTACCCGTTCCGATTTCTAAAACCTTATCTCCTTTTTTAACTCGTAACAATTGGGTTTGATATGCAACAGTGTAAGGATGAGAAATGGTTTGATCTGCAGCAATAGGGAACGCCTTATTTTCATAAGCAATTTTATCGAATGCAGAATCTAAAAAATAATGCCGAGGTATTTTATTCATTGCTTCTAATACACCTTCATCACTAATTCCTTTCTCCCGTAAAATATCAATTAAAATACGGCGCATTCCTTTATGCTGAAAACTATCCGAATAAATCCTATCTGGCGACATTGGACGAATATACTAATTTCATCATTATCCTAGCTGCATACTCTTTATAATCCCATCTATCCTTTTATTCAACTCCAATTGTTTAGCATCAAATTCTTCTTTGGATGCTAAAGTTGTATTTACGCTGAAATAGAATTTTATTTTAGGTTCGGTGCCAGAAGGACGTGCCGAAATTTTACTTCCATCGGCTGTAATAAATTGCAACACATTGCTTTTGGGCAAATTAATTATCCAACTCTCCCCTGTTAATATATTCTTACCTATCTGTAATTGATAATCGAGCAAGGTTACAACAGCAGCATTATTAATTAACGCTGGAGGATTATTTCTGTATCCATCCATCATATCAGCAATTTCTTTTTGCCCGTTCATTCCCTTTTTGGTAATACTTATTAATGTTTCATAATAAAAACCAAATTGGAGATATAGTTCAATCATTTTATCGAATAAACTTTTCCCTTTATTTTTTTCATAAGCTGCCATTTCACACATTAGTGCAACTGCACTTACAGCATCTTTATCTCTAATTTGATCGCCAATCATTAATCCAAAACTTTCTTCCCCACCAATAACATAATTTTCTTTGCCTTCTAGTTCCTTAATTTTTTCGGCAATCCATTTAAAGCCAGTTAGTACATTATAGCAACCTACTTTATAAAATTTTGCAACTTCATTGATCATTTCTGTAGTTACAATAGTTGATATTACCATATCATTTGCTTGAGCAATTCCTTTGGCATTTCGCGCTTCCATCATATACGCAAAAGCCAATACGGCAGTTTGGTTGCCGTTCATTAATACCCATTCTCCTTTGTGATTTTTAACACCAATACCCACACGATCCGCATCTGGATCTGTTCCTAATAAAATATCCGCATTAAGAGATTTTGCCTTTTGCAAACCAATACTCATGGTTTCACTTTCTTCTGGATTAGGGTATGCAACTGTTGGGAAATTTCCATCTGGTGTTGCTTGCTCCTCCACAATATGAACATTTGTAAAACCAAACCTACTCAATACTTCGGGAACCAACATAATGCCTGTTCCATGAATAGGCGTATAAACTATTTTAAGATCATGTTGCTTAGCAATTACATCAGGATAAACGCTTAGTCCTTTTACCATTGTTAAATACGCATCATCCATATCCTTACCAAGTATACTAATATTTTTTTCTCCACCTTCCCATTTAACATCATCAACACTGTTGATTGCTTCAACTTCTATAATTACATTTTTATCATCAGGTGGAACTAATTGACCCCCATCATTCCAATATGCTTTATACCCATTATATTCCTTAGGATTATGTGATGCCGTACAAACAACACCAGCTTTGCATTTTAAATTTCTGATAGCAAAACTTAATTCAGGCGTTGGTCGTAATGCTTCAAATAAAAATACTTTTATTCCATTAGCAGCAAAAACATTAGCTGTAGTTTCTGCAAAAAAGCGAGAATTATTTCTGCTATCATGTGCAATAGCTATTTTAATTTCTTCATTACCATAAGTTTTTTTAAGGTAATTGGCAAAACCTTGTGTTGCCATTCCAATTGTATACTTGTTTACTCTGTTTGTACCCACTCCCATTAAACCACGTAAACCACCAGTACCAAATTCAAGATTACGATAAAAAGCGTCTGCTAGTTCATCGGGATTATTTTTTTGAAGATCTGCAATAGTTGATTTTGTTATTGCATCGTAATTACCGTTTACCCAAATATCAATTCTTTCCTGTATAGCAGCATTCATAGTATATCCTTTAATTTGTACAACAATTTTAGCGATAAATTTTAATACTACAAAAGAAGAGTTGCTATATTGATCTAGTAAAGAAAGAATTGATTACTCAATTACCAAAGCAAAGGGTTTTTGCTCGTCTTGTAATTTCTATAAATTAAAGACAGTTCAAAAACATTGGCCGAAACGCTACCTGTTTTTGACTTATTCATTTGAACATCATAAGTAAACCCAATTTGAAAATCCTTAAAAACATATCCTGCATAAGGAATTATTGCGTCACCTACTCTATAATATGCGCCTAAATTAAATTTTAGCGGTGATTCGGGATTGTCGGAATGAGATAAACCAAAATGCCCTCCTCCAATAAAACCACTAATGCCACTTTGCATTTGATACAAACCGTTAAAGTTAATATCCAATCTATCATTTAATAACTTGCCTATACTAAAGTGCGCGTCATATCTTGGGTTATTAAACTGATTGCCATCAGCAAAAACGCTTTGTCTAGATTTAAAGAAACGATAACCTGCAACACCAAAATCAGCTACCATTTCATCTGTAGTAAATGTATATGTTAACCCTGCACAAACCGAAGAAAACCCTGGGATATTGGTTAATCCTGGCTCTCCTGTAGGTAATGCTCTATTAAAACCAGAAGAAGACAATTGCTGTCCTGTAGTTAAGTCATCAAAGAAAATATTTGTTTTATTATATAGAATGCCCAACCCACCAGATAAACCGTGAACTTCGTCTTTATCTAAAGTAACATGAACAGAAGCATTTAAAGAAATATTGGTATTCTTGTAAATACCGTCCATCGCATCATCTTGCATAAACATTACTCCTAAACCTACATAATTTGGGGAGCCGTCTACTTGATAAACCTTTCCATCTACAGAAGCTGACTTGGTATTATAACTTGAACCAAAACCCAATGACTGATTTCTGAATGTTGTCATTGCCCTCCACTTATTATCACCATTACCAGCTAATGAAGGATTTATAGATAATGGAGAAGAAAAAAATTGAGAAAAATTTGGGTCTTGACCCATTACATTGCAAACTGAACTAAATAGCGCAATTATAGTAATGATGAATATGTTGATTCTTTTTTGCATTATCATTTTATCTTAAAAGCATTACAGATCCATTCTTACTTACCATTTTCCCGTTAATATCAACACCTTCTGCTATCCAAACGTAAGCGCCTAGTGGTTGATCGGTTCCATTTACTTTACCCTCCCAAGGAGTTTCGGCATTTCTTGTTTCAAAAACCAGTTGTCCGAATTTATTATAAATTCTAAAGAAACGGAGATCTTTAATACCTGCTAAATAAACAAATAGCTGGTCATTTGTTCCATCTCTATTTGGTGAAAAAGATTTAGGTACAAAAATATCAATCAACCCTTGCTCAAATACTTGTACCCTTAAAGAATCTGTTGTAGTACAACCATATTCGGAAATTATTTTTATTGCATAGGTTTGGTTAACATTAAAATTAAATGTTGGGTTAATTATATTAGCATTATTTAACCCGAAAGAAGGTACCCATTTATGCGTATAATTTGCACCAGTAAAGGTTCTTGCCACTAAAGGAGTGGCTGTATTTTTATAGGTGAAAACTGGAGCTAGAATTTTATTAGCTTCTGGTCTTCTTATTAAAATATTAGAATCTTTAAATATTGAATAACCACAATAAGCAGATGAAACAAACAATTTTACATTTTGTGTGCCAGAAGTTTTAAAAGCATAGATGGCATTTAATCCTTGAATTGAATCTTTTCCTCCAAATATCCATTTCCAAGTAATTGCCCCCGCAGAAGTAGTATCAGAAAGATTTTTATAATTAGTAATAACATTTAAACAAGAACTATCGTATGAAAAGTTAATTACTGGATTATTAAATACTTGAACCATTCTAATTGAGTTACTGGTTCTTCCATAGCAGCCAAAAGAATTTAGCGTTGCAGCAGAGTATAAACCTGGCAGCAATGCATCATAAACTGCACTTCTAGCTCCAACAACCAATGTGTCATTTCTAAACCATTGATACCCTGCCCTTACTGCGCTTACAGTTAATGGTAAAGTTTTTCCAACACATAATTGAGTACCATTGGTAGCATCTACAACATCAGAAGGCAGTGCATATAAATCTTGCGTTAAAGAAACCGTGCTTGTATCATTTGAGCAATAAGCATCTTTTACGCGAAGTAAATTAAATGTATAGGTACTTGCATTTGGTAATGAAGGTTGATAAATAGTAAACGGTGAAGTTTTAATATCAGTTAAAGTTATAGGCAATCCATTTTTTGAATCGTTCCAACTGAGCGACCAAGGTCCAGTACCCGAAAAGTTCACTAAAATAGAATCTACACCATTAATACATATTCCAGCTGGTCCGCTTATTCTGGTTGTAGGGATTGGATTTACATTCACTTTTAAATTAAAACTATTGCCAACACAATTATTACTTGTTGGAGTAACTGCATAAGTTGCAGAGGCATAGTCGATGCTTAGGTTGGTTAATTTTTGATTGATAGCAGATTGATTGGATATATCCGCTGTAAAACCTTGAACTACCCCAAAGGGAGCTATAATTGGAAGCTGCCAAGTAAATGTTGTTCCAGTAGGAATATTTGAAGGGGTAAAAGAAAATGCTGTACCACTACATGCACTTGTTTCTTGTGGCAATATACTAGGTGCAGGTTTTACAGATACAATTGCATTAAATGGAGCGATAGAACAAATAGAACCTACAGGTTGAATAATATAATTTGCTGTAGCAGGTGCAATAGTAGTATTAGTAAGTGTATCACTTACTACACTTAATGGGTTAATAATATTTCTGAAACCAGTAATTCCTGCAGTTGGAACAATAACAGGACTTCCCCATGTGTAAGTAGTTCTTGCAGGCATTAAATCATTAGGAACTACAAATGCAGATCCACTACAAATTGTATAGACTTGATTTTTTAATACTGGTGAAGCATTAATCAATAAATTTACAACTGCGGTTGTATCAGAACAACCAAATGCACTTAATGTATAACGGTATTTAATATTAATTGGACCAGTTGTTGTATCTAATAATGATTCCCTAATAGTATTAAAACCAGAAGCTTTAACATTACTAATTCCTACAACTGCTTCTCTAGTCCAGTTAAACGCTGCAGATGGAATATTACTTGTAGGAATATAATTAAATTCAGTACCACTACAAACTGCAGCAGGAGAAAGATTAGAAGTTAATATTGGTTGTGGACTAACAGAAACAGTTAAGTTAAAGGGGCGTCCAATACATCCTGCTGTAAATGTTGCAGGTATAATAGGTGTTATAGTATAAATAGCTGTACCAATTGCATTTACGTTATTAATTAATAATTGAGTAAAGGTATTTTGTGGCACCAATAACTGAGGAGAGCCACCACTTATTCCTGGGGCTTGTGTTGGTGATGCCCAAGTATAAACAGTATTATCTGGAGTATTAGGTGCTTTAAAATTAAAAAATGTATTACTACAAGTAGATGCATTTTGGTCTGGAACTGTGAGTACAGGATTTACTGTAACAAAAACAGTTTGAATATTTGAACATCCATTAGCATTTAAAGTAAAATTATAAGGAACAATTACTGCAGAAAAAGTTGGGTTACTTAATGATTCGTTGATATTACCAACACCAGAAGTAACAGCTTCATTAACTCCAACAACATAAGTTCTTGCCCAACTGAATACTGTATTAAAAGTGTTGCTTGTAGCTGCATAACTAAATGTTGCTGCCGAGCATATTGCAGGTGGAGTAACAGAGCTACTTAATTTTGGAGCTGGCTTTACTAATACATTTACCACTTGTTTATTTAAGTTGGTACAGCCATTAGTAGATAAAGTAAAAGTATATGCAACAGTGATTGCAGCATCTGTACTATTATTTAAAATTTCTCCAACGTTTCCAAAACTGTTTAATTCTGGATTAGTTATTCCAACTGTTGCAGATCTTGACCATGCAAAAGCAGTACCTATATTAGAACTTGTTGGCAAATAAGTAAAGGTATTACCACTGCACACTGCAGATGGTGTTAAACCACTATTTAAAACAGAGTTACTAGAGTTGATTGCAACTGCAATTGTAAAAGTATTTCCTATACAACCATCTGTTAAAGGAGTTACAGTATAATTTGCTGTACCTGTTAATATATTTAAATTAGAATTGGTTAATATTTGACCTATTGATGTTTGAGGAGTATTTTGAATTGATGCTCCTAATATTCCATTGGTTATAACAGGGTCTGTCCATGTATATAAAGTACTAGCTGGTGCAGTTGTTGGTAAAACATTAAAAGCACTTCCACTACATACAGTAGTTGTTTGAGCCGAAATAACAGCGCGTGGAGTTACAAAAACCAACACTTTAAATGTTGCTCCTGTACAAGTACCTGAAACAGGTGTTACATCGTAAGTAGCAGTAGCTACTGCATTGGTTGGGTTAGTTAAAGATTGACTAATAATAGTAACTGGAGTGGTTACAAGACTGCTTCCTGTGATTGAACTAGTTGGATTAATTACTGGAGCAGACCAAGTATACAAAGTTGCAGATCCAATTGGTACATTGGTAGGTGCAACATTGAAAGAAGTATTAGTGCAAATTTTAGTTGTTTGGGTAGAAATATTTGGAGTTGGATTTACTGTTTGAACAAACGTAAATGCATTACCTGTGCATCCATTAGAAAATGGCGTTACTCTGTAAGAAGCTGTTGCAGGAGCATTGGTTGTATTGGTAATAGTCTGACTAATATTTTGAACAGCAGAAGTTCTTTCGATAGCACCAGTTAAAGAAGCAGCGGGTAAAATGGTTGGAGTAACCCATGTATATAAAGTATTAGTT
>Ga0209591_10002882_pt1 | contig 20326 bp, 21 predicted proteins | sample MAT01_FD_187207 | JGI IMG/M metagenome (GOLD analysis project Ga0209591, IMG submission 187207) | Freshwater microbial communities from Lake Fryxell liftoff mats and glacier meltwater in Antarctica - MAT-01 (SPAdes) (version 2) | ecosystem: Environmental > Aquatic > Freshwater > Ice > Liftoff... | reverse complement strand
GCGTGGGCATCAGGTTACTCCAGTGAATGACGCACCCCCGCACGGGCTAAATTTTTCACAATACCTCGCGGGAGGCTTGATTAAAAGATACACCTTCCACCGAATCATTAGGATCAAAGTTTTTTCTGTCTAGCATGTTCGGACTGCTCGACAGGTCTTTGTCGTTGCCTCAAGCGATCGCTTAATTCGTCTAAATCATCTGAAACAAGCGGCAATGCGGCTTCCAGCAAATAGTTGACGGCGTTCGTCATGTTTAACAACTTTCCAGGATGGCGTTGCATTAACGCTTCAAGCTCTCGAACCAATTTATCTTCAATCCTAACTTTGCGGATTTCTGGGGAATCTTCACTATCGGTTCTTAAAAGTTTTGACATAGATTTTTGGGGGAATAAAAAGGAATTATAGCCGCAAAAATATAGCTTATGCCTCTGGCTTTGGAGGCGGTGGAAATGCTGTTATAGCCCGATTTGCAATGTCTGCAAACATCAGCATTCGTTTCACATAATCGGGCGCGCGCTCAAACTCGCTGCCCCAATTGCGCTCAATGCTGACCTCAGCGGTTTCCGTGACCGGAAGCGCGGCAAGCCCCTGGCTTCAGACATGGGGAAGGATAGCGCGGCTGTGTAGCGAAGCGGAGCAGGCCGTCAGGCTAACGGCTAGAGCATATGGCATAAGTTCTCCGGTAAAGATTATTGGATGCGCGAATTAAGAAGGCTTCTTGCTGAAAGGGAGAGAGGAATTAACGTTATTGACCAATGCTTAATATTTCGACCGGAACCCCTAGCCGCTGAGATGTAGCCTGTAGGGACTGGGCTGCTCCAAGCCGGAGAGCTTCGGCGATCGCCCGATTTGGCGCAATCAAAACGAGGCGATCGTACTGAATCCGAACTCGCCATCCAGACGGAAGATAAATCGGCAACTCATACGGTTCATACGGTGGTGCCCCCATATCCTCACCCCTCAACGATTAAGTCGTGTCCAAACGGTTGGCAAAACTCTGGCGAAAGCTTCACAACAGTTGGGGAGCACCAAACCTTGATTAAGCAATCGGTCGGCTCAATCACTTGAGCGGTAGTATTGGCAACACTAGCGATTTTGTTGAGCCGAATAGTCCAGATCGGCGGCACAATGCCCGATCCAACCTCATGATTTAGAAACACAATTGGCTCAATTCGAGCTTCTTGAAACTCAATCGCAATGCTGTCGAACGCGAGTTCTTTACTTTGCAGCAGAGTCTCTACGGTGTCCCACGACTGAACCAACCGCAGGGTTTGATTGATCACGACCGCTCCACCAAACCACCACAGCAACCGTTTGGCGATCGCAACCGTGCGGTCTCGGTCGTCCCGCAAGGCTTCGGCTTCCTCGTGGGTGAGGTGAAGTGCTGGTTCGACAGCTCGCAACACCTTAAACTCAACTTCACCATGCCGCAGTGTAACGACCTCTAAGTTTTCGTGAGCAGCTAAAAGCTGCGGAGATGAGACGAAATGCTCCACCTAAATGACCCCCAAATTTTAGAAAAATCTATGAAGCTTAGCCTTCAACAATCAGCTCGTCGTAACAAAACGGCTTGCTGTATTCTGGTGCAAGCCTTGCGAGGCACTGTCCTGTACGGATTTCAACAACACAGTCAATGGGGGTAACCTGGTAATCTTTTGAGCCGCCGACCGGGAGCAGGCGATAGAACCGGATCTCCCAAAGCGGTGGGATCAGGGCTGAGCCAACCGTAGTGTTAAACAACAAGATGGACTCATAGCGAGATTCTTGAAAGTGAAGGCTGAAGATGTCGAACACAAGATCGTTTTCTTCCAGCAGTTCCTCTACCTCTTGCCATGAACTAACCAGTTGCGATTCCCCCTTCAGAACCGCAATGCCGCCAAACATCCAAATCAATTCACTGGCGATCGCAATCCCATTGGGGCGATCGTTTTTTAGTTCGTTGGCTTCATCGGGCGAAAGCGTTGGATGGCTAAAGGGTGAGGACTCAACCGCTCTCGCTACCTCAAACGTCATGTCGCCGTGACCCAAAGTTACGTGTTCAACTTGGTGAATGGCTCTAATACTCGTTTCGGGCATAGCCCAGTCAGCTTGAAGTAGTTGTTCGGTCATGAGTGAGGTTTTCATAATTGTTTGCGGATCAGGATGGCCCGATTTGATTCGTTCATACAAAAAATGCTTTCTGAAACGAAGATAGCATTATTGGGATAGAATGGGGATATATTAGGGATATATTAGGGATATATTTTCCTTTCCACTACACTTGGGGTATACCTGATGGTTATTCCAGCTTCGGAAAAGTCAATGGCAAAAGACGAACGACCCCGTATCGCATCCTTGGGGGAGTGGTATGAAGATCTCCTTTCTGTTGACTCTGCGATTAATGGCAGGTCTGAAGCACAGCAAGCCGCAAGCCTTTTGTGTGCAAAGCTTCAGGAGCGGCAAGATCGAGTTAAAGAAAGGGTGCGCTATCTTGCGGCAAAGCGAAACATATCTTTTGAAGAGATGTGGCTTCAAATCTTGAAAGGCAACTATCGTAAGCTCACGCCAGAAGAACTGTCAGAACTAGACCGAATCGCGCCGTTTAGCTCTTAGGCGGGAAGCAAGAGAAATTTTTGTCTTACGCTGAAGGGCAAGACGTTCGGCGTAAGGAACTGAAGGGTGTTGAACAGTAGCCCCAATATCTAGGATTATCTAGATATTGGTCAAAAGATATAGGATTATCTTTTTAATACAGGTGAACTAATCCAGGTATTATTATTTGATGGCAACACTGACAGTATTCCGACGGTTCCAAAATTCCCCCTCGGTTCCTAATAGTTCCTCATTAAGGCTAGCTTAATGTGTTAGCTGGAACTAGTGAACCAAGATTCTCTCAGTAAAAACACTACGGAAATACGGGTATTTAGAATCTGGGTGAAGGCGCTCGATCGCCCTCAAAGCAGACATAGTTTTGAGGCTTGCGGAGCGCGATCGCCACATCCGGGGGGATACCATCCTGCCCTACCCTAGGGTCAATTGCGTCCCAAATGCTGGCAGGTGTCTTGGGGGTTTGGGTTTGACTTAGGACAGGAGCGCCGTAGAGGTCGGCTCCGTCCCAGTTGTGCCCCAAGAGGCGATCGCCATTCCAAAGCGATTCACCCTCGCTGTAGGGTCCTTCGCTTAGGTCTTCAAGGTCTACCCCCTCTAGGCTCGCTAGCCCCCATCGCCAACGCACCAGCGTGTAGCCCCCTACCCTGGCGTAGCCCAAAACTTTAAATTCAATGCTTTCTGGCACTGGCGCTGGACTAATAAAAAACTGCGGTTCCAACATGCTGAAAATGGTTCTGGAACATTTGAAAAGATTGATTATGCGTCTGGATGTGGGGCGAAGCCATCGGCCTTTGCAGGCGGTAGCACAACGGCTTGACCGCGCGTGAGATCCCAGATGCGGGCAATTCGATTAATTTGCATGAATAGTCGATATTGAGTGGGGTCGCGCCTATGATCCAGCAGGAAGCGGGGCAGGGGTTGCCCGTCATACACAACAGTTCCGCTGGTGGGTTGGGCGATCGCATAACCCACTCTTGCGACCGGGGTCGGGATTCTAGACTGCGTTTGCCTCGATAGACCTTCGATCGTCAAGATGCACTCTCCTACGGTGGTGGTGGGCTGCCTGCGGACTCTAGGGCGGCGATACGGGTGACTAGTCCTTGCAGATCTTGCACCAGTGTCGGCAAAATCGCTACATCAATGCCATCCAGGAAGATGCCTTGGGGCGATACGCGAATATAATGCGCGGCTGCACCATTGGCTCGCGATTCAATCGTGACGACATCGTTCAGCACCGACACCCTGGCAGTGTCGTTTTGCCAAACGGTTTCATCGTCCCACTGGGCAGATGGCGCGTAGCTGCCGAGAGATACTCCGGCCTCAGGGCTGAGCCGGATTCCGGCGGCGCGTCCAGCCGATTGGAATGTTTGGAGCGCTAACCCAACGGTCGAGACCAGGCTGCCGCCACCAATGCCAAAGCTGAATGATCCAAGTGGACTCATTAGTCCAGCCCCCGCCACCCCGGCGAAGATTTGGCTGGTGCCTCCAGGCGACACTAGCGACGCCATCAGTGGGGTGACCTGAGCGATCGCCCCGGCTGACCCTAAATAAGTTTCCATCTGGGCAATCGTTTGGGTGGCGCGAATTTTTGCACCGGCTTCTCCTGAAGGCACCGCATTGAGCAGTTGGTTAACGGTTTGGAGTCCAATAGCGATCGCCGGAGCGAGACGATGGGCTTCGCTTAACAGTGCCGTCCGCAGGGTTTCGCCTGTGGGTGCTTGGGCATTGGGCAAGACTCCGTCAGAGCGCAAGGATTGCAGCGCGTCGCTGGAGTCAACTCCAGTTAGTAAACCGTTGATCACTTGCCCCAAAGGTTCCAGGGTTCCGGCTGCACCTTGCAGATGCTCCACTGCCTTACTCGCCTGGGTCGTGATACCCGCGAGGGATTCGCCCAACAGAGTTTGGATCGCGTCGTCTAGGTTAGGACTTTGCAAGATACTGGCGATCGCCTGGTCATCAAATAGTTGGGCGATCGCGCTTGGCAGATGTACCCGCAGGGCACGAACCGCCAGATCCAGCGGATTGACTGTTGGGGGGGGTGCATCCGGCGGCAGAGGAATTGCCTGGAAGTCAACAATCGCCTGCTTGATCTGGTTCAGGGTTCGGTGTAGATCTAGCCCGATGATGTTGCGGATCGACCGGAAGCCATCCGGTAGCACTGCTCCTAATATGGCCTGGAGCTGCATCGGCTGGTCATGCTGCAACCCGTCCAGTACGGTCGCGATCGCTTCAACGGGAAACTTCTTCGCCAGATCCTCTGGCAATATCCCAACGATCCGTTGGGCAATAACTTCTCCAGTGATTCCTGGTTGCAGCAGCGGCTCAATCTGCTGCGTCAGATCCCCTAACCCCGCCATCTTGGCGACCTGGGGGAGCAGCGATCGCCCCAGCTCTTCAACCGAAAACCCCTGAAGTTTTTGCAGCGATTCTGAACCAGTCCCTAGGGATTGATTCAATCCTTTCAGTTCTTCCAGAACCGATCCGGCGTCATTTAAGAATGACTCCAAATCACTACCGGGCAGGAAATCTTGAGCGATCGCCTCCAAATCTGTCAGTAGCCCCTGAGCTTTCCCTAGCGCCCCACTCAAAGTAGTCCTAACTTCGGCGATCGCTTGCGATAGCGAATTGAGCGGCCCTTCCAGCAATCCATCGCGCCCATCTAGCTGGAGTCTTGCCGCCGACGAGGATGAGATCTCAACCTTCCCGTCGGCTCGTAGGATCGACGCCGCACCTGCTGCGGAACGCTGGCTGACCTCCCCATCTTTCGACAGGATTGTGTGCGATAGGTCATTGCTGAGACTTGCGGTGCCGTCTTGGCGGAGCTGCATCCTGCCACGCTCCTCCGTCTGGATCATTAAGTCGCCTTCGCCCGAAATTGTCTGAAGCACGCCGTTGGGACGCGATATCACTGCGCTGTTGTCTGTATCGCAATAGGCTTCAATGGTTTCGTTGGGGGTGGCGCTGCCGTAGGTGCCGCTCGCGCGGTCTAGATCTGGGTGGGGACGATCTACTCTCGACGGCAAGCACCCCACCACGATCATCTGGCGTGGATCGCCGAACAGACACGACATCACGACTTGGCTGCCCACTTGGATAAAACTATGGTTGCCGCCAGTCATGCTGTTTACGACAAACGACTCCATTACGGGTATCCAGCCGTCGTTACTGTTGGGCAGGTTGACCCCCCGTTCGATGATTGAACACTCTACTTGAACGCGCCCAATTTTCTCAGGATCATCAACGTTGGTGACCACCCCAGGGACTAGCCCATACATATACCCTTCCTGAAGGGCTGTACTGCGAGCCTCCGCGAAGGTTGGGCGAACAAGTTGATCAAATGACATTGCGGGAAATTATTGTGTGGCTCCCGCTGGGGATTGATTTTATCTTAGAGCGAAATTGCCAGCAAGCCACAACCATCAGATCCTCCGAGGAACCCCGTCGCTTCAGCGCGGGGAGGGATAGGAGCGGCGACTCTATCCAGTCGCCAATTAGCTGTAACCGTAGCCATCCTTTTTATGAATGGTTTTGCAACATTTGTAGCTGACATCCGAAATCAATCCTTTAATTGTCGAGATATTGAAACTACCTCTTGTCCTCACCGCCACCCTGCCAACATGGGTGCCGATCTTCTTGCCAGTCGTGACCACCGCCTTCACAATGTCGCCAGTCTGAAAGCCAAGGGCAAAAGGAGATTCAGGAACGTAGCGACTAGGGAAGCCGTACTTGTCCGTCCTACATTTCTGCCTAGAACCGTGACCAGTCGCCTTAATATTGAGCGGCTGGGTGGTCAGAATCTCCAGAGCTGGGGTTAACCCAACACAGGCAGCATCTAGCCAGTGGGTCTTGGGCAAACCCAACTGAGTCCGGTTGAACTTAGTCAGTCCTCCTGAGCCAGTGGTGAGCGGCAATCCAGTTTTCTTCAGTGCATTCAATAGCGCCCAGCGAGTCGAGTTCACAGCCGCTGCATCCTTTAATGGCCGTTTGGCTTGAGCAAGAATGCTTTTCAGTAGTTCAGGTTTCTTTTTGAGGAAATCCTTAATATCTTGAGTCCCTTTTTTGAGGTTGCACTTCTCGCAAGCCAGAGCCAGATTAGAGATCTGGTTGCTCCCTCCCTTTGATTTAGGATGAATATGCTCAACCTGCAAGGGTAGGTTTTGAGCGCCACAGTAAGCACATTTCCTATCCCATTTGTTGAGCAGATATTCCCGAACTTCATAGCCAGCGAGTTCACCTTGCTGATACTCAATGCCTGAGATTTCAGGGTTCTCAATCTGTTGCAGGTCGAACCTGACCAGCTCCTGAGCAATTGAGCCGATGGGTGCATAGCGGCGGAATTTCTCTACCCAAGTCAGGGTAGTTAGAACCCGATGTTGGAGGCTAGGAGCCAGCCAACCTTTGGGACGGGTACGATTCAGGAACCGCGCAGGTCGATAGCGAGTTACTCTAGCGCGACGATTGCGGCGAATGGAACGGCGAGATTCAAGACTGGCTTTTATGGCTTGCCCCCGGTGGGTTAGTTCAGCCCCAAAGATAATCTTGTCGCCCAGCCTTAAGGCAATCCCTGTCGTCTTGCTGCCGGGGTCTAGCTTTAGTTCAACAGCTTCAGGTGTAGCGTCTACCTCCTTTTTGAGAATGATTGTGAACGGAAACTGGCGGAACACCGCAGCTTTACCGAGTTCTAACAACCGACGCGCCGTTGATGATTTGCAGGGTGAGAGTGGGATTTTGCGGGTATCGAGAACGAAAACGTAATTTGGTTTCAACATTTTGGCGTTGGTTCCTGAAAGTAATGTTGGCTTCGCCAATGTTTTAAGAGCTTGTTAGACCTGCAACACTGCCTCAGTGACCTTAAGGCTGTTTAATTGCAGATGACAGAGCAGGGAACTAGCTTGATTCGCCCGGTGTCGTGACTCGAAAAACGTAGTCAGTTAAGACTTAGGCTGGTCACTGTAGCTCTTGGGTTGTACCCGCTCGATAGAGCCGGACAGTCCCTCAAGCACCGTCCTTTAGGGCGGGGTTAGTGACAGGATCGGCCTCAACCAATCCCTTGGTCAGGGCAGCCCGAAACAGTTCTGCATCTTCAACTCGCAAGATGCCGCTGAATTCGGCACACTGAAGTGTAAATTACCCCACTCGTGCCCTAAGTCCGGAATTCCGGACTTGGGGCTTTTTCGTTAGACCTAGAGCAGGACAACCCTCGTGACATACTCCTGACTCTCATGCTTCGCATAGAGAGCGGGCTTCTCGCTTCGCAGTCCGGCTATTGCTTAGGACTCCACGAGCTTTGTTTAGGCTCCACGGGATGACCCACCGCAGAGTTTTAAACCTTCCCTGATTATGCTGGTTCTGATGGTTACAGACATTCAGGTTGGCGGCTTTTACCACAATTCCATTGTACCTCAAAACCCATGCTCTATATACCTTTCAGCGCTTGCCAATCATGAAGATAGTGTGTTCATTCGGGCGCTATCCTCCTCCCTCGCCTTTGGTATTGGTCAGAGGATGCACCCTCACTCACGCGCCTTTCATCCCGACGCTCACCTGGGTACAGGTAGAACGCGGGGCTTCCCATCTAATAGCTAACGGTACGGTTAGCGCTAACCGTATCAGCGGAACGGCACCGCTGGCCCACCATTTCCTGAAACCGTCGGCTGCGGCTTGATCGTGACGAACGGGTCAATGAAATTACTACCTTCCCTGATTTCGTAGTGCAGATGCCGCCCTTTGCTACGGCCAGTGTTGCCCATAACCCCAAGCTTTTGTCCACGCGTCACTTGAGCGCCGACCTGGATATCTGGCTCAACGCTGGCGAGATGGGCGTAGCGGGTTTCATAACGCTTGCCCATTAGGTTGTGTTCAATGAAAATACGATTCCCGTATTTGCCGCCGCAATTAGTGTCACCCACCCGGCAGTTCCGCGCCACATCTCGAACGATGCCATCGGCAGACGCCACAATCGTCAAGTTGCTGCCCGATAGGTCGTTCCCTCGATGGTTGGAGCCACTCGAAGGTCGCCAGCCCATGCGGGAGACGCAGAAGTTCCCCGAGCAAGGATTGGCAAAGTCGCCATCGGTGGCGAGTGGTGGCGCTGCCGGCGCTGGAGCGATCCCTTTGGTGCTGTCGTGCAGAAATACGTCAGGCGATGGTGCCGATGGATCAGGCTTGTAGCCATAGACATGTGCCTGAATGCCGCCGGGGGCAAGTGGATAGAAAACAATCTCATCGCAGGTGTAGACCCCATCCAGGTCGTCTGCAATCCCCTTGATTTCAAACGTCTTTTGGGCATCTAACTTCAAGATTGTGGGATCAGACGCGACGTTCAAGAGGCCACGGAACTCATGAGATCGCTGACTATCGAGTGCTTGGAGTCCGAGGGCATAGGCGAGGGCATCCCCCTGGGTTTGTGGGTTTTGCACCCCAGCTATTGTCCGGCTGGTGCCTGCGCCAGGGTCAGCGCACCCTAACCCATAGGAGCCATCTACCGGGATTGAGCCGATCGCCGCCGGGTCAATCCCTCGATCAAATACTGAAATGCAGCGCTGCACGCTAGCGCTAAACTTATCCCACCCGTTATAGCCACCGTTGACAGCCTTGCGGACACCGCTCCAATCTCCCCGCTCTGCGGCTCGCGAGGGATTGTTTCCGGTTGCGCCCTTCCAATACCACATAAAAATGCGGGACGCGTTCACCGGGTCTAGTGCCAGGTCGGGATTAGCCAATAGTCCCGGAATATTGAGATCACGCTCCGCCTGCTGGTAGTTTGCCCGCCACGTTAGTTGAATATAACCCCGGCCAAAAAAGGGCGCATACCGCTTCCTTGCCCCTCCTATTTCTCGGATTGGTGCAAATCGAGGAATGGTTTCGACATGGATTGTCGCTAAGATGGCGATCAGCTGATTGAGGCTAGTGAAGCCAGCGTCCGCCATGGCCTTGAGGATGTAGGGCAGGTTACGCGCTAGCGTGGCGCGTTCTGCATCAGGGAACGCCCGGATCATCAGGTCGATAGTGGGGTAGGGATCAGGCGTTGTTTCGGCAAGGGCATTGCCGGGGGCAACCTGCGGTTGGATCGGTTGAGTCGGTTGAGTCGCTGTGTTGACCATGGCGAGGCTTTACTTTGATCCAAAAAAGCCCCACCGATGAGGGGCTAGTGCTGTGGTGAATAGAAAATCAAATTAATTTCCGGAGAGCAACCCGGTTAGTCCTCCTTGTTGGCTTACAAGCTCGGCATCATCAAACGACATCGTAATTTCCATGACGCAGGAGGCGTCTGCCCCCTCATCTGCCGATAGATCAAAGTCGGGCAGGTTGTAGCTTTGGGGCCAGAGGCCAAATATCCGCGCTCGCACCGGGGGTAAATCTGTACCGCTATCGTAGGTGCCGGGAGAACCCTGGAAGACGCGATAATAAATTATTGTGCCAGAACGCTTGTAGCTTGGGTCGAGGCCACGCTCCCCTTTGTCAACACACATATTGGCCCAGCGAACAAAGGCTTCGCGGTCAGTATTGCGCCCAAATTGGAGCGTTATACCAAACTCACCTGCTCGCCGCACACCGCCTGGTACACGGGTTTGATCGGGCAATTCAATAACCCCGATCGCAATCTCTAGGGGGTCGCGGGTCAACAAAACTATGTCGGTTCCGAGCATGCCATCTACGAGAAAACGTTGTTTTGCCTTCAAAACTGTGTTTTGCTCTAAAACAGACTTTCGCATCACCATGGCGGTAAACCTCTAGGGATTAGGAAAATTAACTTGCTTCTGCGTATCGATAGGATGAGGGAGTACGTCAAGCGGCAGCTTGCGTCAAGGAGCTGCCAAACTGAGCGACGAGTATATCGGGGCCTGCCTCAATGGTGAGCCGTTCCAAAATTCCGGTCGGCACATAGCGAAATTTGACGATCAGACGACCGTTGATGATCTGCACCAGGGCATCCTGACTGCCGACATCACTAATGACACCCTGGTTATCTAGCTGCCCCTGGATCTGCACTGCCTGGGCAAACGATAGATAATTGCTCATGACCCCTTTGCGGTATTCCCGGCGGGCAAAGTTGTTCAGGATCATCACGACCTGATCCGCGAGCTGAGGTTGATTTGGCCTGAAAAGCAATTCCATCATGGCGCGCGCTTCAAGAAAGATCCGCACATAGTTGGACTGAATGCGGCGGATGTGGGTGAAGTCGTAGGTCGGGCTACGGCTGGGCGATCGCGCTCCAAACACAACCACTCGGCCATCTTGAATCTTGATCGGCTGCAACCCCGATATGTTCAAGATCGCCTCATCCGCCGGATTGGATTCGTAGGGCAGTCGATTGATTCGCGGCAGAATAGCGTTGATCCCGGCGAAGGGATCGTGATAGCCCTGAACCGCAACGGCCTGGGCACTTTCTCCTCCAAAAATGTCACCTGTCAGCGGCACCATCCGGTCGCCTGATGCTAACGGGTTAGAGCAAAATCCGTAGGACGGGAACGCCGCCGTAATAAAATCGTCGCGCCCAATAGAGTTGACGATGTAGGCTTCGGCAGCCGGGACGGAAGTTAGCAGCGAGGGTAGTTCCACCCGATACTCATAGGCTTTAGCGCTGGCATAGGCGGCGAACGCTTTTTGGATGCCGATATCTGAAACCCCTGGGGTGGCAATGCGGATCAGCCCCTGGTTTAGCCCAAACGTAGCGTTCTCCAAATGGTTGCGATCGACATCAGCATATTGGGTGTAGTGAAACGGCAGAACGTTTGCCAGATCTCCATCGTAGCCCCGCGTTAGCCCGATCGGGTAGACCACCAGGAAGCGATCGCCCTGTTCTGCCAATAGGGATATGTCATACCCCTGATCAACCTTCAAATGCCCTGCTCGTTTCGCAACCGTTAAGGCCGGGACACTAGTGGCAAACGCGGTTTCTAGCGTCAGGGATGTATTGCTGTTGACCAAGCGGATGCGTCGCACCACGTTGGTGTTGGGGTCGTACAGATAATCACCCGACACCAGCACCGCTCTGAAATTGGTGCCAGTGCCCGTTACGGCGGTACCGGTGCTGCTGATGGTTCCCTGGAGAGCTAGGGGTGCGCGGGCGCTCTTGACCCGAAAGAAACCGCGCGGTTGCTCATAGGGGTTGGGGTACAGGAAATTGCTTGAGACGTTTGAATAATCAAACTCCGCAACTGTATAGAGGGTATTGGCCTTAACCTCTAGGATCTGCCCAGCCCCATTACAAGGTCGGCAGTCGCTTCCTGGCGCGGTTGTGGAGGCAGAAGTCCAAAGGGATTCGACCGTAATGTATTTCTGATAATTGGTGCTGCCTTTTTGGTAGGCCACATTAGAGTCATTAACTAGGGGTTCGACGAACAGCGAATCTTCTGGATCAAGTGAGGCATCCGGAATATTGATTACCTGCGAGCCATTGAATTTGACCGTCAGGCTGAAGTGGGTGTTGGGATACCGCAACCCTTGGCCAATCTCTACCGTGAGACCTTGATCTGCACGAGACTCCAGCACGACACCAGCAAGCTGATTTTGGCGGGTCAATTGCGCGGCGGCAAAGTTGTTAGAGAATGGGCGGTCAACCGTCAGGCTAGTGGCCGTGGCGATCGCGACAACCCGAACGGTTTGGCCAGCGCGATTAGGATCAACAATGTATTGTCCGACCTGGAGTTCGGTAGTAAAACTAGTCCCGGTACCCGTGATTTCCAAGTTGTTGACTTGCGCCTGCGTACCAGCCGACACCGCATCGGTAAAGCCAGACGCGAGTTTCAATGAGGTGGCGGAAGCAATTTCTTCGACAATGCGTCCTTGAAGTTGGCCAGAAATCGTCACGTAGATCGTGTCGCCCACATCAAGATCTGCTGTAAACGTCGTACCAGTGCCGATGATCATCAGGTTATCCACCTGGATCGTGACGCCAGTGCCGCCCGCCGTAAAGGCTGCCCCAATGGTGGCGGTGGTGTCGCTGGTGATGCTTTGGACTACGCGTGCCTCACCCCCAAAATAGACATTTGCGCCGACGTGCAGATCTGTAAAGAAGTCGGTGCCGGTGCCCGTTAAGACAGATTCATTGATATTGACGGTGCCGACTACGTTTTGGTAGAGCGGAAACGCAATGCTGCCCGTTAGGGTGCGGTATCGGCTGTAGGCAGCGGTGCCCGTGAGTGCAATGGGTCCGGCAACGCCGTCGGCAATCAGATCGTACTGCGACGACACCGTGAAGACGACCTCCCCGGAGTTTGCCGATGCGGTGGTGTTGGCGACGATGAGGTACTGCTTCCCTGGAGCGCCAGAGAACACCGCGATCGCCCCAATGAATTCGTTGGAGAAAACCCCAGGAGCTGCCAGCGTGAACGTGCGGCTAGTCGCCACTACCACCGGGGTCTGGGCTACATCGTTTGCCTGCCCACCCCAGCGCCCTTCGTTGGCGGCAAAAACATGAAGGGCATCTACACCGAAGCGGTTTTTCAAGATGACTGAGGCACGCCGTTCGTTGCCGATTTGGATGCGGGTGAGCCAGAGGGTTCCAGCACCACCTCCGGTTGAGTAAAAGCCATCGACAGCATCGGGTACCATGTGGGAGCCATTGGCATACAGATGCCAGCGCGGATCGCTGGGATCACCAAAAATTTCGTCGTATTGGCGACGAGAGCGATTCGGGATGCATACCCCAATAGGCCCACGCTTTACAGCCCCGTAGTACGCGATCGCTCCATAGCTAGGATCTGGTAGGGTGTTGCCGCTGGATCGCTCCAACACGTCTAATCCGGCGGCACCTTTGGGCGGGCCGAATGATCGGGTTGTCAATTGCTGTGTCATGGCGGTGTTCCGGTTTTCCTAAGGGATGGTGTGATAAGGCTTTAGTCCGATGTGTCAGGATTCGCATCGGCGGCGATCGCCCGGAATGCCCCGCCGCGATAGCCGCGTTCCCGCAGGATCAGCACCCGTTCTTGAGACGAACGAGTGCCACCTCCGATGAGGAATCGAGTGTTGGGAAGCTGGGCAGCAACCTCGGCGGTGTCAAGGTCGTCGTGGCTAGCGGTGAGCAGTGGGTCGTCTGCATCGATCAAGACCGCACCAGTTCTCTCTAGGGACTGGCGATACGGCAGTTTGGCGATGTATCCCTCCACAAGCAATGCCTCATCGGTCGTTAGCCAGCGAGGAGACTGGTTAATCAGCAAGGTAGTATCGTCGGGTTCCCCGCTTCTTTCGCCACCCCAGCCATCGGGGAAGGGAATTTGAAGCGGTTCAGCGGAGCGTTGGAGTTTTGCTTGCAGCAGCATGGCGTAAATTCCAAAAAAATAGCGGGGAGACGGAATTCTGTCTCCCCGCTGGGGGTTTGGTGCGAATTAAGGTTATTTCAAAGGTTACTTTAAAATATAATATCTTTGCTCAATATAGTAACTCAAAGTGCCTGCTAATTTTCAATTAGGGCTTTGATCCGGTCAACTTCCCCGGTATCGCGCCGGAGCAGCAGGCTACTTAGCGATCAGGGCTTTGAGCAGGTCAATTGCTCGGTCAACTCCAATGATGGCGGCGAAGATCATCAGGAACAGCGCGGTGATACCCCAAAACCCTAGCCGAGAAAATAGCGCTAGCCAAAACTCTGTGCGGCGTAGCTTGATCTGTGTTTTCTCTTCCTCAAGTTTGGATTCCAATGCTTTGATTCGATCTTCTAGGGCGGTGACCTGCCTGCGGTCAACATAGTTCTCGGCCTGCTGGCTATACCGAAGCGCGATCGCCACCACGCTATTGGCTCCACCTTCAAACAATGAAGAGCTGATCTTGCCTATCGCACTTGCCATTTCCCTCAGTTCTTTGTCGAGCGCCTTAATCTGTTCCTCCATGTGCGCCATGTTTATTTGAATTTCACGGCTGCTCCCCGAGGTGCGGCGGCTGACCATTTCGTTCACTAAGCTCAAAAATTGAGTTTGCTCAGATCCCCAAAGGGTTGAATTCTTTTGAAATACATCATCTTGATTGACTCCCATCTTCCTCAGAAACTTGACCACATGGTCGGCGCTGCTGTCGTCTGAGATCCAGACCGTTGGGGCATAGCGGTTTAGGGATTTGAATTGTTCGTTGGCAAAAGATGTGCCCGTTTGAGACTCCATCACGTCAACGTCGATGCAGATCAAGTAGGGCGCTTCATTGCGGCTCAGCCACGCGAGTGCCTCGCCAACGTTATGGCAATGGACTAGCTCGACGGGGTAGTCAATCTGCGGATTTTTGACAATTTGCAGCCGAAAGGCGTTAGCATCAGCGTCGGAGTTGGCAATTAGCACTATCGTGGCGGTATCTGCTGGCATGGGCCAATTGATGGGCTGGTGCCATATTTTTAATGCCCGCTGAGGCTTTGGATTTTTCTGAGGATTTCGATTTCTGCCTTCCAGTCTATCTCTTCAATCGGGCGATACCGTAGCGTCATGACGAGTTCTTGGGTGATCACTGCGGCATCATGATTAGTAAACTCGCTTCTACCCTGGAGGTCATGGTCGCCGCTGTAGACCAAATTTGACTCAAACCCTTCCCAGCTATTGAGCCAGCGCGATGCCCCGACTACAATAATTCGATGGGTCGGCTCTAGGGCGCGGCGGCGTTTTTTGGCTTTGGGATGTTCGCCCAGAGGGGTAAAACCTGCGATCGCCCCCAAAAACAGGCAGACAATGTAGTAGTCCTGCATGTCTACCCGTTTGGTTTCACCCCGCAGCGGCATAAACATCCAAGCGGATATATCTCGGTCTGGAATTTCGGGCGGCAGATGGCGGCGAATTTGCTGGATATAGCCGTAGCGCGAGTGCAAAGTAGTGCCGATTTTCTCTACGACTTGTTGGATATGCTTCTTTCGCCGGAACCACAGTAGATCGTGAATCCACTGTAGAAAATCAATAATGTGGCGATCGACCTGCATGATCTATTCTCGGAAAAACTCTTTAATTAAGCGCTTGAGCTGACGTTTTGACGATGCCCGACCATCCCGCAGGGCAGCTTCCCAGAAATGGCGGCCCGGTACGTTGATGTGGGTAGTGGTGGCGCGCAGGAAGATGCCATGCACCGCCAAAAAACCTCGCATTCGGTCGGTCACCGGAATGGTTGCACCGCGATCCTGCACTCGTGCTACCATGCTGGGCTTCCCTTCTGGTATTCCGAGGAGCGCGATGAATTTATTGCCCTCTCGCCGGAACTCCAGCGTCAGATGATTGGTGATGCCAGAGCCATCGGGCTGGCCAGCCTGACGATAAATTCCTTCTGTTACGGGCGAGAGTGCTGGCGGCGCACCGCCTCGTCCCTGCGACCCAAGATTTTCCCGTACCCTAGTGTCTACGTCGCGGGCACTGGCGATCGCCCATTGAGGACCTTGTTGGGAAATCCGATGGGGTGCTCTCTCTAGCCGCTGTATCAGGTTTTTGTAGCCACCCTTTTGTTTTATTTTCACCAAGCCATCCATGTTTCCAATTGTTCCAGAACCGTCGATTTAAGTCGTCGATAGGGTTCCATCAGGCAACCATTGCAATGGAATATTGCAGAGCACTGCCAATTGATTCCATCCGTCAATGACGCCTGCCCCTGGGACATAAGCGGCGGCACTGACCAGGGTATTCCATGTGGCGATTAGATACGGAAGGTAGGGAGAATATTGGCTCACCTCGTTCATGAGGGCGTTGTTTTTGATCCGGTTAATCTCGCTATTCGTTCCAAAACTGGCGATCGCCGCTAGAAAACTTTGCCCTACCGTAGTGCCATCATCTAGCAGCCCCAGCCGAAATGCGCCCCACGATGGAGTTGTCGTCGGAGTCCCCGCCATCGTCGGTATTAAGGCAAGGAGTTGAGCAACGCGTGGATCGTCATCGGCCACCACCTCCCATGTGCCGCGTTCCTCTGTCATCTCATCAGGCGGCAACATCCGATATTCAACCGGAGTTGCACCATTCAACAGCAAATAACTCATCCTTGTGACCCTCTTGGATGGATAAACCCGCGTATCCGAATTCCAACCGTTGTGTTGATTACGCCATTGCTACAGTACAGCCGCATTCGGTTGCCACTAATCTGCCAATAATGCTGCAATGTAATACCTGGCATCGCAGTACACCAACCTCCAGGCGTGACATCGGCTTCTGTGGATAGATTTATGACTGCTGAGCCAGAAGCTATAAACGTAATAATTGTTCCAAGTGCGCTCGCAACCGATGGAGTCGGCAGCGTCACGACATTGCTACTAGCGGTAGTCAGGTTGTTGGTGTCCGCCGCAGCTATAGTATTGCGATATTCAAAGCGATTATCCTGCTGATCAAAATCTGTGACACCTGAGCTGGCGGTTGACAGGATTGAGCCAATCATCCTGGCGTCCCAACCGCTAGGTCTATTGGCGGCAATTGGGCTGGTATCGAAGTATGCATCAACGGTGCCGTTAGCATCCATGATTAAGAAGACATGGTAAATCGTGTTTGCCGCCAACGGCACAGTGCTGGGGAGGCCATTTCCGTTAAAGCCCTGTGCCCAAGGCTGAAACAAGTTTTTCCTCAGAGTGGTGGTTCGGATGGCAATTTGCCTCACTCCTGATGCTCGACGGATCAAGGCTCTGCCAGCAGCTATGTCAACCTGGCCAGCACCGGGAAACGATAGCGTCAGCCCTTCGGGTGTGCCGAGTGGCAGTTGAACGATGGCGGGATTGGCATATATCAGCATGGTGTTGTTTCCTTAGCTAAACCCGACAAAGGCGCGGACATCGGTTGGGGCGGCGATCGCCACATATTGATTGGCGTTGGACGAAAACCCATAAACAATCCCACTCGGAAGCGAAAGCCCGCCGCCGCCAAGGGTTTCTCTCCCTAACGACAAGAGTGTTCCAGGGAAGAGTGGGAGCGACATCAACAGGAAGTCGGTGGCGTTGGCGTCGGGGGCAGATGTTCGGTCGAACAGCATCAGCCAGTAAGTGGTGGAAGCATTTCGGTTATGAGCCGTGACGCTGTAGAGCCTGCCGCCTGATGATTTGACAATGCGGTTCGCCTGGGTGGTGACGAAGGAGTCAAAACTCCAGGCAACCGTGAGCGCCTGCGCGATGGTGAGGAGTTGAGCCTGAGCATCGGGGTCAGAGCGACGCAGCACGAAGGCGGTGGCGGCTGAGAGACCGTCCCCGCTGACAGCATCAATCCAAACGGGTTGTCCGTTAATGGGGTCTAGCCCTCTAATAGCTGGCATTAGTAAAAAACTCCTAGGCTAAATGTGGTAAGGACAGGGCCAAAGGTGGCGGCGCGGATGTTGACAATCACGATGTTGGGGTTGGGCGGCGGCACTGTTTCGATCACCTGGTTGGCTGGCGATCGCATATCTTGCCCGTCGGCATTGACCCAAGAGTCAATCTCATGATTCTGCCCCGACAGCAGGCGACTGGTAGGCGATCGCCTGCGCAGATGCCCCTCGTAAACCTGGTAGACCGTCTCGACCGCTGCATCCGGCAATAGCCCAACCCCATCCACAAATTCCACCAGTACATCTACCACTGGCTCTAGGTTAAAGGATGCGCCAGAGACAAGTAGAAATTCTTGCGGTAGCCATTCGGTTGGCTCCACTGGGATCGATCCATAGAACCACACCAACATGGCTTCCGCCGCCAAGATAGCGGTTTGGCGGAACCCCGGCAGCGAGGTGGCGCGATCGCCCTCCAGCAGCGCCTGCACCCAGGCAATCTGTGCCGATGCCGATGACAAAGGGGTTTGCTGTGGATCGCGGATCATTGAGCTGGACGAAACCCAGAGGGGTTCTGTGGCACTGGTGTAGCGATCTAGCCAGACGTTGATCTGCTTGAGCAGATCCCAGATGCCTGAGAGCTGTAGGGTGGTCACCAGGTTTTGGTCTATCGCTTCTTTGAGGCGCAGCTGAAGCGATCGCACGGTAGTGTCGCTAGAGGGTTCGTAGAGGAATTCCAAATAGAGAGACTGTGGGATATCGGGCGAAAAAGAGGTAGATCTCTCACCCGCTGGGTTAACCCAAAACAAGGTTACAGGGTTAAGGATAACTACCCCTTCTCGTGATTCCAGCAGCAGCTGCCAGTTGTCGCCAAGCGAAACACGCCGCAGCAACGGGTAGGCATCAAACAATTCTTCCTGTAGAACTGGAATCGGCTCTTCCCAGATCCGACCTACCAGTTCCGGCTGCGGCATGACGAACCGATTCGCCACATTGCAGAGGGCGATCGGTTGTCCGGCATCATTAACGGTCTCGAATCCAGGGATACAAGTCATCTACAGGAACCTCAATAGCCCGAGGGTGAGAGGGGTGGTCTGTGCCGTGAAGGTTGCACCGTTGGGTGTGTAGCCACTGGGGAACTGCGTGGGAGCAATCGGCTTGTAGCAAACAATTGGATCGGTAGTGGCAAAGCTTGCACCTGCCCGCTTCGCCACCACAAATCCCTTAATCGTGGCGGCAAGGTTAGTGGTCAGTCCCGGCCACACGGGATCATCTGCTCGCCAGATTGCGGTGTTGCCGCTGGTTAAGAATGCAGTTTGAGTGAGTAACGCTGGCGCATAGTTACCGCCTGCCGCCAACGTGAGCTGCGCCACCTGCGTGAGGGTCGGATCAGATGGGGCAGTGGTGAGGAGATGGGCGTAGAATGTGCCACTCGAAAGGTCGAACGCTCGATTCAGTAGCCCCAGTGAGACTTGAGTGAAGATGATGCCGCTGGTGCTGAACCGCAGACGTGAATTTGTCGTGACGCCATCCGCCACCAGGTCGGTTGCTTGGAGCGTCAACGTAACGCTGTTGCTGCTGGCGACACTATTGGCCAAAACCGGATAGCTGTTGCTCAGTAGATTGCTAAACACGGCGGAGCGACCTGCCAACTCGTTTGTCGCAACCGGATGCGCTACCGAGAGCGTGACGGTGGTGGCGGTGACGGACGTGACGATGTAGTCGTAGCCCATTCGCAGCACGCCGCCAGCGGGAGGCGTCAGGGTAAAATCTGATCCATTGGGAATATAGGTTGCGGGCAGCGGATTGTAGACCAGTGGCGCGTCAGCAGTGGCTGGGCTTGCGCCGCTTTGGCGGCATAGCACTGAACCGACAATCGGGTTACTCCCCGCAATCGTCAGCAGGCTCCAGCTTGGACTTTGGGTTGTCAGGATTCCGGCTGAACCGCTCAACGAGCTGGAGGGAGGCGCGCCCAAAACGGTCGGTGCATAATTTCCCCCGGTGGCGATCGCCAACCCACTGACTTGCGTGACCCCAGGGTCAGTCGGGGCAGTGGTGACGAGGTGATAGTAAAATGTCCCGCTCGTCAGGTTCAAGGAGCGATTCAGTAGCCCGGTCTTGGTCGTGTTGAAAATTAGCATTAGATCACGATGTTGAGGTAGAACCAGTCGTAGTTAAGGACGGAAAAGGCGGCGGCATCAAGCGTTTGGCTGGTGGTAATGGGGGCGATCGCGATGGTGGACGCCACCACCATGGCGTCGGCGGCAAGGGTCTGCTCGGTGGTGGCGATCGCCACAGTGCCGCGCACCACCACGGCATCGGGGGAGAGCGTCTGGAGAGTTGTCAGGGGTTCAAGGCTGTTGCTTGATTGCCAGCCCGAAGCGGCGATCGTTGCTTCAGCCGTGATCGGTTCACTGACCGCGCTAGACTGCACCACCATCGCGTCGGCGGCAAGGGTCTGCTCGGTGGTGGCGATCGCCACCGTGTCGCGCACCACCAAGGCTTCGGGGGAGAGGGTTTGGTCAGCCGCCTCCAGCGGTGTGATGAAATAGGAATTAACCATCAC